>C687J35021_10001901_pt1 | contig 15207 bp, 15 predicted proteins | sample RifCSPhighO2_12_FD_35021 | JGI IMG/M metagenome (IMG submission 35021)
GGCCACGCCTGCCGCTGCTCCGGCCGAAGCCCCGGCTCCGGCTGCGTCGAAGTAAGGAGCGCCCGGAATGACACGACCCCCACGTTCACTGTGTTCACTGCCCCCCATGGGGGCTTCAGCCTCCTTGAGGCGGCTCGGCGGAAACTGATATGGCGAAATTCTTCATCGACAGGCCCATCTTTGCGTGGGTGATCGCGCTCTTCATCATGGTGTTGGGCGCGGTGTCCATCACCCAGCTGCCGATCGCGCAGTACCCACCGGTGGCGCCGCCGTCCATCGTCATCAACGCCACCTACCCCGGAGCTTCGGCCAAGACGCTGGAAGACAGCGTGCTCTCGGTCATCGAGCAGGAGATGAACGGCTCACCCGGCCTGATCTACATGGAAGCCGTGGCCCAGGCCAACGGCACCGGCAGCATCACGCTGAGTTTCGAGCCCGGCAGCAACGCTGACCTCGCGCAGGTGGACGTGCAAAACCGGCTCTCACGCGCCACGCCGCGCCTGCCCTCGGCGGTGACGCAGCAGGGTGTGCGGGTGGACAAGTCGCGCAGCAACTTCCTGCTGTTCGCCATCCTCTCCAGCGACGACCCGGCCTGGAACCCGGTCGCGCTGGGCGACTACGCGTCGCGCAGCGTGGTGCCCGAACTGCAGCGCCTGCCCGGCGTGGGCCAGGCCCAGCTGTTCGGCACCGAGCGCGCCATGCGCGTCTGGTTCGATCCGGCCAAGCTGCTCGGTTTCAACCTGAGCGCGGCCGACGTGACCACCGCCATCCGCGCCCAGAACGCGCAGGTGTCGGCCGGTGAAATCGGCGCCCTGCCCAACGTGGCGGGTCAGAGCATCGCCGCCACCGTGGTCGTGAACGGGCAGCTCGGCAGCGTGGAGCAGTTCGGCAACATCGTGCTGCGCGCCAGCAGCGACGGCGCCACTGTGCGCCTGAAAGATGTGGCCCGCATCGAGCTCGGTGCGCAGGCTTATGCCACCTCGGCGCGCCTGAACGGCAAGCCGTCCACCGGTATTGGTGTGCAGCTCGCGCCCAGCGGCAATGCGCTGGCCACGGCCGAAGCGGTGCGCGAGAAGATGGCAGAACTGGAGAAGTTTTTCCCCGCGGGCATGACCTGGGCCATCCCTTACGACAGCTCGCGCTTCGTGAAGATCTCCATCCAGCAGGTGGCCGTGACGCTGGCCGAAGCGGTCGCGCTGGTGTTCCTGGTGATGTTCCTGTTCCTGCAGAACTGGCGCTACACGCTGATTCCAACCCTCGTGGTGCCGGTGGCGCTGCTGGGCACGTTCGCCGGCCTGATGGCCATGGGCTTCTCGATCAACGTGCTCACCATGTTCGGCATGGTGCTGGTGATCGGCATCGTGGTGGACGACGCCATCGTGGTGGTGGAGAACGTCGAGCGCATCATGAGCGAAGAAGGCTTGCCGCCGCTGCAGGCCACGCGCAAGGCCATGGGCCAGATATCGGGCGCCATCATCGGCGTCACCGTGGTGCTGATCTCCGTGTTCGTGCCGCTGGCCTTTTTCAGCGGCTCGGTGGGCAACATCTACCGCCAGTTCGCCGCGGTGATGGGCATGTCGATCGCCTTCTCGGCTTTCATGGCGCTGTCGCTCACACCCGCACTCTGCGCCACGCTGCTCAAGCCCGTGGAGGCGGGGCATGCCCACGCCAAGACCGGCTTCTTCGGCTGGTTCAACCGCGGATTTTCCCGCACCGCCAAAGGCTACGAAGGTGGCGTGGCGAAGCTGCTGCCGCGTGCCGGCCGCACGCTGGTGATCTACGCCGCCATCGTGGCCGCTGCGGTCGTGGTCTACATGCGCCTGCCCACCTCGTTCCTGCCGAACGAGGACCAGGGCACGCTGCTGGTCAACGTGCAGCTCCCGCCAGGCGCGACGCAGGAGCGCACGCTGGCCGTGATGCAGCAGGTCGAAGGCTTCATGCTCCAGCAGCCGGAGGTGCAGAGCATGGTCGGTGTGCTGGGCTTCAGCTTCTCCGGCCAGGGCCAGAACGCCGCGCTCGCCTTCGTCACGCTCAAGGACTGGTCCGAACGCACCGGCGAAGGCAGCGCAGCCCAGGCCGTGGCAGGCCGTGCCTTTGGTGCGCTGTCGGGCATCCGCGATGCGTTCATCTTCCCGCTGAGCCCGCCGCCCATTCCCGANCTCGGGGCTTCGTCGGGCTTCAGCTTCCGGCTGCAGGACCGTGCTGGCCGTGGNNGCGANGCGCTGCTGGCGGCGCGCAACCAGATGNTGGGCATGGCCTCGCAGAGCAAGCTGCTGNCGCAGGTGCGCCCGGACGGNCTGGAAGACGCGCCGCAGCTGCAGATCGACATCGACCGCGAGAAAGCCAGCGCCCTGGGCGTCGGNTTCGANGCGATCAGTGGNGCCATCGGCACCGCGCTCGGGTCCAGCTACGTGAACGACTTCCCCAACGCGGGTCGCCTGCAACGGGTGGTGGTGCAGGCCGATGCCACGGCGCGCATGCAGCCCGAAGACCTCTTGCGCATCAACGTGCTCAACAGCAAGGCGCAGGCGGTGCCGCTGTCGGCCTTTGCCACCACACGCTGGATCACCGGCCCGATGCAGACCGTGCGCTACAACGGCTACCCGTCGATGCGCATCAGCGGCAGCGCCGCGCCGGGCGTGAGCACCGGCCAGGCCATGGCCGAGATGGAAGCACTGGCGGGCAAGCTGCCGCAGGGTTTCGGCTTCGAGTGGACCGGGCAGTCGCGCGAAGAAAAGCTCGCCGGCTCGCAGGCCATGATCCTTTACGCCTTCGCCATCCTGGCGGTGTTCCTCGCGCTCGCGGCTTTGTACGAAAGCTGGTCGATTCCGCTGGCCGTGGTGCTGGTGGTGCCGCTGGGTGTGCTCGGTGTGCTGCTGTCGACGCTGCTGCGGGGCTATTCGAACGACGTCTACTTCCAGGTGGGCCTGATCACCATCATCGGTCTGTCGGCGAAGAACGCGATCCTGATCATCGAGTTCGCCAAGGACCTGCAGGCGCAGGGCAAAAGCGTGATCGAAGCCGCGCTGGCCGCGGCCCACATCCGGTTCCGGCCGATCATCATGACCTCGCTGGCGTTCACGCTGGGTGTGTTGCCGCTGGCGCTGGCCACCGGCGCGGGCTCGGCCAGCCAGCGCGCCATCGGCACCGGTGTCATCGGCGGCATGCTCACGGGCACCGTGCTGGCGGTGGTGTTCGTGCCGATCTTTTTTGTGGTGGTGCGCACCCTGTTCAAGGGCAGCGATCGCCAGCACCGTCGGGAAGCTGAGGAAGCTGAACACCATGGAGCGCACTGAGATGGAACACCCCCGCCGCGCTGCGCGCGACCCCCTCAAGGGGGCGGCACTGGCCGTCCGGCAAAGCCGGCCCGGCGGTGCCCTGGATGGCGCTTCTTCTTTCGTTGCGTCGTGTCTTTCTCGATACGCGCTGGAGCCACTGACATGATTTCTTCTCTCACTATGCGCCGCAGCGCACTGGCCCTGGCGGTCCTGACGCTGGCCGGCTGCTCCTTCATCCCCACCTACGAGCGTCCGGCCGCGCCGGTTGCCGCAGAGTGGTCCGGCGTGACGCCGGTGGCCGCGGCGACGCCGGCCGCCGAGGTTGCGTGGGCGGACTTCGTGAGCGATGCGCGCCTGCGCGAACTCATCGGGCTGGCGATCAAGAACAACCGCGACCTGCGGGTGGCCACGCTGAACATCGAGCAGGTGCGTGCGCAGTACCAGATCCGCCGCGCCGACCAGTTCCCCACGCTGAACCTCGCCGCCACGGGGAGCCGCCAGAGCAATGCCGACGACAGCATCACCAGCCTGTACACGGCGGGGCTGGCCATGAGCGGCTGGGAGATCGATTTTTTCGGTCGGATCGCCAGCCTGAAGGAAGTGGCGCTGGCCCAGTACCTGGCCAGCGAAGAAGCGCGCCACGCGGCGCAGACCAGCNTGGTGGCCTCGGTCACNAGCACCTGGCTGAGCCTGCAGGCCAGCGACGAACTGCTGGCGCTGACGCAGCGAACGCTTGCCACGCGCCGGGATTCGCTGCGCCTGACCAGGCTGCGCTTTGACAATGGTGTTACCTCGGCGCTGGACCTGCGCCAGGCCGAGTCGCTAACCGCAACGGCCGAGTCCGCCCTGGCCCAGCAGCAGCGCCAGCGTGCGCTGGACCTCAATGCGCTCACGCTGCTGGTGGGGCAGCCGCTGCCCGCGGGGCTCGTCGATCCCGGCAGGGACGCGGTGACCACGCAGCCCCTGTTCCGCGACCTGCCCGCCGGCCTGCCGTCGGACCTGCTCACCCGCCGGCCGGACATCCGCCAGGCCGAGCAGACGCTGATCGCGGCGAACGCCAACATCGGTGCGGCGCGCGCGGCGTTTTTCCCGCGCATCTCGCTCACCGCCAGCGTGGGATCGGCCAGCAGCGAACTCTCAGGTCTGTTCAAGGGCGGTTCCTGGGGCTTCTCGCTGGCGCCGCAGGCCTTGCTGCCGATCTTCGATGCGGGTCGCAACCGGGCCGGTCTGGAATCGGCCAAAGTGGGCCGGGAACTGGCGGTGGCGCAGTACGAGAAGGCCATCCAGACGGCTTTCCGCGAAGTGGCCGATGCACTCGCCGGGCGCGCCACGCTGGGCGATCAGCTGCGTGCCCAGCAGGCCCAGGCCACGGCCGAAGCCGAGCGTTTTCGCCTGGCGGAGCTGCGCTACCGCAACGGCGTCGCCAGCTTCCTCGACGTGCTGGATGCGCAGCGTTCGCTGTTCAGCACCCAGCAGGCCCTGACGCAGACGCGACTGGCCCAGCAGCAGAACCAGGTGGCGCTGTACAAGGCGCTCGGTGGGGGGTACTGATCTGCAGGTGCAGCCGGCGCGAAGTGCCTGATCCAGCACACACCGCGGAACCGGCTCTGCCGGGCCGCAGGTGTGGTCCCCCTGGGGGAAGCCGCACAGCGGTGCAGGGGGGTCAGACCGAGGGCAAGTCGTAGAACTTCATGATGTAGTCCCACGCCACCTGCGGATCGTCCACATAGTGGAACAGCTCCAGGTCTTCGGGCGCGATCATGCCTTCTTCGACCAGCACGTCCAGGTTGATCAGGCGCTTCCAGTGTTCGCTGCCGAACAGCACGATCGGAACCGGTTTGGCTTTTTTGCACTGCACCAGCGTGATCACCTCGAACAGCTCGTCCAGCGTGCCGAAACCGCCGGGGAAGGCCACCAGCGCCTTGGCGCGCATCATGAAATGCATCTTGCGCAGCGCGAAGTAGTGGAACTTGAAGCTGAGCTCGGGAGAGACGTAGGGGTTGCCGGCCTGCTCGTGGGGCAGGGCGATGTTCAGGCCGACGTTGAGCGCGCCCTCGTCGTGGGCGCCGCGGTTGGCCGCCTCCATGATGCCGGGACCGCCGCCGGTGCAGATGAACAACTGGTCTTCGGTCGGGCAGCGGGCGCTGTAGCGCGCGACGATGCGGCCGAATTCGCGCGCCTGTTCGTAGTGTCGGGCGTTGCGCACCATGGCGCGGGCACGGGCCACGGCCTGGGGGTCGCCGCTGGACTCGGCGTCGAGTAGAAGCGCCTGTGCGATCTCTGGCTCGCGCACGCGCGCGCTGCCAAACACCACGATGGTGTTTTCAATGCCCAGGTCGCGCTGTGCGAGGTCGGGTTTGAGCATTTCCAGCTGGAAGCGGATGCCGCGCGTTTCACGGCGCAGCAGGAACTCGGGGTCGGCGAAGGCCAGGCGGTAGGCGTCGGCTTTCAGCGGACGGCCTTCGTTGGAGTGCGACTGCAGTTCGGCCCAGGCGTCGGCCAGGCGGCGTTCGTTCAGGTCTTGGGTGGCTTCCATGGGGTGCTCCTTGGGATGTGTTCGTGAATGAGAGGGGGTCCTGGCGGTCTGGCCGCTCAGAGGCCCAGGGCCAGGGCCAGCGGCACGAAGACCACGGCCAGCGCATTGCCCAGCATGATCATCGCGGCCACCTTGTCGGGTTCCTGGTGGTAACGGTCGGCCAGCATGAACTGCATCACGGCCGGTGGCAAGGCCGCGAACAGCAACAGCTGGCCGCGTGCAGCACCCTCCAGGCCAAGCACCCAGGCCAGCGGGATGGCGATGGCCAGGCCAATGAGCGGACGGGCCAGCGCACCCAGCAAGCCCAGTGCCAGACCTGCGCGGGTGAGCGAGGTCAGGCGCACACCGAGCGCGAACAGCATCATCGGCAGCAAAGCGTCACCGAGCAGTTTGAGGCCCGAGAGCAGCACGTCGGGCGGACGCACATCGGTCAGCGCGCTCAGAAAGCCCAGCGCGGTGCCGATCATCAGCGGGCTGGTGAGCAGGTCGCGCGTGCGGGCCGAAGCGCTGGTGATGCGCGCACCGAGGGAAAAGTGAAACAGGTTGCTGACCGAGAACAGCGCCACCGCGGCGCCGAAGTTCGCAGGTCCAAACGCCAGCAGGGCCAGCGGCAGGCCCATGTTGCCGCAGTTGTTGAACATCACCACCGGCACGAGGGTGCGCGGCTGGGCACCAAACGCGCGGGCCAGCGGCCAGGCCAGCAGGCCGCCACCGAGGATCAGCACCGTGCCGCCGATCAGCAGCGGCACATGGTCAGCGAGGCGGAAGTCCTTGGCCGCGAGCGCCGAGTACACCAGCACGGGCGCCAGCACGTCCAGCGCAATGCGGTTGAACACCGTCAGGTCGGGCGGCCGGCGGCGCGCGTAACCGTAGCCGATGGCCACGATCAGGAACACCGGGATGATGACGTCGGCGATGCGGGCGATGAGGTCCATGTGGGCCTTGATGAAAGCGAAAAGGCTCCCGCAGGAGCCTTTTCAATGAACCGGGGTTTCGGCGCCGGGCCGCCCCAAGCCGAAACGCGCCCCTCGGGGGGGCAGCGACCCGCGCAGCGGCGGAGCGTGGGGGCTCAAATCCTCAGACGCGCTTGCGGTATTCGCCGGTGCGGGTGTCGATTTCGATCTTGTCGTCCTGGGCCACGAACAGTGGCACGGCGACTTCAAAGCCTGTGGCGATCTTGGCGGGCTTGAGCACCTTGCCGGACGTGTCGCCCTTGACGGCGGGTTCGGTCCAGGTGATCACGCGCTCGACGCTGGTCGGCAGTTCGACCGAGATGGCCTTGCCGTCGTAGAACACCACTTCAACGGTCATGCCGTCTTCGAGGTAGTTCAGGGCGTCNCCCATGTTTTCGGCTTCGACTTCGTACTGGTTGTATTCGCTGTCCATGCAGACGTACATGGGNTCGGCGAAGTAGGAGTAGGTGCACTCCTTCTTGTCCAGAATGATCTGGTCCATCTTGTCGTCGGCGCGGCAGACGACTTCGGTGGCCATGTTGTTCAACAGGGCCTTGAGCTTCAGACGCACGGTGGCTGCACCGCGGCCGCCACGGGCGTATTCGGTTTTCAGGACGATCATCGGGTCCTTGCCGTGCATGATGACGTTGCCGGCGCGGAGTTCTTGAGCGATTTTCATAAGGTTTCCAACAGTTGGGCCGCGTGTTCCGTGCATGGGTGCAAACCCGGGAACTGTGCTGATAGGGGCGATCTGTGCGGCTAAGCAGATGGCGCTCAGGAAACGGCCGCCGGGGTCTGGTGGTCCAGTTTTCTGCAAAGCCTTGTATTTTAACCCTGCAAATACTTGCTGAGCACAGGGCGCGAGCGCCGAACCCATGGGTGATCTGGACGTTCATGTTCATGAATAACCCTGTACACCACTACAGAATTAACGTTGTACATGCGAGACAATTCCGCCTTTTTGAACTTGCCAGTTTGCCAATCCTTATAAAGCTGGGCCTCTTTTTCAGGGGCAAGGATGCGCGGGCGACCGATCCGCGCGCCGCGCTGGATGGCCGCCACCTGGCCGGCAATTGATCGCTCTCGGATGATGGACCGTTCGAACTCAGCAACGGCACCCAGGATGGAGTACATGAGCCGCCCCGCTGGCGTGTGAGTGTCGATGGGCTCAGTGAGGCTTCGGAAATTCGCGCCGGCCTTATTGATGCGTTCCAGGATGGACAGCAAGTCCTGAAGGCTGCGACCCAGTCGGTCCAGCTTGTAGACCACCACCGAATCCCCTTTTCTGAGTCCAGCAATGAGCGCCTGCAGCTTCGGACGTGCGCCGACGCTTGACCACTTTTCCGTAATGACTGTTTGCACGCCAGCGCGCTGGAATGCGTCCTCCTGTAGCGCGACGTCCTGGGCGTTTGTTGACACGCGCCCGTACCCGTAGATGACCACTCGACCCCTCCCTTTTTTCTGTTTCTAGACGTAAACGCGGGCGATGTTGACAGATGCACCGTTTTTCTGTTTCTGGATCTGCCCAAGGAGATCTAGCGCATGGATATGGGCGTTGTCCCCGGCCTGNCTGCACTTGCCGCGCCAGTCGTCCGTTTCACTCCCTTGGTGGCACGTCCGCTACGCTCAAGTGACGAGCGCCAGGCCTACCAGGTTGAAAAATCCGACCTGCACCAAATACCGCGAAGCCACCCCCGTTAACCCCGTCAGCAAGTGAGGGGCGTAACGGGGGTGTCTTTTTTTCGCGGTATCCGGCACAGGCCGGATTTTTCTTAGCGCGGAGAGAGCGACCCCCCCCGCCCCCTTCCAGGGGGTGCGAGGAAGCGAGGCTGAAGGTATCAACGAAAGAGGCCCGCAATGATCGCCAAGAACTACCGCAAATTTCCCGAAGCCATGGCACTGCAACTGGTGCTGATCTTTGGTGCGTGTGTTTGGCACACCAGCCGTCCGACGACTCGCGCAGGGCGTGCGATCAGGGCAGCACGCGGACAGCTGGTGAAGCACACACGCCAGCTGGTGAACTGGGTCAAGGTGGCAACGCCTCAATGGTGGAAGGACACGAAGAAGGCAGCAAAGCACCTGGCCGACCAGGTGCGTGAAGCGATGCTCCCATTCGTATGGGACGCTCCAAAAATAGAAACCATGATGAAAACTTATCGCGACTCATGCTGGCAGAACAGCGCAAGAACAAAGGTCTTTGAACTGGTGGAAAGCTTTCTCGATACACACCATGGCAATCAAGCAAGACCGTTGCAATGGGCTATGAAAAGCGAACACCAGAACTGGGTTCACGTTCCGAGCGGGTCGAGCTTCTTCACTGTTGACAAACAAAACGGCTACCGAGACTGATCAACGTGAGCGCATGAAGGCCAAAACCTCATGATCCGCCGTCACTGAAACGGGCCTAGCGGTCACATCACCAGCCTGGCGAACCGCCGGGACGACGGAACGACCAGGAGGATAAGCACCCGCGAGAGGGGCAGACTTTTGGCGATGGTCCGATGCCCCGCCACGCTCACCAGGTGGCTCAAGCCATTCCATGAAAAACCCACCGTCAACGATCTGGCGACACACCAGGTCAGGCACTGGGAGCTTTGTGCCCTGCTGGGTGTAGCAGTAGCAGGAATCAGCCCTGACGATGCAGGCCGCAGGGTATGGCGCCTGTTTGGGCGCCGTAACCTCATCGAACCTCGGTGCTGTGTGTGGAATGCCTGGCACGCGCGGCAGGTAGCTGGCGAAATAATCGCCTGCAGGATCAGGCGCCGCCTTTTTTGACGTACCAGGTGCATCACCCCCCGATTCATCCTCAACAGCAGCCGCGCGCTTCTCTGTGATGCCCATCAGGTTTTTGTAGCCATAGAAGCCCAACAGAGGCACCAGGACCAGGACAAGGCCGAGCACCCAAACCTGCTTTGGAATGCTGCGCTTGCCCGTGTGCATCACGCTGGAGGTGTACCAGTCATAGACCTTTTTCGGATAGGCCCGCATGGTGACTTCGCCGGACTTGCCAGAAGCCGGTTTGTCGCAATTCATGTTTACCGAGTTCCAGGTGATCACGCTGGACAATTGCGCACCACCTGGCCGCTTGATGTGGCGATGATGACCAGGCGCACCAATGATCTTGATCAAAAACGGATCAAGGTTACTCGGATGCTGAGTCAGCAAATAGAAGTCAAAGCCATGTTTCCTATGCTCGGCCAAAGCAGCAATGAAAGGCGGGACGGCTGAACCATTGGGCCTTTTCGGCATTTGGTTATGCACTTCATCCAGAAGGATGATTGATCCCTGCGGTAGCTGCTGCCACTTTTCCGGTTCACATTTTTTCCAACCGAATTCAGCTTCATATTTCGGCACCATGTCAAAGCCATGGTAATAGACTGGCCGTGATTCTTCAACCTGGCGTTTACGAACATCTTCGAGTGTGAAGAGGGTTTTTCCCGTGCCGTTGGCGCCTGTTGTGAGGTAGATGAACCCAAGCTGTTTTTTTAGGCTGTATCTCATTTAGTCACCAGCTTTTTCATGGTGTCCGACTGGACGCCGTTGATGACCTGGCGAGCCAGCATCGCACTGATCACAATTGATATGCACTGACCCACTTTCATCGTGCCGAGCATCCCGAGCACTTCCGCACCCGTGCCTTGCAAAGCAGATACAGCCTGATCCTTAAGCCATCCCAGCGATGCATTCATGCCCGAATAGGTCACCAGCGAAATACCCAACGCAACCAGGACGCGACCGACCAATGATCCAGTTATCTGAATCAATGCGCCCATGAACATAGCAATCAATGCAGGCATTTTTAACCCCTCATTACGATTCGTCCGGCCAACAAGAAAGATACCGACATCAATATATTCCCCAAAATTGCCAGATATGGGCAAATATCACTGAATGGAATGAGTATTGACGTATCCATGACGGTAATTGACTTATCGGCAATGCAAGTAGCGCCAGCGCCGAGCGCATCGGATGTATCAAAATCACTTGCGCCTATGGTTTTTGTAATGTTGCCCTCAAGAGAGCCCAATACAGAACCCTCTTTGCCTTTTTCATTCTGATAAAGCTGCGCCTCTTCACCGTCGAAATCCTCAAAAAGCTTGCAGTTTCTACTGTGCTGCTCTTTTGCCATCGCACACTGCACGGCATCCCCCTCGCAAACAAACCCACCAGCACATGCACCGCCGAAAGCACCGTCGATGCACATTGAAGAACGAGGATTAGAAGTACAGAAATCGTCCTTCGATTCCGTTTTTGTATGGGAATTTGTAGTTGTCACACCATTAGCATCTGTAGTGCTTTTAGTGGTAGTTGTTGTGCATTTACCGTCCTTGCAATTGGTAGCGCTCTGAGTCGTATTTTTCGTGTCAGGAGGTGCATTATTGCCGGTCGGATCAGGAGGTGCAGAAGGGCTATTCGGAGGTGCACCAGGCACAGGCTGAGGCGAACGGGTTTCCTGACATGGCATACAAACAGTAATTCCATTAATACTGCCGGGACAGGTGCCCTTTTTGCATTGTTCGGGTGGTGGTTCCGGCGGTGGTGGTGGTGGATCACGTGGAGGCGCGTCAGGATCAGGAGGCGGCGGAACTCCATCCGGGTTATCGGGCGTTGGCTGGCCTCCCGTTGAATCACCGGTACTGTTAGCGCACGTGGCACCGGTCGAGGTGTACGGCCCCCAATGAAACCATTTGCCATCCTTCTGACCACGCATGTCAGGAACTGCCTCGCAATTCAAATAGCAAATATAGCCACCCTTGTAATTTGCACCGCCACCCATCTGGAAAAGGGTATCAGGCATGGGAGCGCCGGGAGGGTAATTGCACTTAGGTGGATCAGGGGGTCCACAAACCCCATCTTTAATCACGTTGGGCGCCTCACAAGGCGGATCAGGCGGAGTTTCAGGAAGACATGAGGTCGAATCACTATTTTCCTGATAACCGGGATTGCATGTGCAATTACCGCCATCAGCCGTGCTATTCGCTGGACACTGACCGCCCCGCGATGACATTCCTATAAAAACGTTAGTTTGTGAAGTGCCCGCAATACTCCCACAGCCAAAGTTCCAAATAGTTACCTTACGAACGGCAGCGCCCGAGGTTGGAGTAGCTGTGGCGGGCTCATATGTAATCACTTCATTATGAGTCGAGGTGCAAGCTGGAGCTTGCAACGATTGCAGGTGCTCGTAATAAATATTATTAACCAATTGGTATGACGTACCCCATGCAGTGCAAAAATTGTCATTTCCGCAAATGCGGTATTCCGTAACCTGTGGAATCGCCTGTGACGACAACGGCACAAGCGAAATCAAGGCAAAAATCAAGCGGAAAAAATAAGCCATGCCGCCCCCAATACACCGATCATTAGCCATATGCCGTGCGTGTCCATTTGATTTCCTTTGCGAAAAGCCGCAGCGACCCTTTGAAAAGGAAACTGCCAGGCGTCCCCAGCAGTCCCTATGCCCCGATCAAGCGATCAGATCAGGACAGGGCGGCGCGAACCCACTTGAAGGCCTTCACGCCCACGTACACGAGCAGCACGGCAGAGCCGATCAGGCCAATGGGCGCCATTTGAGCGCCGATATCGGTCACCACTGCGGCAACGTCCACAGCGGCGGCTTGCGAAGCGCCAGCAGCGCCCAAGAGGACCAGAGCAAAGAGGCTGCGAATGGTCATGACAGTTTTGTTCATTTCGAATTTCCAGTGACGGTGCGAAATTGCACCGGGTAGCCCTCGACGTTTCCCAACGCTGGAGGGTTTCCCGCTGAAATCAACACGCCACTACGGCTATCCCTCGACGTTTCCCAACGCTGGAGGAACCCCCGCTGAACTCACCTAATCACCACGGAAGTAATTCCATTCCGCCAAAGCCTTTGCCTGTTGAGCGACACGCAACGCTTCATCAGCTGTACGTTGTTCTGGAGACTTGGCAGCTTCCGCCGCCTTTTCAGCAGCATCCTGCTCATTCAAACGACGAATTTGAGCTTTAACCTTCGCTGTATAGGCGACGGACTCAGGCGAAGGGCCAGAGAAATACCAAACACGCAGCCAGCGCCAGATACGAGCGCCGAACACAACGAGAAGCACGGCACCACCGACGAGTGCGATAGAAATCACGTTCGACTCGACAGCGGAAAGAACGGAAGTAACGTTAATTGCGGCCATTTAGGACTCCAAATGTTGAGAATCGTCATTATCCCTCAACATACGAATGAGCGCACGAACAGCGAATCCGACTACCCAAACACCCATGATTGCCACAGATATTTGACCAGCAGCCACCATATCCAAACGGAAAGGTGAAACAGTGGCATAGTCAAATTCCTGTTGAGTCATCACAACCAATTGCGCCGCTGTACACGTGACGCCATCAGCAGCGATGGCGATTCCATCAATCTGCACCAGGCTAGAACCTGATGCATCGGGATACGCCCAAAATGGGGTTTGAATGGCGCAGCGCATTTTTTCTCTACTCGTAATCGTTTGGAGTGCCGAGGCGATCAATATCGACAATCGCAGGTTGATCGTCAAAATCACAGTGATCGTCAATCAGCTGTTGAGCGGTTTCAGGATCAAACACGACGCCCCCGCCAGCCTCACGCAACGAAGTAACCCAGACAGGCGTGCCGAGGTCATCCGGCACCAGGTAACGGCCCGTTGATTGAGACTGGACGAGGAGCCGCATGATTAGCCCGCGGCTTTGGGTTGCGGTGCTTGATGCGCACGTTCCAGCGGCTTCATGGAAACGAGCTTGAGCGTGGTCTTGTCTTCGCGCGATGCTTCCATTTCGAAGACGGCCTCACACTGAATGGGCAGTGAATTGCCCAGGTGCGCCCATTTGTCGAATTCGGTTGCATCACCCATCTTGAAAGGACGAGTAACACGACCGATGGAGCGACCGGCACTGTTTTCTTTCAAATCGACTTCACAGTGAAATGTGCAGCTGGAGAAGGCTTTGCCCTCATAGGTGCCGGCACTTTCCTTGACAGCGTGCAGGATGGTTTTTGCGGTGAATTGCATGGTGATTTCCTAAAGGCCTGGTTAAACGCATACGCAGGCCTGGCCAGGGCTTGCAGCGACATGGAAACGATCCAGAGCACGGCCCATGGCACGCGAAATCTCGGAGTGGGTGAAACGCTGGAGGCGACCAGGTACAGCGGTCGTGCTCACCAGGTCGAGGAAGCGGCGGGCCTCGTTTGGTGCGTGAAGCAACCAGGTGGCGAGAGAGGCCGAAGCCGTTGTGAGGGTCCAGCGCAGGGAGCGGGTTACTTCCGCCTCGACCGATTGCGCCTGGAGCCGTTCGACGCACTTGATGGGCTGCGCCTGGCTTTGGTGCTCAGCCTTGAACAACATGGACTGGTGCCAGTCACTGGCGCCGCCGAAGAAGTCAGCAGGACGCCGCAGGGCATCCGAGGGCAGCACGCGCAGCTTGTTGCCGTAACGAAGCTCGACGCGGTGCCAGGGCGAAGCGGCTTCGACGCCGAAGAGCTGATCGCCTTTTTCGTAGACGTTGGTTTGCTTGCCGGCCTCTTTGGAGCCGATGTAGAACGACCTGGCATGACCGTGCACCCAGTCGCCCAGCTGGTTGCATTTGGGCTCTTTGCCGTTGACGTTGCAGGCGCCGGATTCGTAGTCACGGACCACCGAATCGAAGCCGCCCGGAATGCCATCAAAGAAGTCAAGAGCCAGGTCAACGCGGGTGATATCACCGCCCGCTGAGTCGATCAGATCAGCGATTTTTTCGCGCCAGCCATCGGCGCCAAAGGTGCACGCCTGGCCGTAGAGGTTGACGTGAATCGTTCGGTTCTGTGCCTGCTGGCGAGGGCTTGAACTGGACGAGAGGAAGCCGACCCAACCGCACTCGACTTCACACCGCATGATGGACCAGCGATAGCGGTAAAAGTCGTGACCTTTGCGCACCTCAACAGCGACCGAGAATTCGGCGCCGAGCGCCTCGCACACGGTCTTTGTGAGGTCGTAGGCTTCGAGGGCAACGGAGCGATCGAAGGGGGAGAACGAAATGGACGAAGCACCCGCGACTTCGCAATCAGGCACAGCAGCGATGAGGGCCGAGAACCTGGCATTCATGGACGCATCGGTCCACTGGTTTTCGTGCTGCTGGGGGAACAGGGTATCGACCGAGGGCAGCACGTTCCGACGCGGGACGGTGAAGCGCAGCCAATCGACATGAACCGGTGAGCGGGAGGCTTGCCGTTCGGCTTCCAGCCGTACCTTGATCTGATTGCCGTCAAGGACCAATGAACCGTTGGATGGGCGGGTCACTTGGCATCCCCTGCGAGCACTTCGCTCAAACTTTTGTTCTCCCCGTGATTACCATGGGGGAGGGCTGAGAGGTCCGCCCGCGTGCCGGCCTCGTGCCTCGTACCTCGGCCCGGTCCGGCACCACGTGCGGCCAACTCAACCAAGAACAGAGAGATGTGCAG
>C687J35021_10001904_pt1 | contig 15187 bp, 17 predicted proteins | sample RifCSPhighO2_12_FD_35021 | JGI IMG/M metagenome (IMG submission 35021)
CTGGGGGGTGAATTTACGGTCGGCTTCGGTAACGATCTTGTTGCCCATGGCGAGTCTCTGTCAAAGGGTGGAAAAACCCATATTAGGCCATAGGCGCAGCCGGGGCACCCAAAAGGCCCTGAATGCGCCTGTGGACGGGATCAGCTCAGCGACGTGATGAGGTCGATGTACTGCTGCTTGGCAGCATCCTGTTCGGTGCCTTTGAGGCTGTTCCAGGCATCCCACTTGGCGCGGCCCACCATGTCGGCAAAACCGGGTTTCTTCTCGGCGTTGTCGCCTGCGGTGCCCTGCTTGTACAGTGCGTAAATCTTGAGCAGCGTGCCATTGTCGGGGCGCTCGCTGAGGTTCTTGGACTGGGCTACGGCGGCTTCAAAAGCGGCGTTGAGATCGGCCATGGTCGGATGCTCCTGGGTTGGGGTGGGGAAACAACGGGGATGCCATCCCCTCGGTGCGTTGTATCTTACGGTCACAGTCCGGCCACAATGGCGGTTATCCATAGACGCCTGCCTCCAATCACAACTACCAGGATCTTTTCGCACATGGTGACCCGCACCTCCTCCCGCGCCGCCGCAGCCACGAGCGCTCCCAGCCCATCCCTTCCGAGTGCCGGCACCGCAGCCCGCGATGCCGCCCTGGCAGTGCAGAAAAATGTGCGCCGCGCCGCCACCGGCATGCTCGGCCTTTCGGGCGAACGCATGAGCAAGGTGGACACCGCCTGGCTGCGCATGGATTCATCCAGCAACCTGATGATGATCACCGGTGTGTGGACGGTCGAACCCGGCATCTCGCTGGCCACCCTGCGCGAGCGCGTGCAGGAACGCCTGTTGCAGTACCCTCGATTTCGCCAGCGCGTGGTCGAAGATGCCGCTGGCGCCACCTGGGTGGACGACCAGCGCTTCGACATTGCCGCCCATGTGGAACCCGCCCAGCTGCCGCGCCGCCGAGGCCTGAGCCAGCAGGCCGCACTGCAGAAGTTCGTGGGCGACCTGGCCATGAAGCCACTCGACCACCGCCGCCCGCTGTGGCATTTCTACCTGGTGGAAGACTTCGTGGGCGATGACGGCAAGCCGGGCAGTGCGCTGGTGGTGCGCCTGCACCACTGCATTGCCGACGGCATTGCACTGATCTCCGTCACCATGTCGCTGGTGGACGGTGGAACCGAACCCCCCAAGCGCCGCAGCAAGGCACCTGCCAGCGCCGAGGACTGGATCGCCGACACCCTCATCAAGCCCTTCACCGGCATGACGGTAAAGGCCCTCGACCTCGTGGGCGAGAGCGCCGCCAAATCGCTGCACCTGCTGCTCGACCCCGAAAAGGCCGTGCAGCACGGCCTGGCAGGCTCCATGGACGCGGCACGCCTGGGCTACCAACTCGTGAGCGACGCTGCCGCACTGGCGCTCATGCCCGACGACTCGCCCACGCTGCTCAAGGGCGAGCCCGGCACGGAAAAGCGCGTGGCCTGGTGCCCGCCGTTGCCGCTGGACGAGGTCAAGGCCATCGGCAAGGCGCTCAACTGCTCGGTCAACGATGTGCTGCTGTCCTGCGTGGCCGGAGCCATTGGCGGCTACCTGCGCCAGCATGGCGACGACACCGAGGGCAAGGAGATCCGCGCCATGATCCCGGTGAACCTGCGCCCTATGGAAGAGGCCTGGAAACTCGGCAACCACTTCGGGCTGGTGCCGCTGGTGCTGCCCATCGGCATCACCAACCCGGTCGAACGCGTGTACGAGGTTCGCCGCCGCATGGCCGCGCTCAAGGGCAGCACCCAGCCGCTGCTGGCCTTCGGCCTGCTGGCCGTGGCGGGCCTGCTGATCAAGCCCGCACAGGATGCACTGCTCAACCTCTTCAGCCGCAAGACCACGGCCGTCATGACCAATGTGCCCGGTCCGCGCGAACCGCTTTTTCTGTGCGGATCACACGTGACGCAGTGCATGTTCTGGGTGCCGCAGTCGGGCAACGTCGGGCTGGGGGTGTCCATCCTGAGCTACGGCGGCGGCGTGCAGTTCGGCGTGATTACCGACACAAAACTGTGCCCCGAACCACAGCAGATCATCGATGCCTTCGCGCCCGAGTTCGAGGCACTTGCCACCCTTACGCTGATGCTGCCATGGGGCGAGGCGGAATAGGCCGCACCCTGGCCGCCACCCTGGTGCTGACCACGCACATCGCCCAGGCCGATGTGCAGGAGGAGCACGCGCAGGCACCCTACCCGGTGAGCGTCCAGCCAGGGCAGACGCTGCGCCAGGCCATCAGCGCCGCCTCACCCATCCAGGTGGAGGGGCGGCGATTTCATGGCTATACCCACTGGAACGTGCACTGGAACTTCTGGTGGCACAGCGATGCCTCAGGCCGCTGCCGAATCACCCGCGTGACCACACGGCTGCGTACGCGTATCCAGATGCCCGAATTGCGTGCGGGCAACCCGGCGCAGCAAACCCAGTTTGCACGCTATGCCGAAGCCTTGCACCTGCACGAGCAGGGCCATGTGCAGTTCGGACGCACGGCGGCCCAGGCCATCGACCGGGGCATTGCCGCACTGCCCGAGGCCCCTGACTGCTCCACGCTGGAGCGCCAGGCCAATGCCCTGGGCCAGCGCCTGCTGGCCGAGCAGGTGGCACAGGAAAAGGACTACGACCGAACCACCCGCCATGGCGCAACCCAGGGCGCCAGGCTGGATTAGCTACTATTTTGATAGCTTACAGCGCTTTTCCCGCAAGCGCTGGAGGCCAAAAAACCATAAATTCTGGCCTTGCAAGCTCCTCGCGTACCGCCCGAACAACTCAGGCATTGCGCGGCGCAGCGAGCCACTCCTCAACCAGGCGCACCCAGTAGGTAGCTCCCAGCGGAATCAGTGCGTCATTGAAATCGTAGCTGGGGTTGTGCAGGGTGCAGGGGCCGCCGCCATGGCCGATGGCACGGTGGTCCCCCTCGCCATTGGCGATGAAGCAGTACGCACCGGGCTTGGCCTGCAGCATGTAGGCGAAGTCTTCGGCACCCATGGTGGGCTCCTGCTCCAGCACATGGGCCTCGCCCACGATGGAGGCCATCACGCGCCGCGCAAACGCGGCCTCGGCGGGCGCATTCACCGTGGGCGGGTAGTTGCGCACGAACTCGAAGTCACAGGTGGCTTCGTGCGCGGCGCAGGTATGCTCGGCAATCTGACGCATGCGCCGCTCGATCAGGTCCAGCACCTCCAGCGTGAAGGTGCGCACCGTGCCCTGCAGCTCGCAGCTGTCGGNCACGACATTGGTGGCCTCGCCAGCGTGAACCATGGTGACCGAGATCACGCCCGCCTCCACCGGTTTTTTGTTGCGGCTGATGATGGTCTGGAACGCCTGCACCATCTGGCAGGCAATCGGCACCGGGTCGATGCCGGTGTGCGGCAGCGCGGCATGGCCTCCCTTGCCCCGGATGGTGATCTTGAACTCGTTGCTCGACGCCATCACCGGGCCAGCGCTGACTGCGAAGCTGCCTGCCGGCATGCCAGGCCAGTTGTGCATGCCGAACACCGCTTCCATGGGAAACTGGTCGAACAAGCCATCCTGGATCATCTCGCGCGCACCGCCTCCCCCCTCTTCGGCGGGCTGGAAGATCAGGTACACGGTGCCATCAAAGTCGCGGTGGCTCGCCAGATGGTGTGCCGCGGCCAGCAGCATGGCGGTATGCCCGTCGTGGCCACAGGCATGCATCTTGCCCGCGTGCTGGCTGGCATGGGCAAAGGTGTTGAACTCCTGCATGGGCAGGGCATCCATGTCGGCCCGCAAGCCGATGGCGCGCCCGCAGGCCCCGCCATCGCTGCCATGAACAATCCCCACCACTCCCGTGGTGCCCAGCCCCCGGTGCACGGGAATGCCCCAGTCGGTGAGCTTGTTGGCCACCAGATCGGCCGTGCGCACCTCTTCGAAGCACAGCTCGGGGTGGGCATGGATGTCGCGGCGCAGGGCTGCCATGGTGGGGGCATGTGCGGCAATGGAGTCGATGACGTTCATGGTCGGTGTTTCCTTGGCCACAGTCTACCCATGCTGCTCCCGCAAGGGGCCTGTGCACCCATTGGCCCCCTCCTTGCGGGTGGTTATGGACTGGCAGGTGGGGGCAGGTCGCGGTGCAGCGCCAGGTGGCGCGGCGTCCAGGCATGCGCTTTGCGATAGACGAAATGGTGCCGGGCCATGTGGTAGCTGGGGTCGAAGCCGTAAAAATTGCGCCGCATGCGTTGCAACTCCTCCTCGCGGTAGCGTTCCAGGGGTTTGTGTGCCTCGTCCTCGGCGCGTCGCCGGCCCTTGGCCTGCAGGCGCTGCGCGAGATGGTGCGTGGACGCCAAAGCCAGGGCACGCTGCAGGGCCTGCGCCGTGAAATCCTGCGCGCCGGCGGCGAAGCAGGCATCCAGCAGACCACGCTGCATGGCCTCGGGCGCCGTCAGGGGCAGGCGCTGCTGCATGATGGCGCGGCCGGCAGCCTCACCGATGCGCCGGGGCAATGAATAGGTCCAGTACTCGCTGCCGTAGAGGTTGCCCATGTTCTTGTAGTGCGGGTTAAGCACCACGCCGTCGTGCGCCCAGACCTCGTCGGCCGCCAGCGCCAGAAAGCAGCCCCCCGCACCGGCATTGCCCTGCAGCGCGGCCACGGTGATGCGGTCAGTGAGCGTGAGGATCTCCAGAACCACGTCGTCGATGGCGTTGATGGCGCGCCACGAGGCATCGGCTGCGCTGTCGCCGTCGATGCGCTGCGCGGCCTCGATGTCGTGCAGGTGGATGCCGTTGGAAAAAAATTCCGCCCCACCGGCCAGCACCAGCACCTGTGTGGCGCGCAAACGCACCCAGCACAGCGCATCGCGCAAGCGCTGGCACTGGCGCTCGGACATCGCGCCGTTGTGGAAATCGAAGTCCAGCCAGCCCACGCGCGCGCCCTCGGGGCCGAACTCCCGGTAGCGCAGCTCATCCCATTCATCGACGCCGCGCATCAGCGGCGTGTCCCATTCAGGCAGCACGGCGGCCTGCACGGCAAACACGCGCGCGGCCGCAAGCTTGAGGCTGCTGGCACCATCCGCCCGCGCAGCCTGGCCGTCATCAGGCCGCACATGGCCGATCCACACTGCGCCGTCCACCGTGCGGCGCAGCAGCGCCGGGCCGCGGCGCGCCACCAGCTCGCCCGGCGCCGCAGCGGCGCAGCGCGCCACCACGGCGCTGCTGGCCGCGTGCGCGTCGAACAGGCGGCAGGGCTGCCCCCAGAACGTATCGAGCACACCCGGAAAACCATCGGCCGCCGCGATCTTGCACAGCACCGTGGCGGTGTCGTCGCGCTGCCAGTCGATGCGACGCTCGGTTTGTGGCATCAGCGGCAGCCACCGGCCCGGCCCGCGCACCGCCACGGCGCCCTCGGGCGCAGGCTGCAATTGACCGGGTACGAAGCGCTGCAGCGCCCGCAGCACCGCCAGCACGGCGGCCTGCGTGACTTCGCGCCGGTACACGCTGGACTTGGTGGCACCGGGGCGTACGGCAAACGGCTCCCAGGCCCAGACCTCGCCTGCGTCGTAGTCGTGCACGGCCTGCAGCACGGTCACGCCCCAGTGCGTATCACCGCGCATGAGCATCCAGTCGAGTGCACTCGGTCCCCGATCACCCGGCACGCCAGGGTGCACCACCAGACACACGACACGCGACCAAACGGATACCGGGATGCGCCGCTGGAGGAAGGGCGCCAGCACCAGATCGGGCCGGAACAGCGCCACGGCCTCCTCGGTGACCGCATCGGCAATGTCCAGTTCCACCGACACCTCGTGCCCCTGCGCGCGCAGCAGGCCGAAGAGCCGCTGGCTCAGGCTGTTGAAACTGTGGGTGAGCAGCAGGATGCGCATGGCCATTCAGCAGATGCGCGGCAATTGCTCGCCGCTGAGCCAGTCCACCACACGGCGGCCGCCAAAGCGCGTGTCCATCTGCACAAAGCCGTTGGCGTCTTCGATGACGGTGCCGATGCGCTGCGCGCCCTGGCCCAGCGGGTGCGCGCGCATGGCGGCCAGCAGGGGCTCTGCGGCCTCGGGCGCGCAGATGGCCACCAGCTTGCCTTCGTTGGCCACATACAGCGGGTCCAGCCCCAGCAGCTCGCAGGCGGCGGCCACCTGCGGAAGCACGGGAATGTCGGCCTCGCGCAGCAGCATGCCCACTTGCGACTGGCGCGTGATTTCGTTGAGTGTGGTGGCCAGGCCGCCGCGCGTGGGGTCGCGCAGCACGTGCAACAGCGAGGGGTCAGGCAGCGCCTGCAGCATGGCCTGCACCAGCCGGTGCAGGGCCGCGCTGTCGGAGACGATGGCGGTCTCGAACTCCAGCGACTCGCGCAGCGACATCACCGCCACGCCGTGCTCGCCCAGCGTTCCCGAGACCAGCACCGCATCGCCCACGCGCGCCTGCCGGCCATTGATGGTAAGGCCCGGCGGCGCCACGCCAATGCCGGTGCTGCTGATGAACAGGCCGTCGCCCTTGCCCTGCTCCACCACCTTGGTGTCGCCGGTGACGATGGGCACGCCCGCTGCGCGCGCCGCCGCTGCCATCGATTCGACGATACGCCGCAGATCGGCCAACGCGAAGCCCTCCTCGATGATGAAGCTGACTGCAAGGTACAGCGGCATGGCACCCGACATGGCCACGTCATTCACCGTGCCATGCACCGCCAGCGCGCCGATGTCGCCACCCGGAAAGAACAGCGGCGAGATCACATGGCCGTCGGTCGCCACTACCAGGCGCCCCGCGCCGGGCAGGGGCAGCAGGGCACCGTCATGGCCCTGGCGCAGGTACTCGTTATCGAAGGCGCGGGCGAACAGTTCATCGATCAGTTGCGCCGCCACACGCCCCCCCGCGCCATGCGTCATGTCGATACGCCCATGCTTGAAGTCGATGGGGCGAACGTAGTCTTTGCGCAGGCTCATGCAGTCACCACGGGAATGTCTCGGAAACGCCCGTAGGCGTAATGGGCGGCGCAGGCGCCTTCGTTGGACACCATGCACGATCCCATGGGCGTCTCGGGTGTACACACGGTGCCAAACAGCTTGCAGTCGGTGGGGCGCTTCACACCGCGCAGGATGGCACCGCATTCGCAATGCTTGTGGTCGGGCACACTGGCATAGTGCAGGCCGAATTTGCGCTCTGCATCCCAGGCGGCGTAGGCTGTGCGGATCTTCAGCGCACTGTAGGGTACGTCACCCAGGCCGCGCCACTCGAAGCTCTCACGCAATTCGAACACCTGCGAGACCAGGTCCTGCGCGGCCACATTGCCCTCGGGCGTGACCGCGCGGGAGAATTCGTTTTCGACCACGGCACGCCCGGCATTGACCTGGCGCACCAGCATAAGGATGCCCTGCATCACATCAAGCGGCTCGAAGCCCGCGATCACCACGGGCTTGCGGTATTCCTCTGCAAAATACGCGTAGGGCTGCGCGCCGATCACGATGCTCACATGCGCCGGGCCGATGAAACCGTCGATGGGCACGGTGCCCAGTTGGCGCACCGCAGCCGACTCCAGGATGTGCGTGATGGCTGCGGGCGTGAGCACATGGCAGCACAGCACGCTGAAATTGCGCACCGCACGGGCATGCGCCGCGCGCAGCACCAGTGCAGTGGGCGGCGTGGTGGTTTCGAAGCCGATGGCCAGAAACACCACTTCGCGCTCCGGGTGCTTGCCTGCCAGGGCCAGGGCGTCTGTGGCCGAATAGACCATGCGCACATCAGCCCCGCGCGCCTTGGCCTGGATGAGCGAGAGCCCGTCCGAGGCGGGCACACGCATAGTGTCACCATATGTGCAAAGTATCACCCCACGTTCCAGCGCCAGGTGTATTGCCAGGTCGATGCGCCCGATGGGCAGCACGCATACCGGGCAGCCGGGGCCATGGATCATGCGCACACTGTCCGGCAGCAGGCCAGCAATGCCGTAGCGTGCGATGGCGTGCGTGTGGCCGCCGCAAAATTCCATGAAGCGGTAGCTGTGCCCTGGTCGAACCTCGGCGGCAATCTTGGCCGCGATGTGGCGCGCCTGCTCGCCGTCGCGGTATTCGGCGATGTACTTCATGCGCCCCCCTGTGCTGCGGACAGTTCGGCAAACAATGCGAGCGTGCGCTCAGCCTCCTCGGGGTCAATCCTGCCGATGGCGTAGCCCACGTGCACGATCACGTAGTCCCCCAGCTGCGCATCGTCCACGAGGTCAATCGACACCTCCTTGCGTACCCCGGACAGGTCCACCACGGCGCGCAGGCCGGGCCGCAGCTCCACCACACGGGCGGGAATGGCTAGGCACATGCCGCACTCTCCTGGTCGGTTCGCGCCCGGCCCGTGGCCTGCAGTTGCCGTGCTGCCGTCCAGGCCTGGCCCAACGCCAGCGCCGCATCACCGCAGGACAGCTCCCGGGCCGCCAGCACCCGCATGCCCTGCGCCTGCAAACCGGCCTCGGTGCGCACCGCCAGGATGCGGTTGAAAAAGCAGCCGCCGCCCAGCACCACGGTCCGCACGCCGCGCAGGTGTGCCGCACGCACCGCCTGCGCCACCAGCGCATCGGCCAGGGCGCAGTGAAAGCGCGCCGCGGCCTCGTCGATCTGCGCCGGGGTGAGAACTTCCAGGGCACTCCAGGCCATGAAGAGGGGGCGCAGATCAATCTGGTCACCGTCCCGCACGCACCAGTGCGCGGGGTTGCTCGCAAAGCCCCGCACGGCCTGCGCCGTGGGCAGGTGCCGCGCTGCGGCCTGCTCCAGCGCAACGGCAGCCTGCGCCTCCATGTCCTGGCGCACCGACAGACCGAGCAGGCCCGCCGCCGCATCGAACCAGCGCCCGGCCGCCGTGGTTGGCATACAGTTCAGGCCCCGCGCCAGCAAGGTCTGCACAGTGCGCGCGGCGCCCTCACCCACCACGGGGGCAAAACGCGGCACGATACCCCCGGCCAGGCCGCAGGCATGGAGCGCCGCTGCCGCCATGCGCCAGGGTTCCCGGGCGGCCACGTCGCCCCCCGGGAGCGGCAGTGGCAGCAGGTGGCCGACACGTTCGCACCGTGCGCCGTGCACCCACAGCAGCTCGCCGCCCCAGGCTGTTCCGTCGCTGCCCAGCCCCACGCCATCAAGTGCCAGGCCCATCACGGGCTCATCATTGCCATGCTCGGCCAGCACCGCCGCCATATGGGCATGGTGGTGCTGCACGGCCAGTGCAGGAATGCCGCGCTCGCCCGCCAGTCGCAGGGCCAGGCGGGTGCTGAAAAAATCGGGGTGCAGGTCGTGCGCCATGGCGTCGATCGGACCATCCATCTGCGCCAGCAGGTCCTGCACCGACTGTTCCAATGCCACGCAGGCCCCGGGGTCGGAGAGGTTGCCATGCATGCGCGACCACTGCGCCACGCCGGTCACGGTGTCAAGCAAGCAGGCAGTGTTCTTGAGAAATGCCCCGCAAGCCAGTATCCGCGCCATGGCTCAGTCCTGCCGCGCTTTAAGGTGCTGCAGCTCGGCTTCCAGCTGTGCGATACGAGCCTGCACGCGGGACTGCGGGGCACTGGCAGCGCGGTCGGGGTGCAGCAGCAGCCAGTCCATCCAGTTCTGCATGCCCTCGCCGCTGATGGCCGACAGTTGCAGGATGCGGATATCCGGATTGACCCGGCGCGCGTAATCCATACAGCGCTGCACATCGAACTCCAGGTGGGGCAGCAGGTCGATCTTGGTCAGAACCATCACCTCTGCAGCCGCAAACATGTCGGGGTATTTGACCGGTTTGTCTTCGCCCTCGGTCACCGACAGGATGACCACTTTGGCGTCTTCTCCCAGGTCCCACAGCGCGGGGCAGACCAGGTTGCCCACGTTCTCGATGAACAGCAGCGACTGCGGGGCCTGGTGGCGACCATGCCCATATCCACGGCCGTCGTCCCCATGTCCATGTCCATTTCCATGGGCATGGGCATGGCTGTGCAGGGCCAGGCGGGCGAAGGCCTGCGCTACCATGGGTGCGTCCAGGTGGCAGCCCTTGCCGGTATTGATCTGGATGGCGGGTGTACCGGTGGCACGGATGCGGTCTGCATCGTTGGAGGTCTGTTGATCCCCCTCGATCACGGCGAGCTCCACCCCGGGGTGGCCTTGCTGCAACGCCCGGATGGTGGCGCACAGCAGCGTAGTCTTGCCAGAACCGGGGCTGGACACCAGGTTCAGCGCCCGGACACCGTGGCTGCGAAAATGCGCCCGGTTCTGCTGTGCCACGCGGTTGTTCGCACCGAGCACATCCTGCTCGATTCGGATTGCACGCGACTCGCTGAGGCCTGGTACTGCAACATGTGCCGCTCCGGCGCCAAAGTGCAGGTCGCCTGTCTGCGCATCCACCACCAGTCCAGTGCCCCCAGGTTCTTTCACATTCTGGGCAGGGCTGCTGCATCCACACACTACACACATGGTTCGCTCCTTTCTAGGCCACCTGCAGATCCACCACGCACAAGGCATCGCCCCCCTGGGGCGTGAGCCCCCAGGCACCACAGGACGGACACGGCTCGCCACGCGCCACGATTTCCACTGTCTGGCTGCAGTGCAGGCACCAGGCTGAACCTGCAGGCTCATCAATGACCAGTTCCGCACCCGCCAGCACTGTATCCGGTGCCAGAGACTCCAGTGCGAACCGCAGCGCCTGCACCTCGACTGCTGCCAGCTTGCCCACTTCCAGATGCAACTGCAACACACGCGTGAAGGGTTCGCGCAGCGACGCATCCTCCACGAGTTTCAGTATGGCTTCGGCCAGGCTCAGCTCATGCATGTGCCCTCCCTTGTACCGGTGCGACGGCCGCAGGTGTGGGGTGTGGGCGACGGTGTTGTGGAGAGCATGCCTGCATTGGAGCAGTCCTTTTCCACGCTGACAACCGCACACTGCACCATGGCAGTCGTTGTGTCCCCCTACAAGGCCTTGCGCAGGTTGGTGGTCGGGATCTTGAGCGCCTCGCGGTACTTGGCCACGGTGCGGCGTGCGCATTCGATGCCCTGCTCCTTGAGCATGTCCGCCAGTTGGCTGTCGGACAGGGGCTTGGTCGGGTTCTCGGCGGCGACGAACTGCTTGATGAGCGCGCGCACCGCCGTGCTCGACGCGTTGCCGCCGGTGTCGGTGCCCAAGCCCGAGCCGAAGAAGTACTTGAGTTCGTAGGTGCCCTGCGGCGTGGCCATGTACTTGGCCGTGGTCACGCGCGAGATGGTCGATTCGTGCAGGCCCAGCTCGTCGGCAATGTCACGCAGCACCAGCGGGCGCATCGCCAGCTCGCCGTGCACAAAAAAATTCTTCTGACGCTCGACAATGGCACGCGAGACGCGCAGGATGGTGTCAAAGCGCTGCTGGATGTTCTTGATGAACCAGCGCGCTTCCTGCAGGCGCTGCTGCAGCGCTTGGTGGCCGTCACCGCCTTTGTGGCCGCGCAGGGCGCCGGCGTAGATGTCATGCACGCGCAGGCGCGGCATGACGTCGGGGTTGAGTTGCACGCTGAACTGCTGGCCGCTGCTCCCGACCCGCGTCACCAGCACATCGGGCACGATGGCGTTGCGCTCCACGTCGGCGAAGCGGCGGCCCGGGCGCGGCTCCAGGCGCGCAATCAGCGCCATGGCGGCGCGTGTACGCTCCTCGCTCGCGCCGCAGGCCTGCACCAGGCGGCGCACGTCGCGGCGCGCCAGGAGTTCCAGTGGCTGCTGGCAGATGCGCAGCGCCGTCTGCAGCGTGTCCACATCGGCCGCCTCATCGTGCAGCAGGGCCTTGAGTTGCAACGTCAGGCATTCGGCCAGGTTGCGCGCGCCCACGCCGGTGGGCTCCAGGCTTTGCAGCAGGCGCAGGGCCACGGTGAAGCGGTGCACCAGCTCTTCGGCCTGCTCCTGGTCGCCACCAGCCAGCCCGTCGGCCAGTTCCTCCAGCGGGTCTTCAAGGTAGCCGTCGTCGCTCAGCGACTCGATGAGAAAGCGCAGTGCGGCACGGTCCAGTTCGGACAGGCGCAACGCCAGCGCCTGGCGGTGCAGAAACTCGGTCAGCGATCCATGACCATGTGCCAGTTCGGCAGCGTCGGCCTCTCCCTCGCTGTCATTGCTGTGGGACCGTGCAAGTGCTTCTCCACCCCATTCACCGTCGTCGGGCACCATCTCGGTCGTTCCGTCCCCCCCCCAATCGGGCTCATTCAGCGGCTCTGTATTTTCAACATCATTTTGCCTTTCAAGGCTTGATGTATTTGCGCTATCAGCTCCTGAATAAATAGCGACTTCAACCGCTGCATCATCCTGTTGGCCCGGGATGTCCACCTGGGCAAGACCGAATTCTTCACGCGGTGCTTCGTCGGCGTTGCGTTCCAGAAATGGATTTTCATCGAGCATCTGCTCGATTTCCTGCGACAGCTCCTGCGTGGACAATTGCAGCAGGCGAATGGATTGCTGCAGTTGTGGCGTGAGTGCCAAATGCTGCGATACGCGTAACGAAAGCCCCGGTTTCATCACATGCGGAAATGCTCGCCGAGGTACACGCGGCGTACCTCCGCGTTGTCAACGATCTCGGATGGCGTGCCCTGGGCGAGCACCTGACCGTCACTGATGATGAAGGCGTGGTCACAGATACCCAGGGTTTCGCGCACGTTGTGATCGGTGATAAGCACGCCAATCCCGCGCGCCTTCAGGAAGCCAATGATGCGCTGAATTTCGATCACCGCGATGGGGTCGATGCCAGCGAAAGGCTCATCGAGCAGAATGAAACGCGGCTGCGTGGCCAGTGCCCGAGCGATCTCGACGCGCCGCCGCTCCCCCCCCGACAGCGCCAGTGCGGGCGAGTCGCGCAGGTGGTCCACGCGCAGTTCCTGTAGCAGCGCCAACAGCCTCTCTTCAATCACTGTGGCCGACAGTGGCTGTCCATGCCCGTCGCGCTGCAATTCCAGCACGGCGCGCACATTCTCCTGCACCGTCAGCTTCCGGAAGATGGAGGCTTCTTGTGGCAGGTATGAAAGCCCCAGTCGCGAGCGCCGGTGGATCGGCATATGCGCGACGGACTGTCCATCGATGCGGATATCTCCCTGATCGCTGCGCACCAGCCCGACAATCATGTAAAACGACGTTGTCTTGCCTGCGCCGTTGGGGCCAAGCAAGCCCACCACTTCACCCTTCTGCACTGCCAGGGAAACATCCTTGACCACTTTGCGGCTGCCATAGGCTTTGGCCAGATGCAGCACTTCGAGGCGACTGGCTGGTGCCGCTTGCAGCGGCCCATTCATGGAAGCAGCACTCACTGGACGGGGCTCCCCAAGGCAGGGCTGGAGCGCAAGCCTGGCGTAGACGCCGGTGCGGCCTGCGGTGCAGGGCTTTGTGATGGCGGCTCCTTCGGTGACAGCACCGCCCGTACACGCCCGCTGCCTACCGGGCTAGTGCCCGAACTGGTGCCCTGCGTCTTCTGCCCATCCACCGTGAAAACATCGGTCAGGTTGTTGTAGACAATGATTGCCCCTGTGATCTCGTCGCTCACCACAGCGCCGCGCAGACGGCGCAATTCAGCGCGACGGACAAATCGCACACTGTCGGCGCGGCCGTCGTACTCGATGACCTCTCCTTCTCCTTCGATGTATTCATCGGGCATACCCGGCACCGCATCGCGCCGCTGCCGGAAGAATGCACGCTGCCCCGCCTCGGCGGTTACGACACCGCTCTGGTATCCATCGGCGTCCTGGCGCACCTCCAAACGGGCACCTCGCAGCACAATCGAACCTTTGGTCATGACCACCCGGCCCGTGAAAACACTGGTCTGCTTGAGGTCATCGTGGCGCAGAGCATCGGCCTCGATGTTCATTGGCTTGCTGCGATCGGCTTTTTCAGCCATCGCCGTGCCTGTACCACCCCATGTCAGGACTGCAAGCAAAATGAGTGTGGACATGCGTCGCAGCCAGGTTCCGGACTGCGGTTGCCCCTGCCTTCTCAACGCGTGAAGTCGCTGTTGGTGGCGTCGTGGGTGATTGGGAAAAGGGTTGTCCATGCAGCGTTCCGGAAGGGGCATGCCATCAAGGCAGCCATAGCGTGCGCAGGGCACGAATCTTGCTGCCATTGTAGCTCTGCGCCTGGTGCATCTGCACCTGCAGAGCGCGTGCTGATCTGCCCCATTCCGTCGGAATTGCCATCAGATCCATCTGCCAATTCCGCCTGCGCTTTGCAAGGAGGTGCGACGCCCGAAAGTGAAAGCAGCCTCTTGGTTCGTCTATCAGGCCATGGCTCACACTCCACAGCACATCGCTTTCGTTACTCCCGGTCTGTCATCCTGCGGCCACAGTGCGGGCCTGTTCCAGCAATGTTTGCGCATCACTGACCTCGAATTTACCCGGTGCTTCAATATTGAGACAGACGACCGCTCCATTTTTGATCAGCATGGAATAGCGGTTGCTTCGCAGACCGAGGCCTTTCCCATTCAGATCGAGCGTCAGCCCTGTTGCCTTGGAAAATGTCGCATCACCATCGGCCAGCATGCGGACTGACCCTGCCGTTTTTTGGTCGCGGGCCCAGGCACCCATCACAAAAGCGTCGTTCACTGCAAGGCACCAGATTTCATCGACACCTGCGGCCTTGAATTCAGCGGCCTTTTCTACAAAGCCAGGAACATGCTTTGCCGAACAGGTGGGCGTGAATGCGCCAGGGACTGCAAAAAGTGCGATGGTCTTGCCAGCGGTCGCTGCGGCCACCTGGAGGGGGTTGGGGCCGATGCTGCAGCCATTGCCCTCCACCTCGACAAATTCCATCAGGGTGGTTTCGGGAAGGGTATCGCCGATCTGGATCATGGTGGTCTCCTGTAAGCCGGTTATGGATAGCGCACCGTAAATCAGGCGCCCCAAAAAAGAAAAACGACCCACATTGTGGGTCGTTTTTACAGGCTTTGCAGCACAGGGGTGCGAAGGCTTACACCAGCGCGGCCTTTGTCACCAGACGGGTGGCGACCCAGTTCTTGGTTTTCGAGAGCGGACGGCTTTCGGTGATCTCGATCACGTCACCCGTATGGAACTCGTTGTTCTCGTCATGCGCGTGGTACTTGCTCGACTTGCCGACGATCTTGCCGTAAAGCTCATGCTTCACACGGCGCTCGATCAGCACAGTCACGGTCTTCTCACGCTTGTCGCTGACCACCTTGCCAACCAAGGTGCGCTTGAGGGATTTTTTAGCTTCCGTCATGTGGGCTCCTTACTTGGCGGCTTGCTTTTGGGCAAG
>C687J35021_10001907_pt1 | contig 15172 bp, 12 predicted proteins | sample RifCSPhighO2_12_FD_35021 | JGI IMG/M metagenome (IMG submission 35021)
CGCCTGCGTGGCGCTGATCAAGACCCCCAAGCTGTCCGACGAAGAACTCTTCGCCATCATCCCCGGCCCGGACTACCCCGGCGGCGGCCAGATCATCAGCCCGGCCGGCGATATCGCCGACGCCTACCGCAGCGGCCGCGGCAGCCTGAAAGTGCGTGCGCGCTGGAAGATCGAAGACCTGGCCCGCGGCCAGTGGCAGCTGGTGGTGAACGAGCTGCCGCCCGGGGTGAGCACCCAGCGCGTGCTGGAAGAGATCGAAGAGATCACCAACCCCAAGGTCAAGGCCGGCAAGAAAGCGCTGAGCCAGGAGCAGACGCAACTCAAAGCCAGCATGCTCATGGTGCTGGACGTGGTGCGCGACGAATCGAGCAAGGATGCCCCCGTGCGCCTGGTGTTCGAGCCCAAGAGCAGCCGCATCGAGCAGAGCGAGCTCATCACCGCGCTGCTGGCCCACACCAGCCTGGAAAGTTCGTCGCCGATCAACCTGACCATGATCGGCCTCGACGGGCGGCCGACACAGAAGAGCCTGCGGCTCATGCTGAGCGAGTGGATCGAGTTCCGCCAAGGCACCATCACCCGCCGCACGCAGCACCGGCTGAACAAGGTGCTCGACCGCATCCACATCCTCGAAGGCCGGCAGCTCGTGCTGCTGAACATCGACGAGGTGATNCGCATCATCCGCCACAGCGACGAGCCCAAACCCGCGCTGATCGCCGCCTTCAAGCTCAGCGACCGCCAGGCAGAAGACATCCTCGAAATCCGTCTGCGTCAACTCGCGCGTCTTGAAGCCATCAAGATCGAGCAGGAGCTGAAAGAGCTGCGCGAAGAGCAGGGCAAGCTGGAAGACATCCTGGGCAACCCGGCCAGCTTGAAGCGCCTGATGGTCAAAGAGATCGAGGCCGACGCCAAGACCTTTGCCGACCCGCGCCGCACGCTGATCCAGGCCGAGAAAAAGGCCGTGGCCGAAATCAAGGTGGTGGACGAGCCGGTCACGGTCGTCATCTCCAGCAAAGGCTGGGTGCGTGCNCGCACCGGCCACGGNCACGAGGCCGGCAGCTTCGCGTTCAAGGCGGGNGATGGCCTGTACGGCACCTTTGAGTGCCGCACGGTGGATCTGCTCATCGTCTTCGGCAGCAATGGCCGCGTGTACTCGGTGCCGGTGGCCAGCCTGCCCGGCGCACGGGGCGACGGCCAGCCCATCACCACGCTGATCGAACTCGAAAGCGGCACACAACCGCTGCACTACTTCGCCGGCCCGGCCAGTGCCACGCTGCTGCTCAGCGGCACCGGTGGCTACGGCTTCCTGGCGACGGTGGAAAACCTGGTGTCGCGCCAGCGAGCCGGCAAAGCCTTCATCAGCGTAGGGGAGGGCGAGACCATCTGCGCGCCTTCGCACGTGGCCAACACCTCGGGCAGTCAGCCGCTGCTGCCGGCGACGCACGTGGCCTGCGCCTCCACCGGTGGCCGCATCCTCACCTTTGAAATCGCCGAACTCAAGGCCATGGAAAAGGGCGGTCGCGGGCTCATGTTGATCGACCTCGAAGCCAAGGACACGCTCGCCGGCGCAGCGGCCTACACGCGCAGCGTGAAGATCGAAGGCATCGGTCGTGGCGGCAAGGAGCGCGACGAAACGCTGGAGATCCGCAGCCTCAACAACGCCCGTGCTGCCCGCGCCCGCAAGGGCAAGGCGGCCGATCTGGGCTTCAAGCCCAGCCGCGTCGCACGGGTGGAGTGATGGAGCTCAGCCTCTCCGGGGTGGTGGTGGCCGTGGTCGGCTTCGCCATCGCTTTCGGCATCTCCCGGGCTGTGGCGGCGTTGCTGAGAAAGCGCCACCAGGCCCGCGGTGAGGCCGCGGCACAGGCCTCGCAAAGCCGTCAGGTGCGGCGAGCGCAGGCGCGCAAGAACCAGCGCTGACTTGTCCCCGCCGAACGGCCGCTCAGATGAAAGCTTCCTCCATGCACAGCCAGCGCCCCTTCGGTCCCCACCTCAAAGGTTTTCCCACCGGCCAGGTGCCGATCCCGCGCGAACAGATCGCCCAACAGGACTGGCAGCTGCTGCGCGGTGACCTGGCCCTTCCGCTGGCGGTGATCAAACAGAGCGCCTTGCAGCACAACCTGCACTGGATGCGCGACTTCTGCGCGCAGCGCGGCCTGTACCTCGCGCCGCACGGCAAGACCAGCATGTCACCCGAACTCTGGCAGATGCAGCTGGACGCGGGCGCCTGGGGCATCAGCTTCGCCACCGTGTTCCAGGCGGCGGTGGGCGCGCGGCACGGTGTGCAGGTGCTGCTGATCGCGAACCAGGTGATCCAGCGCGCGGAGCTGGACGCGCTGGCGCTGCTGCACGCCGAGCAGCCTGCGCTGCGTTCGATGTTCCTCGTGGACGCCACCGGGCAGGTGGACGCCATCGAAGCCTGGGCCATGGCGCGTGGTTTCCAGGGCCGGTTCGAGGTGCTGCTGGAGCTGGGCATCGCTGGCCAGCGCACCGGCTGCCGCACCGCGGACGAGGCGCGGCAGATCTCCCGGCGCATCGCTGCCAGCCCGGTGCTCCGACTCGCCGGCATCGAGTGCTACGAAGGCACCACCGCGACCTGCGACCACACCCAGGACCGCGCCACTGTGCGCGACTTGATGGACCGGGTGGACGCCGTCGCCCGCGAAGCCATCGCGCAGGGCTGGTTCGCCCATGAAGAAATCATCCTCAGCGCCGGTGGCTCCGCCATCTTCGATCTGGTGGCCGAGCGGCTCACACCCGACCTGGGCCAGCCGGTGCGTGGCGTGCTGCGTTCGGGCTGCTACCTCACACACGACCACCAGCGCTACACCCGTTACCTCTGCTGTGTTGCCGAGCGCCTGAACCTGCGGGAGACCCTGAAGCCCGCGCTGGAGGTGCTGGCCTGTGTGCAGAGCTGCCCCGAGCCCGGCCTGGCCCTGCTCAGCATGGGTCGGCGCGACGTGTCCCACGACCTCGATCTGCCCTTGCCGATCTGGCGTTCGGACGGGCAGGGCAGCGCGCCTCGCGGCGTGCCCGCCCACTGGCGCATCGACGCCCTGAATGACCAGCATGCCTACCTGCGCTACGACGCCTCGGCCCCAGAGGAAGAATGGCCCGTGCTCGGCGAAACCGTGGCCTCCGGCATTTCGCACCCCTGCACCACGTTTGACAAATGGCGCTGGATGCCGGTGGTGGACGACGCCTACCGCGTGGTGGACGCGGTCACGACCTGGTTCTGAGCACTGGTGTTTGGCACCCCTGGTTTGGGGTTCACCTCTAATATTGCTGCGCTGCAGCAAAAACGCTTGCCATCTTCGGGATTACCCGTAGAATCGCGTTTATGCTGCACTGCAACATAACTCGGTGATCCGGGGCATGTCCAAGAGCGGCTCCTTCAACCCTCTACTTCAAGGAACCCGAAATGAACAACCCCGCTGAACAGATCATCGCCGCCAACAAAGCCAACATGGACGCCTTCGAAGGCGCTGCCAAGAAGGCTTACGCCGGCGTGGAAAAGCTGGTCGAACTCAACATGGCTGCTTCCAAAGCCGCCCTGGGCGAGTCCTTCAACCACGCCAAGGCCGTCATGTCCGTCAAGACGCCCCAGGAATTCATGAGCCTGCAAGCCGCCTTCTTCCAGCCCCTGGCTGAAAAGTCGACCGCCTACTTCCAGCACGTGCAAAGCATNGCAACCGAAGGCAGCGAAGATTTCGCCAAGCAGTTCGAAGCCAAGGTGGCCGAAGCCCAAAAAGCGCTTGGCGCNTCCGTGGACCAGNTGGTCAAGAACGCACCGGCCGGTTCCGAAGCCGCCGTGGCTGCTTTCCAGAGCGCTTTGAGCCAGAGCCAGAAAGCTGTTGAGTCGGCCCAGGCCACGATCAAGAAAGCTTCTGCAACCGCCCAGGCCAACTTTGCCGTTGCTTCCAAGCAGGCCACCGACCTGGCCAAGAAGGCCTCCAAGGTCTGATTGATCCCGGCGTGAGCGGCCTTCGGGCCGATGCTCCAAAAAAAGAGGCTCCTTCGGGAGCCTCTTTTTTTTTGCCCATCGGGGCGACGGCTCTGGCGGGCCCGTTTCGGTTCTGCGCTGGAGCGGGGATGGTGGCGGATCTGAGGTCTACCCCAGTTCGGCGATCAGCTCGATCTCCACACAGGCACCCATCGGAATCTGCGCCACGCCAAACGCACTGCGGGCGTGGGCGCCGGCTTGCGGACCGAAGACTTCGCCCAGCAGTTCGCTGCAGCCATTGGTGACCAGGTGCTGCTCGGTGAAGGTGCCGGTGCTGTTGACCAGGCTCATCACTTTGACGATGCGCTTCACGTCGTCCAGCGTCTTGCCGACAGCCAGGCAGGCGGCGGCGAGTGTGCCCATGAGGTCGATGGCGATGGCGCGGGCGGCGAGCTTGCCTTCTTCGGTGGTGGTGGTCAGGCCGAGCTGGCCGACCCAGGGTTTGCCGTCTTTCTTGGCAATGTGGCCGCTCAGGAAGATGAGATTGCCGGTCTGCACGAAGGGCACGTAGGCGGCGGCGGGGATGGCCACGGGCGGCAGTTCGATGCCGAGTTGGGAAAGCTTGTCGTAAACGCTCATGGAGGGCTCCAGAAAAAGGATCGGGTCATTCTATCGACAGGGTGCGGGCCGGTTGTCAGCGGGCTTTCAGCACGTTGCTGGAATAATCGTGGGCTTTGTTTTTGCATGCCGCGCATGGCGTGGCCCAGCGAGCCGGGGCCGTACACGAAACAGGCGGCCAAACCGAGCCGCTCCAGGAGACACGTCCATGAAGACCCTTTCCCCCCGCCTGGTCGTTCTGGTCGCCGGCCTCTTGCCCGTACTGGCGCGGGCCGCCGACATGGACGGCGCGCAGCTGTCCGTGCTCTGGAGCGTGCCCTTTGCGGGCATCCTGCTGTCGATCGCCATCATGCCGCTGGTGGCGCCGTTTTTCTGGCACCACCACTTCGGCAAAGTGTCGGCCGCATGGGCGCTGGCCTTCCTGATCCCATTTGCCATCGGGTTCGGACCGGGCGTGGCGGGCGCGAGCATCGTGCACGCGCTGCTGGCCGAATACATCCCGTTCATCATCCTGCTCACGGCGCTGTTCACCGTGGCTGGCGGCATCTACATCCGCGGCAACCTGCACGGCAGCCCGGGGCTGAACACGGGCATCCTGGCGGTGGGCGCGGTGCTGGCCAGCCTCATGGGTACCACGGGGGCCTCCATGCTGCTGATCCGCCCGCTGATCCGCGCGAACGACAACCGCAAGCACGTGGTGCATGTGGTGGTGTTCTTCATATTCATCGTCTCCAATGCGGGCGGCTCACTCACGCCGCTGGGCGATCCACCGCTGTTCCTGGGCTTCCTCAAGGGCGTGGACTTTTCCTGGACCTTGATGAACATCCTGCCGGAGACGGCTTTCCTGCTGGTGGCGCTGCTGGCCATCTTCTACGCGCTGGACCGGTGGTTCTACCACCGCAGGGACGAGGTCCAGCCACAGGATCCGACGCCCGACGACCAACAGTTCGGCTTCGACGGCGGCATCAACTTCCTGTTGCTGCTGGGGGTGGTGGGGCTGGTGCTGCTGAGCGGGCTGTGGAAGTCGGGCGTGGTGTTCAACATCGCCGGCACCGAAGTGGGGTTGCCCGGCATCGTGCGCGACATCGGGCTGATCATCATCACGGTGGCTTCGCTGCAGCTCACCCCCTCGGGTGTGCACGCCGACAACCAGTTCGCCTGGGGCCCGATGCAGGAAGTGGCCAAGTTGTTCGCTGGCATTTTCCTGACCATCATCCCGGTGATCGCCATGCTCAAGGCCGGTGTGGACGGCCCCTTTGGCGCCATCGTCAAGGCGGTCACCAACCCCGACGGCTCGCCCAATCCGGCCATGTATTTCTGGGCCACGGGCGTGCTCAGCTCCTTCCTGGACAACGCGCCAACCTACCTGGTGTTCTTCAACACCGCGGGAGGGGATCCGGCCGTGCTCATGACCACGCTGGCGCCCACGCTGGTGGCGATCTCGACAGGCGCGGTGTTCATGGGTGCCAACAGTTACATCGGCAATGCGCCCAACCTGATGGTCAAAGCCATCGCGGAAGACCGTGGTGTGAAGATGCCGAGTTTCTTCGGCTACATGGTCTGGTCGGTGGGCATCCTGGTGCCATTGTTCGCCGTGATGACCTGGCTGTTCTTCGTCTGAGGGACGGTACGATGCGGGCATGACCGACGACTTGCTCAACTGGACCATGCTCGCCCTGGGCGTGGTGAACGCCTTGCTCCTGCTGTGGCTGCTGCAGCGCCGCCCACCCGCCAACGCTGAAGAAGCGGCCCAGCGCCAGCAGGTGCTGGCCGCGCTGCAAAGCCAGGGCCAGCAGGCCACGCAACGCATCGAGCGTGTGGAGAGCGAGCTGCGCCGCGAGATCACCGACAACGCCCGCGGTGGCCGGCAGGAGATCCAGCAGACCCTGGCCACCTTCCAGGAAACGCTCACACGCCAGGACGCCGAAGCCACGCGCACGCAGAACACCCAGCTCGATGCGTTTGCCCAGCAACTGCTGCAACTGCGCGGCACGCTCGGCGACACGCTGACGCAGCAGCTGCAGGCGATCAGCCTGGGCATGAGCCAGCAGGCCGCCGAAGCCACGCGCACGCAGAACGCGCAGATCGACGCCTTCGCGCAGCAGCTGATGCAGCTGCGCGGCACGCTGGGCGACACCATCACCCAGCAGCTCAAGGCCATGATGGAAAGCAACCAGCAGCGCCTGGGCGAGGTGCGCGCCACGCTGGAAAACCAGCTCGCCCAGCTGCAGCAGACCAACGCCGCCAAACTCGACGAGATGCGCGCGACCGTCGATGAAAAACTGCAGAGCACGCTGCAGGCTCGCCTGGGCGAGAGCTTCAAGCAGGTGGCGGACCGGCTGGAACAGGTGCACAAGGGCCTGGGCGAGATGCAGACACTGGCGCAGGGCGTGGGCGATCTGAAGCACCTGCTGACCAACGTGAAGACCCGCGGCATGTTCGGCGAAGCGCAGCTTGGTGCCTTGCTGGAGCAGGTTTTTGCGCCCGACCAGTACGCGACACAGGTGGCCACACGCCCGGGCAGCCGCAACGTGGTGGACTTCGCGATCAAGCTGCCGGGCCGCGGTGACGATGGCGCGCCGTGCTGGCTGCCGATCGACGCCAAGTTCCCGAACGAAGACTACGAGCGCCTGCTCGATGCGCAGCAGCGTGCCGACGTGGAGGGCGCCGAACTGGCCGCGCGTGGGCTGGAGCAGCGCATCAAGCTCGAAGCCAAAAGCATGGCCGACAAGTACCTGGAGCCACCGCACACGACCGACTTCGCCATCCTGTTCCTGCCCACCGAAGGGCTCTACGCCGAGGTGCTGCGCCGCCCGGGGCTGATGGAAGTCTTGCAGCGCGAGTACCGCGTCACGCTGGCCGGGCCGACCACGCTGATGGCCATGCTCAATTCGCTGCAGATGGGCTTTCGCACGCTGGCGCTGGAGAAGCGCAGCAGCGAGGTCTGGCAGGTGCTGGGCGCGGTCAAGACCGAGTTCGGCAAGTTTGGCGACGTGTTGTCCAAGGTCAAGGCCCAGACGCAGACCGTGCTCAACACGCTGGACAGCGCCGAGACGCGCAGCCGCGCCATGAGCCGGGCGCTCAAGACGGTGGAGGCGTTGCCGCAGGAGCAGGCCGCCGCGCTGCTGCCGCTCGATCCCAACGACCGCGGGGAGGTTTGAGCACCCGCCTGCGCGCCGGGCTCGCGCGCCTGATCGCGGCGCAGGTCAGCCTGCACGCATGCATGACCGGCTTTCGCATGGCCGCGCCGCTGATGGCGCTGCGCGAGGGCTACAGCCCCGCGGCGGTGGGCATGTTGCTGGCGCTGTTTGCGCTGGCTCAGGTGTTCCTGGCGCTGCCCGCGGGTCGCTACGCCGACCGGCGTGGGCTCAAGAAGCCGTTTGCCCTGTCCATCGGCACGGCCACGCTGGGCGCGGCGGCTGCGGTGGCCTTTCCGGTGTTTCCCGTGTTGTGCCTGACGGCGCTGGCGTGTGGCGCGGCCACGGGCCTGGCCATGATCGCGCTGCAGCGCCACGTGGGGCGTCTGGCCTCCAACCCCACCGAGCTCAAGCAGGTGTTCAGCTGGATGGCGATCGGGCCGTCCATCTCCAACTTCCTCGGGCCGTTCGCGGCCGGGTTGATGATCGATGCCTGGGGTTTCCGCGCGGCCTACCTGCTGCTGGCCCTGCTGCCCTCGCTGGCCTGGTTCTGGGTGCGCAGCGCGGTGGAACACGAGCCGGTGGCACCGGCGCTGCGCAACACCAGCGGATCGTCGTGGAACCTGCTGCGCGAAACCACCTTCCGGCGCCTCATGCTGATCAACTGGATGCTGTCCTCGTGCTGGGACGTGCACACCTTCCTGGTGCCGGTGATCGGCCACGAACGCGATCTCAGCGCCACGGTGATCGGCAGCATTCTCGGCGCGTTCGCGCTGGCGGCCACGGCGATCCGGCTGGCCATGCCCTGGCTGTCGGCGCACCTGCGCGAGTCGGTGGTGATCGGCTCGGCCATGGTCATCACCGCACTGCTGTTCTCGGTGTACCCGCTGGTTCACGCGGCCTGGGCCATGGGCGCCTTGTCCATCGGGCTGGGGCTCGCGCTGGGGTCGGTGCAGCCCATGATCATGAGCACGCTGCACCAGATCACGCCGACGCACCGCCATGGCGAGGCGCTTGGCCTGCGGGCCATGGCCATCAACGGCTCCAGCGTGGTGATGCCGCTGCTGTTCGGATCGGCCGGAGTGGTGGTGGGCGTGGCCGGTGTGTTCTGGGCGGTGGGTGCGGTGGTGGGGCTGGGTTCGCGCCTGGCCTGGACCTTGCGCCCGACCCTGGGTGGCCCCGAGCGGCGCTGAGAGACTGAGAGTCTTTCGTTCATGCCCGCTCACCACCCCAAAACACACCCGCTCGGCGTTGCAAATGCGCGCCATAGCCCGCGCTATGGCTGTGCTTTGCGCCTTGATCGGGCACGTTTTGGGGCGTTGCTCGGACACGCCCGAAAAACTCCCAACCTCTGAGTTCGCGCTCCCGCAAAGCGCGGACGGTGGCCTTCGGGGCGGCAGGGCGCGCGAGCCTTCTAGAATCGCAAACCTACTTGAAAGAAGAGCCGTGCTGTTATTGATCGTCCTGCTGCCGCTTTTGCTGGGCACCGCAGCCACGTTCTGGCTGGGGTCGAAATCCCGTCTGTTGACCGCGTGTGCCGCCGGTGCGGTCACGGCCGCCAGCCTGGCCTTGCTGCTGAGCCATGCGCCGGCCGTGATGGCGGGCGAGACCGTGCGCAACGTCTGGGCCTGGGTGCCCGAGATCGGGCTGGCCCTGACGTTCCGGCTCGATGGCCTGTCGCTGCTGTTCGCGGGCCTGATCCTGTTCATCGGCCTGCTGATCGTGCTCTACGCGCACTTCTACCTCAGCCCGAAGGACTCACCCGGCAAGTTCTACAGCGAGATGATGCTGTTCATGGCGGCCATGCTGGGCGTGGCGCTGTCAGACAACCTGCTGCTGCTGGTGGTGTTCTGGGAGCTCACCAGCCTGTCGTCTTTCCTGCTGATCGGCTTCTGGAGCCACAGGGCCGATGCACGCGCCGGCGCGCGCCAGGCGCTGGCCGTGACCGGGGGAGGCGGTCTGGCCATGCTCGGCGGCTTCGTGCTGCTGGGGCAGATCGCGGGCACCTACGAACTCAGCGAGATGCTGGGGAGCGTGGCCATGATCCAGGCCGATCCGCTGTTTGTGCCGGCGCTGCTGCTGATCCTGCTCGGCGCCTTCACCAAGAGCGCGCAATTCCCGTTCCACTTCTGGCTGCCCGACGCCATGGCCGCGCCCACGCCGGTGTCGGCCTACCTGCACTCGGCCACCATGGTGAAGGCCGGCGTGTTCCTGCTGATGCGCATGTACCCGGTGCTGGCCGGGTCGGGCTGGTTCGAGGTGATCGTGACCGCGACCGGTCTGGCGACGGTGCTGTTCGCCGCGTTCATCGCGCTCTTCAAGCACGACCTCAAGGGCCTGCTCGCGTATTCCACCGTGAGCCACCTGGGCCTGATCGTTTTCCTGGTCGGGCTGGGTTCGCCGCTGGCCGCCGTGGCCGCGGTGTTCCACGTGCTCAACCACGCCACGTTCAAGGCCTCGCTGTTCATGATCGCCGGCATCGTGGACCACGAGACGCATTCGCGTGACATGCGGCAGCTCGGGGGCCTCTGGAAGTTCATGCCCTGGACGGCCACGCTGTCCATGGTGGCGGCCGCGTCGATGGCGGGCGTGCCGCTGACCAACGGTTTCCTGTCCAAGGAGATGTTTTTCACCGAGGCGGTGGTGGGCACCTCGGGCCTGTGGGGCTGGGTGGTGCCTGCGCTGGTGACGCTGGCGGGCGTGTTCAGCGTGGCCTACTCGCTGCGATTTGTGCACGACACGTATTTCAATGGCGAGCTGGGTGACGTGCCGAACACGCACCCGCACGAGCCGCCATTGGGCATGAAGCTGCCGGCCATGCTGCTGGTGACGATGTGCATCGTCGTGGGCCTGTTGCCCGCCATCACCTTCGGGCCGCTGGTGCATGTGGCGGCCACGGCGCTGGCGGGTCAGCCGCTGCCCGACTACCACCTGGCGATCTGGCACGGCTTCAACCTGCCGCTGCTCATGAGCGCGATCGCGCTGGCCGCGGGCGCCGGCCTGTACTTCCTGCTGGCGAGTGGCAAGCGCATGCACCGCATCGAATCCGAGACCTGGTTCGGGCCGGCCACCGGGCGGCAGATCTTCGAGGGCCTGATCGACGGCCTGTTCGCGCTCGCCGGGCGCATCTCCATCCGTTTGGAAACCGGTTCGCTGCAGCTTTACCTGGTCTGGCTGATGGGCGCAGCGGTGGTGGTGGCGTCGTCGCAACTGGTCGGGCAGGGCATTGGCGCGGGTTCGCGCGAGCTGTTGCCCGCATCGCCGCTGGCCATCGCGGTGTGGCTGCTGCTGGCCGCGACCTGCCTGGCGCTGGTGTTCACGCACCGACAGCGCTTCCAGTCGGTGGTGCTGGTGGGGGTGGTCGGGCTGGTCACGTCGTTGACCTTTGTGAGCCTGTCGGCGCCTGATCTGGCGCTGACACAGTTATCGGTCGAGGTGGTGTCCACCGTGCTGCTGCTGATGGGTCTGGCGCTGCTGCCGCAGTACTCACCGCGCGAATCGACGGCGCTGCGCCGCACGCGCGATGGCGTGATGGCGCTCGCGGGTGGCGCGGGCGTGGCCTGGGTGGCTTGGGTGCTGCTCACGCGCAACCACGACTCCATCTCCTGGTACTTCCTGGAGAAATCGCTGCCGGTGGGCGGTGGCACCAACGTGGTCAACGTGATCCTGGTTGACTTCCGCGGCTACGACACCTTCGGCGAGATCACGGTGCTGGGCATCGCGGCCATCGGCGTGCTCGCGCTGATGGACGGCATGCGCACGCGCCGGCCCCTGACCGACCCGCAAGGGCTGCCCTGGACCTTTGCGGCCCAGCCGCTGCTGCTGCGCGTGGCGGCTTCGGTCGTGCTGCCGCTGGCGCTGGTGTTCACGCTCTACATCTTCATGCGCGGCCACAACCTGCCGGGCGGCGGCTTCATTGCCGGCCTGATCACGGCGGTTGCGCTGGTGCTGCAGTTCATGGCGCTGGGCCAGGCGAACGCCGAAGCCATGCTGCGCGCACAGTCCGGACGCCGCTTCGTGCGCTGGATCGGCGCCGGCCTGTCGATTGCCGGCCTGACCGGTGCGGGCGCCTTCTTCTGGAGCCGGCCGTTCATGACCAGCGCGCACGGGCACCCGCATGTGCCGCTGCTGGGTGAACTGCCGCTGGCCTCGGCCGCGCTGTTCGACCTCGGTGTCTACCTCACGGTGGTGGGTTCGACCCTGCTGACCATCTCGGTGCTGGGATCGGTGAGCCGTGAAGGCGAGCCGTCCTCCACCCTCACCGCAACGGCCGGAGGCCAATCATGATGAGCATGGAATTCCTGCTGGCCACGGGCATCGGTTTCGTCACCGCCTGCGGCATCTACCTGATGCTGCGCGGGCGCAGCTTCCCGGTGGTGCTGGGCCTGTCGCTGTTCGGCTACGCGGTCAACGTGTTCATCTTCGTGATGGGGCGCCTGTGGTCCAACGCCCAGCCCATCCTGGTGGGCGAGGGCCCTGTGGCCGACCCGCTGCCGCAGGCGCTGGTGCTCACGGCCATCGTGATCGGCTTTGCGACCACGGGTTTCGTGATCGAGCTGGCGCTGCGCAACCGCCATGAAAGCGGCAGCGACCATGTGGACGGCCACGAACCCGGCCGTGCGCCCGGTCGATCGCCGGCCGCGCCCACGGTCCGCCACGGGGAGCGCAACTGATGGCTGCATCAATCTTCGCTTTCTGGCTGCAGCATGCGCCAGTGCTGTCGGTGCTGCTGCCTTCGTTCACCGCGATGGGGCTGTTGTTGCTGGGTGACTTTGGTGGCATGTCGGGGCAGGGCGGCGGGCACGACGGCGCGCGNGTGCGCTGGCGCCGCCGGTTGAGCCTGNCTTCGGTGNTGCTCGGCTCGGTGATGGCCGCCGGCCTGGTCTGGCGCGCTGGCAACGGCGAGCTGGTGGTCTACCAGCTCGGCGAGTGGCCGGCGCCCTTTGGCATCGTGTTGGTGCTCGACCGGCTCTCGGCCTTGATGGTGCTGCTGACCTATCTGGTGGCGGCGCCCGTGCTCTGGTACGCCACGGGCGGCTGGGACCAGCGTGGTCGCCACTTTCACGCCATCTTCCAGTTCCAGCTCATGGGGCTGTGTGGTGCCTTCCTGACCGGTGACCTGTTCAACCTGTTCGTGTTCTTCGAGGTGCTGCTGATCGCGTCCTACGTGCTGCTGCTGCACGGGCAGGGCCGCGAGCGCGCGCGCATGGGCATCCATTACGTGGTGCTCAACCTGGCGGGCTCGGGCCTGTTCCTGATCGGGCTGGCGATGATCTATGCCGTTACCGGCACGCTGAACATGGCCGATCTGGCCTTGCGCGTGGCGCAGCTCACGGGCGACTCGGCCCTGATCGCGCGCGCCGCGGCGTTGATCCTGCTGGTGGTGTTTGGCCTCAAGGCCGCGCTGGTGCCGCTGTATTTCTGGCTGCCTGGTACCTACGCCTCGGCGAGCGCGCCGGTGGCGGCGCTGTTTGCCATCATGACCAAGGTGGGGGTCTACAGCATCATCCGCACCCACTGGGGCATCTTCGGCGTCGAGGCGGGCGAGGCCAGTCTGGCGGCACAGGCCTGGCTGCTGCCGTTGGCGCTGACCACCAGCGTGCTGGGTGCGCTCGGTGCGCTGGCCGCGCACAGCATGAGCCGCATGGTGGCCTACCTCACCGTGTCTTCGGTGGGCACGATCTTGGCCGGTGTGGGTCTGTTCACGCCCGAGACGCTGTCGGCCGCGCTGTACTACACGCTGCACAGCACCATCGTGATCGCGGGCCTGTTCCTGCTGGTGGAGCTCATGGCCGCGCAACGCGGCGAGGCGGGCGACAAGCTGCGCCCGGCGGTGGCCCTGCGCGAGCCGGTGCTGCTGGGCATGATGATGCTGTTCGGGGCCGCGTCGGCGGCCGGACTGCCGCCGCTGCCGGGTTTTCTGGGCAAGCTCATGATCCTGCAGAGCGCTTCGGGGCTCGCTGCGCAGGCCTGGGTGTGGAGCGTGGTGCTGCTGGTGGGCTTCTTCACCATCGTGGGTCTGGCGCGCGCCGGGGTGATCGTGTTCTGGCACGTGCAACCGGACGTGGGCGCCGTCGAGGTGGCGTCGGGCGCCAGCGCCAAGCTGATGTCGGGGGCCTGGGCCTTCATGGCGATCACGGTGGCACTGGCCGTGATGGCCTCGCCGGTCAAGCGCTACACCGACGCCGCGGCCGTGCAGCTGGCGGACACCGCTGCCTACGCCGACGCCGTTCTCGGCTCACAAGGCGGTACCAAGGCGAACACGACACGCCCCTATGACGGTTCGCGCGCTGCGCCAGCTGACGCCACTCCCGCCGTCGAGGCGGCTCCCGCGAAGGTCCTGCCATGAGCCCGATCACGCCCACGGTCAACAAGAGCACCAAGCGCTACCCCGCCAGCGGATGGTTTGCGCATCCCGTGCTGTCGGTGCTGCTGGCGGCGAGCTGGCTGGCGCTTTCGCACAGCGTGGAGCCGGTGCATCTGCTCTCGGCGGTGCTGATCGGACTGATCATTCCNCGCCTGCTGCGGCCCTTTCTGACGCAGGCCAGCGTGCTGCATTGGCCCACCGCCTTGCGCCTCATGGCCGTGGTGCTGTGGGACATCGTGGTGTCCAACATCGTGGTCGCCAAGCTGGTGCTCGGGCCCTTGGACCGCATGCAGCCGGGCTGGATCCCGGTGCCGCTGGCCAGCAAGCACCACCGGGTGAACGCCCTGTTTGCCAGCATCATCACCACCACGCCGGGCACCGTGTCGGCCGTGATCGATGAAGAGCGGGGCGTGATCCTGGTGCACGCGCTCAATTGTGATGACCCGGCCGCCATGGCCGCTGACATGAAACAACGCTATGAGGCGCCGCTGCTGCGCGCCTTCCACCTCGAACCCGGGAGCCCCACATGAATGTGCTCGACATGGCGCTGAACATCGGTATCGCCGCGGTGACGCTGGCCGTGCTCTTGTGTGCGGTGCGCCTGCTGCGTGGCCCGACGCCCACCGATCGCGTGCTCGCGCTGGACACGCTCTACATGAATGCCGTGGCGCTGATCGTGCTGCTGGGCATCCGCTGGAACACAGCGCTGCTGTTCGAGGGCGCGCTGCTGGTGGCGATGCTGGGTTTTGCTTCCACGGTGGGTCTGGCGCGTTACCTCAGCCGCGGTGACGTGGTGGAATGAAGGAGCAGTGAGAATGAATCCCTTCATCGAATGGACCGCTGCCGCGGTGATCGTGATCGCGGCGTTCTTTCTGCTGGTGGGCGCCATTGGCCTGGTGCGGCTGCCCGACTTCTACATGCGCCTGCACGCGCCCACCAAGGCGTCCACGCTGGGGGTGGGCGGTGTGCTGATCGCGTCGATGCTGGTGTCCGTGGGACACGGTCGCCCGGGCATTGCCGAGCTGCTGATCACGCTGTTTCTGTTTGTGACCGCACCCGTGTCGGCGAACCTGCTGGCGCAGGCAGCGCTGCATCTGAAACTGCCGTCGCGGG
>C687J35021_10001908_pt1 | contig 15170 bp, 14 predicted proteins | sample RifCSPhighO2_12_FD_35021 | JGI IMG/M metagenome (IMG submission 35021)
TCCAGCACACCTTTTAACTCTGTTGGTTCAAGGCTAATGACGGCAATCTTGAATGAATCCGTCAGCCTGTCAACCAACTCCTGCCACCCGCCCTTCCGATTCCACATCTTGGCTTTTGTGGAAGCGTACTCGGAAATGCAGAGATACGGGTCGGAGATCGGGGGCTCCCCTTCAATCTGAAAACGTAATGGTTCAACCGCATCAACCCCTAGAATGTCCATCGCCACTTCTGGGAGGGAGATGGTGCGCCAGTTTCGCTTTGCTTCCGAGAAGCAACCGACCTGATATGTGAATTTATATACATCTTCACGATAACGGGCTATCTTAAAATCCGTTACCTTTGCTAGAAACTCGTCCCAATAGGTGTTTAAGACAACTTCACAGCCCTGCTTCTTTTGGAAGGCGTAGACAGCAGGCAACCAAGCGAGCGTATCACCGAGTGAACGAGAGTCGAAATCTATCAAGACCTNNTGCNNCCTTATGTTCATTGTTTCCTCTGCGATAACCTTCCCATCTTGAGAGATCTGGCAATGATAAGGAATGAACCACTGCTTTTTAGGGAAGGCGATCCATAGCTTCTCTCCCGCCTTTGCCTCAATCTGCCGCTCATAATACTCCCCGTCTGCCAGCACCCGAAAGCCGATAGTTGCATTGCGGGTTGAGGTGAAGGTCAATCGGACATCAGAATGATAAGAAATGCTGAATGCTGAATTGCATTGCACATCCCCTCTTCCATTCAGCTTTGAGAATTTAGCATTCAGCATTTCTTCATCGTAAATCCGATTCAGGGATTCGATGTATTGATNGACGCCGTATTTCTTCAATGTCCAATCCCGTAAATTCTTCCCAATGATATGTAAGTCCCTTCGATATCCATACTGCTTTTGAATGAAATCCACAAACCTAGCACCATCGTCCTCAAAATCTGCGAACAGGAAGCATGAGCCGTCAAAGCATTCATGGTGGTAAATCGTATCTGAAAGTACGCAGGGGAGTTGCATGAGACAAGCTTCTCTCACGGACATCGGACACCCTTCAATATGACTGGTTGAGACAAAGACATCGGCGGCGGCGTAATACATTTCTGGATTATTGACTTCACCGGTAACGATTGCACCATCGGGGATGTCAAGGCCAGACCAATATTCCTTGANGTTTTCGTATTGCCCGCCTACCAGAAGCAACCGTTTTCTGGGAATGTCCAATTGATTGAAGATTCTAATCATGCCCTCCTGGTCCTTGTTCGGATTCCAGATTCCCAGATGCAATATCACGAAGTCATCGTTGTGCAAGCCAAGCCGTTGACGGCAATAGGCTCGGTCATAGAGGTCCGGATTGAATCGGGCTTCATCGACGGCGGTATTCACAATAGTTACGGGAATATTTACCCTTTTTTGGATTGCACTTTTTACCAGTGAAGTCGTTGCGATGAAGTGGTCTGGTACTGGGGAAAGAATCGTATTATGAATACCATAGGTCGAATGAATAAAGCGAATCGTCTTAATCCCTTTTTGCCACAAGGCGGTTGTCGCAAGGGCGGTATCATGCTGGACGGCGAAGGGGACTTCTAAAGACGCAATATCTTGGACAATCTGCTCGGCGGCGTCGGCTACATTGTTGTACTGATGAATCGAGACATTCGGCAGGCTTTCAAGCTGGTTTTGGTGAACGTAGCACCGATAATCACACAAGACAAAAATGTGAATATCGGTATCAGGACGGTTCGCCGCCTCTAATGCAATCAGGGCAGGCATTCCGCCCGTCGAAAGATGTTCGGTGATAATGGCTAAAGTATTCATATCGCCTTTTCAATACTCATTAAACATTTTTGCAAGGTAGTGTCGCGTCGCAAGGTGACGTGGTGTTTGGTCTGGTTTTGTCGCAAGGTGTCGTAAGGTGGGGTTATGTCAGGTCTTGTCGCAAGGTGACGTGCTGTGCGGTCATGCAAGGTCATGTGAGGTCGCGTGAGGTTTTGTCCTGTCGCAAGGTTACGTCGCGTAGAGTCAGGTAGCGTCGCAAGGTTTGGTCGAGTCGTGTAGCGTTTTGTCGCAAGGTTTATCGGCTGTAGCCAATACCGACTACAGCCGAAATCGGGTTATTCAATAACGTTGTCTTAGGCTTCTAACAGACAACCGCTTCAAACTGAATCACATCAAACTTGCCGTGCTCAAAAGATCGACACGATCCATAACCGACTTCTCCGCCAAACTCTAGGATATTGCGGAGATCGTCGGCTGTCAGCTCATTCGGGGTTCGCATTCGGGCGGCAAGAGACCAAAGCTGAAACTGGATGGTTGGCGATTCCATAAACTCGGCTTGCTTTAAGATGGATCGTTTCCCCTGTGGACCCATCACGTGCCCGGCGAATGACTCCATACCAGAAGGTTCAAGGCTCAAGGGCTGGAAATAGATTTTACTATAGGTCATCTCATCGCCAATCAACCCTTTTACAAATGTCGCTTCAGCAATACTATCCTTGAGTCCAGCAATGGCAGCCGTCCCGCGCTTCTTTATTGTCAGACGCATGAGCGAAGCATATTGCTTGAGTCCTGCCTTGATAATGTAATCGCCGAGATAAATCCCTCGCTCATCGCGCTTGAAGCCGGTTGTGACCATTTCTATCTGCTCATCAATTTCGGCTATGACGGGCATGTCTTTCAATATCAAATCCGTATCTCGGGCTTGGCTTTCAGCAAGGGTTAAGCCATTGGCGAGATCATTCCTCCGAAATTTTGCATCAATATATTGCATGATGAGTTTCTCGGATTTCGGAAGCCCGCCAAAAATTTTATCTCTGAACTTTAGGGTTACGTTGAATTTGTTGTACATATAAATATCCTTAGAGGTTAAAGGTAACAAATTGAATTATAGAATCGTGTTATGTCGCAAGGTCGGGTCGCGTGTCGTGTGGTAAAGTCGCAAGGTCGCGTCGCGTGTCGTGTGGTAACGTCGCAAGGTCGCGTCATGTAACGTATGGTTGAGTCATGTCATGTCGCAAGGTCGCGTCGCGTGTTGTACAGTCACAAGATATCGTGAAGTTGGGTAAAGTCCAGTCGCAAGGTAGAGTCTTGTTCGGTTATGTCGCAAGGTCTTATCGCATTCTGTCCGGTCCAGTCGCATTGCTTAAAACTCTTTTTGGATATAGGCGATTTTATCCCGATAGGCACGACTGATACTGTTGTGCCCATTTTCCCACCTCGAAATGGTCTCTGCTGGGACATTCATCAGAGCCGAAAGCGCCCGCTGGCTCAATGCCTTCGACTTCCGCCATTGCACCAAATCCTCGCCCGTGATTGCGCTACCCTCTTTATAACCGTAGGATGTCCCATTGACACCGAGCGCATCCCGGATTAGCATATTGACTTCGATATTCAGGCTTCGCTGATTCGCTTGAGCCCGATGGCTCAAGAGGGTATGCAGGGTGGGAGAAAGCCGAATGAAAATTGATTTAGGTTTGATTTCTTCCATTGTTTAGCACCTCCGATTTTCTTCTTTCGTGGCCTCTATTTTTGTCGTATTCTTACGGAAAAGTATAGCATATTAGAATGATATGTGTCAATCTTATCTTTACATTTTAGTTGAGATATGTTATAATTTTGGCATGAGAGCAGAAGAAATCAGGGAACAAGCCGAAAAATCCTTGTTTGGAATGGCGCAGGAATGGATTTCAGACCTTGAAGAATTGCGGATTGCGGATTGCGGATTGGAGGAGACCTCTTCAATTCCGAAATCATCAATCCGCAATCCGAAATTCTTCGTAATGGTTTTTGAGGTACCAGTTGCTTTGAATCCCGCAAAGCGGGGCAGAGATTTTGAGGTTTGAACGGTACGACAAAAAAGCGTGGGATTTTGGTGAGATTTATCCGATTCTCCGAGATTTCTTTGGGGAACGGGAGATCGTCAAGATACGAGCCAATGGGAAGGGCAAGCCTAATAATGTCACCCCCCCCTTAGACCCCCGGGGGTTGAAAAAGGGGGGGGTGTCCTTTAATGAGTTCGTTCCCGTTGAGCGGTTCAATATGATGAGTATGACAGTTCGGGATGAGACACTTATGATTACGCGCCAATAGGAGAAAATAACTATGATTCAATGTGATCGCTGCGACGAGTATACAGAGGAGGCCTTCGCCGAGTTTTTAGGCGATGCCCGGCTCTGCGAGGAGTGCGTGGAAGAGCGGAAGGCAGAAGCCGAACAGAGGCAACGCGAGTCTGAGGACATTCTACAAGCGTGGGATGACTTCTATCGGGCGTTTTATCTGGGTTGCGAAGGCGTCTTGCTGAAAGAAGAAGCTGAAACACAAAACCTCCCGCGTGTGTTATGCCCACACGGGAGGTAGTTTGTGGAAAACCATGTCTAATTGTGCTACAATTTGGGGGTGGGCAGGCATAAGAAATGATGAATGATGAATGCTCAATGAAGAATTTAGCATTCATCTTTTTTTCGTCATTCATCATTTCTTACACCCGCCGTCCCTAACGCCGTCTTAGGTTCGCCTTCTTCTTTAACGTTGTCTTAGGTATCTAAAAGACAACCAGAAAGACGGCTTCTAAAGACGGCCAAGGAGAACTTTATGAGCGTTGCGTATCGCGGAGAGAATTATACCATAAACTCCGCGAGAACGCAACAACAAAGAAGAATTGTGGAATGATCCGAATTGCGGATTGCGGATTGGAAGATAAAACATGCTCTGCAATTCCGCAATCCGAAATCATAAATCCGCAATTCCCCAAGGAGTTTTATGATGATTGAAACTATGAACAAACTCGCGGGCGCGGGGATTTCTTTCCTGCCAACTGGCAGTGATAAACTACCTGATTTTAACTTATTGCCAATAGTACTCAATGAATATGGCAATTCAACGTTGAATAAGCACGGAAATCCTGTTCATGAGTGGACTCGGTTTCAAAGGGAAATCCCTTCAGCGCAGTGGATTCGCAAATGGCGCAATGCGTGGGGAATTGCTATCATCGGAGGCAAAGTCTCAGGAAACCTTTATTGTATGGACTTTGAAGCCAAAGACCATAAACATGGCCCGATGGAAAGTATTTATCCCGAATGGGAAAAGCTGGTCAAAGCCGAGCTCATTCGACTCGGTTATCCTGAGTTGTTTGCGCAGTTCCCTATCACAAAAACAATGAGCGGCGGAATCCATATTCGGTGGCGAGTTCTTGGCGATAAGAAGCTCAAGAATGAGAAGCTGGCTTTTGCCTGGTCGGGTGATACTAATGACGGAAAACCGATTGCTAATTGCCTCATCGAAGCTAAAGCGGAGGGCGGATATGCCCTCTGTCCTCCATCGCCTGGATATGAGATGGTCCAAGGCGATAATACCCGACCCCCCGCCGTTCCTTTCGATCTACACGAAACGCTGGTTTCAATTGGAGTATCTTTCCACTCCGCAATGGCGATTCCCGATGAGCCAGCCCACCAAGTACAGCCTCGAAATCCTGGGCTTCGTACCCCTGGCGAGTTACTGCCGGGAGATGACTATAATCTCAGGGGCAATCACCACCCGCTTTTAGAGGGAATCGGATGGACGTTTATTGGGAACGTCGGTCAAAAGGAGTTATGGCAACACCCGACAACGGATAATCGCTGGAGTGCCACCTTCAACGGTTGCCCAGAAGTCCCCAACCTTTTCTATTCATTCTCGCCGAACACATCACCGATTGATGAACGGAAAGGCTATACCCGGTTCTCCCTGTTTGCTACGATAAAACATGGCGGAGACCGCTCGGCGGCGGCAAGGGAGTTGTATCAGCAAGGATACGGAACACAGCATACAACTCCACCGAAGAATTGTGGATTGCGGAATGATCCGGATTGCGGATTTATGAAGAATTGCGGATTGGAAGATAAAACATGCTCTTCAATTCCGCAATCCGCAATCCGCAATCCGCAATTCCCCCAGACGGAGAAGAAGAAGTCTAAGGGTCCAGCATTTCCCCAAAATGCGTGGCGCGGTATATTTGAGGTCTATCTAAGAGCTGTTGAAGGGATTAACGAAGCCCCAGCCGCTTATAACTTCGCAACCCTCAAAAGCATTGCTGGAATTATTATGGGTCGTACCGCCTTCCTTTATGTGGGCAGGAGGCTATACCCCAATTTCTTCTCCTGTCTAGTCGGCCCGACTGGCATCAGCAAAAAGTCAACAGCCGCCGATCTTGGCATTGAAGAAATCCTATTCCATGCCGACCCCAATGTGATTTATCTTGCCGGGCTTGCGACCTCCGAGGGGCTCATCTCAAAACTAGAAGTCCCCTCAGCAACGGCAGACGCGGAAGAAAACGATGAGCCTAAGCTATCGCCTTTTATGCAAGCCCGCGTTGACGCAACATCGGCTTATGAGGGCTTTCGGGCAATGGTAGGACTATCAGAATACGCAGCACTGTTGAAGAAGGCGAAAAAGTCGTCATCTGACGGACTCATCCAGACGTTGACAGCCGCCTATGACTGCCCGATGTCTCTTGAAAATCCAACCCGTCACGCACCCCAGAAGGCAGTAAAGCCATGTACCTCCATCATTGCGCTGTCAACGCAAGAATGGATGGAAGAATCCCTGGACATTACGGACATCCGGGGGGGATTCGCTAATCGGTTCTGCTATTATCTCTATGAGCAGACAGGCCCTCATCCACATCCATCGGAGCCCAACCAACTTGATATGAATGTCGTGGTAAAACACCTGCATGATACTCGTATGTTCTTTCAGGGCAAACACATCAGATTTGAATTTGACGCGGAAACCTATAGGTTTGTTGACGAATGGTACAGCGAGATTTGGTATCAGGCCATAAACGAGCCACAGGAGTTAGTCCGCGATGCCATCCAGCGCCTGGATAGCAATGCAAGAAAACTTGCGCTCTTATATGCCATGCTGGAAAATAACGAGGATGACTGTCAGATCCACATTGAGCAGTTTAAGGCTGCCGTTGAGGTCGCATCGTACTGGAAAGAAGCGGCTATCTCAATCTTCAGCACCTTCGCACCCAACATGCAGGCAAAAAATGAGAATCGGATTATGGATAAGCTGGCGGAGAAGCCGCGCACCCGACGCCAGCTTCAACAATCAATCGGAGGGGCCAGCATGAGCGCTAAGGACTTCAATGAGGCATTGGATGCACTCTATAAGGCCCAACGGGTTGAGGTTGTTGACGAGAAATATATGTTGCTATAAGGAGTTGATTTTGTTGATATATCATCAACACAGTGGCCGTATAGGTTAGCAGGCATTTGTTGATAATGTTGATAAAATGTTGATACCCAATTATCAACAAAACGGATGCCCTCAAACTCAATGGCCATCTATATCTTATATATATATATAATATTAATGTTGATATGTTGATATGAAAATAAAAATTTTTGTAACAGTTGTTATAATTGATAACAAAATGTAACAAGTGTTAAAAAAAAGAGCGGTTTTTTATCAACATATCAACATTGCCCAAAAACACCCCTCAAAGCCTTGCTATGATTGGGTTTGATGTGTTGATAACATGCCATCAACAATTATCAACATTATCAACAATTTTCGCAACCATTTACAAGAGCACATAGCGCAACCCGCATTATGAAAGGATTGTCCCATGCCAAAACCTACTATCAACACCATCAACACATATCTACAGAAACCGTCAACATATCAACAACCTTCCGTCAACATACCAACATCTCATCAACATGACAACGCCGTCTTAGGTTCGCCTTCTTCTTACAGCAAGACGGCTTCGCCTTCTTCTTACAGCAAGACGGCTTCGCCTTCTTCTTACAGCAAGACGGCTTCTAAAGACGGCCGAGAACCCGGCGAGGATGAAGCGGGGATCGGTGAGCCCCTCAAGGCGTGGTCATTGGCGGAGTGGATTGCGGTGGCTCATGGCGATTTCCACGTTCGATGTACTCTAATGGGCGATATTCCTATCTCAAGAGGATTTTAGATGAGAAGAATTTCGGATTTCGGAACGATGATTTCGGAATTGAAGAATCCGAAATCTCAAATCCGCAATTCTTCATAAACCCCAAGATGAAATGCCTAACCTGTTCCAACAAAAATACTGTCCGAAAAATAGGACGCCCTGAAGGCGGAAGTTATATCGCCTGTCAATCCTGCGGCGTCTGTGAACGAGTGACCCAAGCCCCGCTTAACGGGTTTGCCCCGACACTTACCGCGGGGGAAGCGTCGGAAATCCAACGGCTAATTATCCGAAGCGGCCAATTATCTGCGCTGATGCGACGGCATCCGAATATACTCCCATCAAAACTATTTCTATTCTAATGCGACGGCCATAAAAAAAGGGCTGTCTTGGGGAATTTCGGATTGATGATTTCGGATTTTAATTCCGCAATCCGAAATCCGCAATTCCCCAAGACAGCCCCCCTTATGTGTCACCTTTTGCCCTAAATGCCGACCATCCTTTTTTTACTCCCTTTCAAAAATGGTGAATTCCACAGATTGACAACCCGCTCCCAATCAATTTCCTCTGGGTTGGCGTCTGCATTTCCTGATACCATCACCTCAGTAAACATCTTCTGGACATCAGGGCGGAGTAACATGCCCACCCCATTCTTCTTAATTCCGTAGGCAATAGTTTCTACGCTCTTGAGGAAAGCTGTGACGGCGCAGTTAACGCATAGCCCATCCTCATTGGACGTGGCTCTCCGCAAGAGTTGAGCCGCTAGGGTGCCGGGGCCTGATGCTCGGCACGGGATGTCGCACCGAGCACAAAAGATGTTACTTTCACCGAATAGCAATAGTTGAGTCGCTAACATGGGTTCTCCTTCCCAAATTGCGAATCTACGAATCTGCGGACTTGCGAATTGGCGAATAAGCGAATAAACCTCTTATATTCGCCTATTCGCAGATTCGCTCATTCGCTCTCATGTTTCTCGCGGATTTCTTTCGAGCCGCCCGCTTGCATGAGGAGCAGTACCAGAAGCCTTTTTGAGTGCCCCACCCAATCCCTCGAAAGGCTTTTGCTGCGAGGTTGAAATTAGTTTCTTCGGCCTCGACTATACGCCTGCATTGCAGGGCAGGCGAATTACATTCTACCCTGTAAANTTTCTTGATTTTACCGCGCATGGCTTACTCCTTCTTACAATTTCCCTCATATCTTCTATGAGCCGTTGGGCATGACACTCACGGCACACTCGCTTTATTGGCCTTCCGCCACGATTCCTGTCGGGCAGGGTTGCTGGCTTTTTTCCACAAAGGATGCACTTCATAAAACCTCCTCATAGCGTTTCCGATTCGACCCTTTCTGTCCATTCTACGGTTTCCCGACAAAGCCGGATAAATTCAGAGTCTAATAGGTTCCGCTTTGATTGGTTCGCCTCAAAACATAGCCACCGAGAATTTTCATAACTATCATCACCACCGCGAGTTTTGGGAATTATGTGATCAAGTTGTGGATTTTCCCCCAATGGCCTACCCGTTAATGCGCATAATCCCTGTTGTTCCCCCCATAATTGCCTTAGTTGTTTGTCGGACAAAGAAATGTGGGATTGGCGGGCCTTCCACTTAAAAAAATCTGTCTCCTTCAGGCGATTAAGATAATCCCGGTGCCTTTCTCGTCCACCCCGATTCCATGACTTTCGGGCAATCGCACGCTGTCTAGCGGCACCCTCAGCAGTTGCCCTGGCCCTTGCCATATACTCCCTACCTTTTTTTCGTGTCTTTTCAAGATTCCTCCGGGTATATTCTCGTGAATATTTTCGATCGCATTCCCTACAAGACGGTCTGGCATAATCCACCCCATAATGTTTACCAAATTCCGATAGCAGTTTTTCTTGATTACATTGTGTGCATCTTTTTTTCATGCTAATTATTATACCATTAAATGCGGTATTTATCAAGATACTTGATGATATGTGTGCCGATGTATTGAGAATAAATTGGCGGGATGGCTTGCACCATCTCCTTTCTGGTCATCCAATCAAGCCCGCCCATGGCCCATGAAGCGGTGGCTCGGTTGGCATACCAACTCACTGCGTTGTGTTGTGGCGCATTCCGTTGTCCACTCCCGACCACACACCAAAAATCCCTATTCTTCACCGTCCCCCAATGGTTGCAGGGGGGCGTCAAGATGGGGACAGGAATGGAGATTTCAAACCAACGGTGCCGAATGGTGTGTAGTCCGAACATCGTTCCACATAGAATAACGTCGGCTCTCATTGGTGCGCCGGGGACATTCTCGATGATAAATGGAATGCCGACATCCAATAATCGTTGTCGGATGGCAGGCAGAAGATTGGGGTAGACTTTATCCCGTTGCCGGGGCAGATTGTGGGTTGGGCTATAGCCCTGACAAGGTGGGCTTGCGTGGACTAAATCAAAGCCATCAAAGTCTGTCCACGTCATGGCATTGGCTTGTATGAAATCATAAGGATAACGGGGTTGATTTTGAATATCAACCCCAACTATCTCTGTGAATCCAGCCCGATGATAGCCAACTGCGCCGCCGCCAGCCGAGCAGAAAAGATCTAAAAGTCTCATGCGAGTTCTGTCCCTTCGTATTGCTCTATGTCAACATCCTTTTTTTCCATGATGGACCTGATGACCTCCATCGCCATTTGTTCGATTGAAGGAATGCCTCGCATGGTCTTTCGTTTGCCCTGAAGTACCAGATCGATTCGCTCTTGCTTTTGGATTAACACCTGGTCTATCTTGGCGTCAATATTCGAATCCTGAAGCTGAAGCCAGATGGCATTGACCGCCGCATGCTGACCAATCCGATGCAATCGATCTTCTGCTTGAACGGCATCGCCGGGGGTCCAAGGGCGATCAATTAGAATGACGTAATTGGCTTTGGTAAGAGTGATACCCACTCCGCCCGCCCCGAAGATGCAGACCAAGCATTGAATTATGCCCTTTTGGAAATCGTCTATCATCTTCTGCCGATCTTTCTCTGGGGTGTCACCCGATAAGACCTGCGCGATGATTTTCTGGGAATTAAGGTTACGCATGAGATTATCGGCGGTATCCTTAAAGCAGGTATAAAATACGACCTGATTTCCCTGCTCCGTGATTTCCTCTGCCAATTCACTCGCTGTGAAAGCCTTTGCTAAACTGCCAGAATGACGGAGATGATTGATTAGTACCAATGCCTCCCCGCCATCCATAATCTCACCCCGTTCCTTCCGTTCTTCATAGTCCATTTGCATTTGTCGGAAGTGGGAGTGATAGATTCGTAACTCTGATTCGTCTAATTCGATGGGGCGGAGTTGACGGATTTTGGGTGGTAAGTCTAAGCATTGGATTTTGGTTCGCCTCAACATGGAATCCTTGATCTTTTCGTGTAGCTCGTCAAGGTGTGCCGCACCAGTGGCATCCCACTTTGAGAAACGAGTCGGGCCCGCGTTGCAATATCTTTTCTCAAAAGCGGACCTGCTATTAGAAAGCGGGTGCTTAATGGCAACTAATAGCGGGAAGATGTTTGACGGACGGCCGTTTTTGATAGGTGTACCCGTCAAGCAGTAAACCGCTTTGGCATTTTCATGAAGGGCTAACTTGAGGAAGGCCTCCGTCCGTTGGGAACGGAGATTCTGGATTGCGTGAGATTCGTCACCAATCACCACATATTCCCTTGTCTCCAGAGGCTCAGGAATGCCTGCCCACGAAAAAACCTCAATAGGTACATCAACCTTTTGTGCCTCACGAAGCCAATTGACTTTCAGGGAAACGGGGCAAATCACCAGAACAGGCAAGTCGTAAGCCTTTGCACTTACAAGTGATTGTAAGGTTTTCCCTGTTCCCATCTCATCCGCAACAATCACCCGCCCGCGCTCTAACATGAATTTTACACCATCCTGCTGGTGCTTGAACAGGGTGATTTGACCGATAGGTTGGGAGAGATCGCCGACTCGTGAAAATAGCATTTCGACTTCTGCTTGCTTTCGTTGCATCTCAATCCAACGACCTTCTTCTTCGATCTTAATGCGCTCTTTGATGCGCGGGTCAAGAGTGAAGTCTGGGAAGGTTTCAAGGATTTGATGGAACTTGGCATCGTCTAGCGGAAAAAGCCAATGCTTCAAATCGGGATTCCACTTTCCGCCACCGATATTCTTGGTCTGCTGTACCCTCTCCTTATCATAAGGAAAGGATACCACAATGTAATCGCCTTCTAACTCAATCCGACCCGCTGGCGCGTTAGGGGTTGAATCCAACTCGGCTAACAATTCCGCCTCGGTTGGCAAGCCGATATTAGCTCTCTCAAGCTGACCCTTGTACTTCTTAGTCATCTTGAGGGCTGCCTTCTGTTGCGCAATGCTCAACTGCCTTGTCTGGGATTGCGTCGCAAGGCTTTTGCCGAAATCGCTATCAAACTTGTTAAATCCCATATCATCGAATGTTCTTGCGCCATCACATCGACCCGCAAGGAACATCAACGCTTCAATGAGTTGATCGTAAGGGGATTGCTCTGATTGAACCTCAATTGCACTTTGCATTTTGTATACTCCTTGACATTTTGCTATAATCTGTGTTAATATAACCATCGGATATTATTATAACATACTCTATTGAGACCTGTCAATTTTTTCTATGATAAAACGAGTCAATTCCATCACACAGCCCCATGATTCTTTGTCTACCGACGATCTCTCTCCGATGGTTGCCCGCTTTGATAGAGCGACGATGAGGGAGTGGCGGCGGTTCACGGCAGACCGCCTGCGACTCAAGGCATTGGCCTGGTATGGCTCTGGGGTTGAGGCTACGAAAGAATTAGGGCTGTTGATGCTAACCTATTTAGGAGATAAACCATGAAAAAAAAAAGCATGTTCAACGAGTGATTATTATAGTCGTCCCTCCCATGACACATCTTTAGTGATCGTGGAACGGTTCTTAGTTTGGTGTTTCCTGATTGTGTTTTGTGGGGCAAGCTGGTATGGAATTATCAAGGGTATCAAGGCATTGATTCACTGGCTGCTATGATGAAGAAATGCTCAATGTTCAATGCTCAATGCTCAATGTTTTTCATTCATCATTCAGTATTCATCATTTCTTCTATTCGTTGCTATGAACAAAATCCTGTCTACTCTCATTCGAGGCGGTGAGCTCCCCAGAACCCGCGTTTATGGGCAATTCTATGCCATGGGTTCGCTTGATGGGGTTATCCTATATCGCAAGCACGGCTCGCTTCGTGAGGNTGAAATCCGTCTGGTGGTCTTGGCACTGAAGCGGGCGGGGTATCGCCTTGCCTCTGAAACTCGTTTTGATGAAGCAAAGAATATCTGGAAAGGGGTGTTCACTGATGACAGAAAAACAAAAGCAAGCCAAAGCCAAAAACTATCTGAAAAAGAAGGCGGCGGAGAAGTGGAAGCCAAGCCGACAACCAAAGGCTTGCCCAGAGGCACGAAGGGATAAAAGACGCTATGCCAAAACTAATCATCTATCACGGTGATATGCGAACGGTGTTGGAGGACTTCCCAGACAATCACTTTACGCATGTCTTGACCGATCCACCCTATCATTTGCAAGGTACTCATGAGGCACAACATTTTGGAAAAAGTGGCAGTGGAAGGGCATTTGGGCGAACGAATGCAGAGAAGAAAGCACGTTCGGGCTTTATGGGCAAGCAATGGGACGGCGGAGACATCTCCTTTGATTCCATGACGTGGAAACGGATTCTCCGTGTCGTCAAGCCTGGCGGGTACATGATGTGCTTTGGTGGCAGTCGGACGGTTCATCGAATTGCTTGCGCAATCGAGGATGCAGGGTGGCAACTCGTCGATCAACTCCTGTATTTATATGCTTCAGGTTTCCCGAAAGCGCTAGATGTGAGTAAGGCAATTGATAAACGGTTGGGGATGGAGCGGGAGATTGTGGGTATTTCAACGCAAGGCGCAGGAAATTCTGATAAAAATACGATTGATTTTAACACAAGTAGAAGGGCGGGAGGCGGTGCTATATTTTCCATCACCAGCCCTGCCTTCCCTGAAGCCAAGCGATTCGATGGTTATAGATCTCAACTCGCCCCGGCTTATGAGCCGATTATTCTAGCCATGAAGCCGATAGATACCACCTTCGCCGAGAATGCCCTTCAATGGGGGGTAGCGGGATTGAATATAGACGCTGGACGAATACCTATTGAAGGTGAAAGCCCAACAGCCATGCAAAAAACTTATGGTTTTGCCATGAACAACGAAAAGGCAAGAGATAGTGAAGCAAGGGGGAAACTGAGAGATAGAACGGGCCCCGAAAAGAAGTCGATGCCCAACCCATCAGATGATTTGGGGCGTTATCCCAAAAACGTTATCCTCGATGGAAGTGATGAGGTGATGGCGGGGATGCCAGAGACGGGAACTAGCATACGCCCCAATATGGCATTCCAAAGAAGTGGGGACAGCTCCTGGTTTGTTGGCATGACGCCTACGATTGCTTATCGTCATGCGGATTCAGGGAGTGCCTCCCGCTTTTTCTACTCAGCCAAGGCCTCGCCAGCAGAGCGCGGTCATGATAATAATCACCCAACCGTCAAGCCGATAGCCCTGCTTGATTATCTTCTAAAACTGCTGTCCCCACCGGGTGGTGGGCTATTGCTTGACCCCTTTCTGGGAAGTGGTAGTGCCCTGATTGCATGCGCCAGGCTCGGCTATAATGGCGTGGGGATCGATATGGAAGCCGAGTATGTGGCGTTGGCAGAGAAGCGCATTCACGACGACGCCCCGATATTGAATGAGCGCGGTCATGACAACAATCACCCCACCGTCAAACCCCTCGCCTTGCTTGACTATCTTCTGAAATTGCTATCTCCTCCAGGGGGTGGGCTATTGCTTGACCCATTTCTGGGAAGTGGTAGCACCCTGATTGCTTGTGCACGGCTTGGTTATAATGGCATAGGGATTGAGATGGAAGCCGAGTATGTGGCATTGGCAGAGAAGCGCATTTACGACGACGCCCCGATGTTGAATGAGGTGTCAGTGATCGAAAGGGGAGGCGGGTAAAGAATGCCAGCATGGGACCAACAGCCAGACGAGCCCCATCGGTGGTTTAGTCGTTTTGATTCATATTACTGTGCCCTTCCTCCGAGCAGTCGATCTATTGAGGAGGCGTGGCGTCAGTGGAAGCAAAGAGAACCAAATCAAAGCAAAGCTAAAAGAGCGCCGGCACAATGGATATTGGTATCTCAGGAATGGAAATGGAAGGAACGAGCGCAGGCTTACGATAACGAGC
>C687J35021_10001909_pt1 | contig 15170 bp, 16 predicted proteins | sample RifCSPhighO2_12_FD_35021 | JGI IMG/M metagenome (IMG submission 35021)
GGCTACCTCTGCATCTGCGGCACCGCAGGCGTCGAGACGTACTTCGGCCAGCTCGACTCCGTCGAAGAGCGCATGAAGATCGGGAAGGTCAAGATCCCGGACATCGTCTCGGGCGGCGAGATCGACGACTGGGGCGAGACGGGCGAGACGGAGTGGGTCCAGCGCGAAGGGATCCGCCTGCGGGTCTGGTCGGGATTCCACATCGACGTGAACCCGGACGCCACGAGCGACCCGGACAGCCTCATGTGGGTGTGTCGGACCACCTTCGAGGACGTGCAGCTGATGAAGCGCATGTTCGACCAGAAGGGCCCCGGATACCACCCGGAGGCGCTGGCCAAGGTCGGCCCGCAGGAATGCACCGACGACCCGCTCTGGCACTGGGAGCAGACGAAGGATCTCGTGGACTCGCCGTCCACGGAGCTTCCCGTGACTCTCGAGCGCGGGGCGCGCCGGACGCTCGCCAACTGCTGCCGGGTCCGCATGATCGACTGCCGGCCGAACACGGACCACCCCATGGGCCGCACCATCGTGCAGATTGCCGGGCAGGTCGTCTACGACGGCCCGTCCCGCAGCTGGAGCGAGGAGTACCCCGAGGACTGGACGCCCATGGAGATCTCCCGGTGGTGGACCCTCCCCGGGCGTTTCGAGGGCATCCCCCTGATCTCGAAGCTGGTCCCCCTCCAGAAGCGCATCAACGCGCTCCACGCCCTCATCCGCCTCTCGCGCCAGCACATGGGCATCGGCGCCTGGCTGCTGCCGAAGGCCTGCAGCGTGCCGGAGGGCTTCATCGGCCCCATGCCGGGCCAGAACATCCCGTACCGCTTCGGCCCGCGCGGCGAGAAGCCCGAGCGCGTGGAGTTCCAGCCGCTCACCGAGGACATCTGGCGCGAGCTGGACATGTGCGTCGCCTCGATGGAGCGCCTCGGCGGCATCGCCTCCGCCCAGCTCGGGGCGAACGTCTCCGCCTCCGCCCTGCGCAGCGGGACCATGCTCGACTTCGGGCAGCGGCAGGCCCTGCAGTCCAAGTCAGCACTGATGCTCGACTTCGAGGGCTTCGTGGGCCGCCTGGCGGGGCGNATCCTCAAGCAGGTCTCGCTCCACCTGAAGGACAACCCGGANCTNCTCCGGCGCGTCTCCGTGGCGGCCCGGGACCTCGGCGACCTCGCCATGGAGCGGTACACAAGCCTGGACCTGCGCGACAACGTGCGGGTGCGGATCGACATCCGCTCGCAGATGCTCCAGACGCCGGAGGCCCGCAAGGAGGCCGCCGCGACGTTCCTGCAGTTCACCGGGCAGAAGGGGCTCAGTCCCAGCCAGCTCGCCCGAGTGGCCTCGATCATGGGGCTCTCCGAGCTCGAGGGCGAGGTCTCGGCCCAGTACAAGCGGGCGCGGCGCATGGTCGAGCGGGTCCTGCAGGGCGACGTGGCCTCGGCCGTGGTCCTAGAGGGCGTCGACGATCCGGGCCTCTTCGCCGAAGTCGTTCGCGACGGCATGCTCTCCGAGCGCGCCACCGCAGCCCCGCTGGAGGTCAAGCAGGCGCTTTCGGCCCTCATGGACGCCTACTCGGAGCAGATGGCACGCCGGGCGAGCATGCAGGCCAGCGTGATTGCCCAGGCGCAAAATTCCGCCCCTGTTGCAAGTCCGGGCGCGCCCGGGCAGACTGGAGCCTAGATGGGTCTCTCCGAGCTGATGGCACAGGACTCTCCCACGGGTGCGGCCAATGGTCCGGAGCTGGGGTCTGACACCGCCCCAGCTCCGGCCAAGCCGGCCGCCAAGGCCGCTGAGCCCGACGAGGGCGAGGAAGAGCTCGGCCTCGAGGAAGAGGGCAAGGTCCCCGTCCGCGTGGTCGGCAAGATGCGTGCCGAGAAGCGGGCGCTGAAGGAAGCCGTTGCCAAGGCCGAAGCCCGGATCAAGGAGATCGAGGGCCAGTACGGCGGCAAGACGAAGCTGCTCGAGGAGCTGTACGGGAAGTTCGAGAAGCCCGAGGACCAGCTTCGCGAGGACGCGACGGTNGCCGAGGCGNTNTGGGCNCTCCGCGAGGATCCGGTCATCAAGCAGGCGCTGGCGAAGATCCAGCAGCATCACCAGGGGGCACGAGTGACCGAACGAGCCGAGAAGCCCGCCGAGGCCGCGCCGGCAGCCGACCCCCGGGTCGAGCAGCTGATGACCGAGCGCCTCAAGGACCGGGTGACCGACACGCTCAAGGAGCATCGGGTCAAGAAGGAGCTGCACAGCGTCCTGACGGATTACGTGCTGCGCCAGAACCCGAACCCCACGAAGGAAGCCGTTTTTACCACGATGAACGAGTACATCGTGGCGAACAACTGGACACGAGAATTCGTACAGGAGAAGCCGCCGAGCAAGCAGCGGACTCCTCCTCTTCCCAACCCCGGCGGGCTCAACGCCGGGACGCCTGTCGAGAAGGGCAAGGAGGCGGCCAAGCCGGCCGACGCTCCGAAGTCCCTCTCGGCCTACCAGGCGGAGAGCCGACGCATGCTGCACGAGAAGCTCGGGCAGCGCGGCGTCGAGCGCTGAGCAAAGGCCGACGCCGGGCCTAATCGGGCGCTGATCTCGCCGTCGCCGGGCTGATACGGGCGAACGGAGCAGCAAGGACGCCTCGTCGCTCCAGGGCATCACGCAAGCCACAGGAGTGACTTGAGATGGCCCTAGATACAGTCACCGCCGGTGACGTGCTCCAGGAGATCTACTCTCCCGCACGCATCGCCGACCAGCAGCACTACATGTCCGAGATGTGGAAGCGCATGCCTTCCGCGTCCGAGACGATCGCAGGCGAGTCCCTGCGCTTCGCCGTCGAGACCGTGACGGATCAGTCCTACGCCTTCGTGCCCGAGGGGCAGGCGATTCCGTCCCCGAATAACGATCAGGTCGTGCAGGCCGTGCTGAACGCGCGTCCCCTGCTCGCCCAGATCCAGATGTCGGGCCTCCTGCGCGCCGTCAGCGGCAACGCCTACGCGTTCGCGGACGTCCTGCAGCGGAACATCGACAACAAGATCCGGAGCATCACCACGTACCTCGAAGGCACGATCGCCCGCGACGGTACGGGACAGCTGGCGCTCGTCAACGAGCCCTCGGCCGTCCCCGACACCACGGGCGGCAACCTGAACGTGGACAACCCCGGCACGACCTACCTGCGCCGCGGCATGAACATCGACTTTCTGGACACCTCCACGAACGTGAAGGAAGGCTCGGCCAAGATCACGGACGTGGACCACGCCAACGACGCGATCACTCTCGACACCGACATCAGCACGCTCATCGGGGACAACTCCAAGCTGTTCCTCTCGGGCACGCAGACGTCGGGCTCGGTCGCGGCGCGGGAGCCCAACGGCCTCGCCGATCAGGTGAAGACCTCGGGCACGTGGAACGGGCTGGCCCTGGCCACGTACCCCGCCCTCAAGGGCAACGTGCTGGCGCTCTCTTCGGTGGACATCACCGAGGACGCCCTCCAGCGGGCACAGCACCGGGTCGAGATCGAGATGGGCATCTCTCCGCAGAACGCGGAGGGCTGGGTGGTCTTCAGCCACACGAACCAGCGCCGGAAGTACCTCGAGCTGGTCCGCTCTCTGAAGCAGTTCACGAGCCTCTCTCTGGATGCCGGCTACACGGCGCTGTCTTTCAACGGCGTGCCGTGGCTGACGAGCAACCAGATGGACCCGACGACCATCTACATGGGCGACTGGTCGAAGTTCCAGAAGTTCTGGACTCCGTTCGGGCCGCTGCAGATCGACAGCGAGTACAACGGCTCGACGATCAAGTGGCTGCAGGGCTTCGACGCACTGGTGATCGTGATGCGCACGTACCTCCAGTTCGCGATCCGCTGTCCGAAGGCGTTCGTCCGAATCACCGGCCTGAACCAGGCGAGCTTCTGAGGAGGATGAACCATGGCTTTCACGATCAACAGCGCACGGGTTCTGAGCCCTGCGCCTCTACAGAACGTGGACTCGGACGGAAACGCCGAGCAGCGGGGCGCACAGGTCATGGGCTCCATCGATATCAGCTCCTACGCGGCTCCCGAAGTGGTCAGCGCTGCGGCGCTCGGGCTCAACGTCATCTACGAGGCGTACTTCTTCCTCGCAGAGACGGCCGAGCACGAGCTGCATGCCTCCGTGGTGGCCGCAGGCGGCAAGAGCGTGAGCTTGACCTTCGATGACGTCGGGACCGGCACCGAGGCCGGAGCGGACGACATCGGCAAGATCGGGTTCATTGCGTGGGGCGAGCAGCTCGGAAGCGGGAGCAACTGATCCATGTCCGGAAAACGGCTCGCACTGTCGCACTGGGCTGCGGAAGACCGCGGGCCGGAGTCCGGCGCTCCAGTCCTGTCGCGCACCCGCGGACAGATGGTCCAAGGGTTCGCGACGTTCTACATCGCCAAGGCGTCCGGGTGGCTCAAGATCCCACCCGGACGCCTGGATGTAGCCGAGATCCTGGGCGGGGCCTCGGGCCTGGGGAATCACGACATCAACATCATTGCATCGCGCGTGGCCGTGCCTCAGGTCGAGTTCTACCTGGACGTTCCAACGCGCAACCATCCGAAGCGGATCACGTCGTACGTCTCAGTGAATCGAGCGTACGGCGAGATCTTCACCTTCGGTTTCTTCGGAAGGAGATTCTCATGAGTGAGCCTCTTCCTGGTCAGAAGACCAACATCGCAGCGGCGGCCTTCACCGTGCTTCAGGCGCTCGCCCTGGCCGGAGTGTTGCCGCAGGACCTGGTGGATTCTCTGTCGCAGGCATTCGCGGGCGTGTTCGCGCTGACGCTCTCCCTGAAGGCGCTGCGCCACGCCAAGAAGGGCTGAACTATGGCACTGACCTTTGCATCGGGAACCAAGCGGCGCTCTCCTCTCGGTACGCGCTGGATCGTCGAGGGAAAGATCTCTGACGTTACCAGCACGGCGGATACCGTCGCGGCGGGGGAACTTGGACTGAGCAACATCGAAACGGTGGTTGTGACGCCCGAGGATGCTCTGGTCGCGATCCAGGCGATTCCGAACGTGACGAGTGACGGCAGCACCGCATCGAGCGGGGAGCTGTACCTCGACAGCGGAAGCACCACCACGGATGTCTTCATCATGGCGACGGGGCGCGCGTGATCGAGCGATACCCCGGGGGACTTCCGGAGGTCTCACCGGCCATTGCGACCGCTCTGCGCGGCATTCATCCGGGTCTCTACGTGATCCGGAGCCGCTTCGCGCTCGACCAGACGGATGGGCAGATTCTGCACGAGAAGGGCGAGCCAGTGGAGCGCCCGCGCTACTGGGTCTGCATCGAGAACCGGGGCAAGAAGTCTCTGCTCTTCCCGATCGAGACGCCCGAGGGCGAGTACCTGCCGTGTGACCAGCGCGTGGTGCGTCGGGTGGGCACGGACCTCGGGATTGCTACGGACAGCATCGAGGAGCTGTGGGCCGCGGTGGTGGCCCACGAGGACCAAAAGGAAGAAGCGCGCAAGGAGAGCGAGCGCGAGCGCATGCGCCGCTGGATCGAGAACAACCCGGGCGCCTGGCGCAGCGCCATCGCGAATCTCAAGAACGGCGTGGTTTCCGCTCCACGCCAAGCACGCATGAGGGATCCCGTCATCTACGGATACGACGGGCAGGCCGTCCGAAGCTCCCGCCACGGCACGGTGCCGATGGGCGCGCGAGATCTCGGATTGGATTCACCGGAGGACTAAATGGCTGACTTCTCGATNTTCGACAACAAGTACCTGNTTCTGCGTAATCCCCTTCCTCCGGTGAACTATGAGGATCTGCATCAGCGCGCGGGCGTGTCGCTGACGAAACGGCGCATGGCCAAGCGGGACGTGTTCGACCTCGAGCTCCGCTGGGGCGGCGGGGAGGACTTGCAGACGCACACGCTACGACCCGGCCAGCAGATTCGCATAGGCGAGAAGCAGGGTCGGGAGATCGCTGCGGACTTCAAGCCTTCCGGTGAGCTCTGTGGCACGAACCCGGGCCTTGCCGTGTACATGGACGGCGCCACGGCCGAGGAGCAGCGCGCGGCCGTGCTGGAAGCCCTGCAGATCGCCGAGACGCACTACCACGTGCTCGGGGCCCAGCAGATCGACAAGCTTCGCGGCCAGTTCGGGCACACGGACGAGCAGGTCGAGAAGCGCTACCGCGGCTCCACCTACAAGAGCTTCTACCTGGCGATGGCCAAGGAAGAGCTGATTCGCGAGACGCGCGAAGAGATCGCGACGGCGCCCGAGAAGGAACACCGCAAGGCGGGGTGAGGGTGAGTGGCACGAACGCGACGAGCCTGGAGCAGCCTGCGTGACGACGTGCGGCGTCTGCTCAATGACGAGGGAGCCTCTCCGCACTGGACGGACGCGGACCTCCTTGCGCTCTTCAACGAGAGCAAGGACCACCGCGAGATGCACCTCTTTGACCAGCACGAAGGGTGGGGGGTCTTCCGCTACTCCGACAACCTCGTAGCCGGCCAGCAGGAGTACGCCCTACCCGAGGAGACGGGCCGCCTTCGCACGCTCTTCATCGTAGACTCGGGCGGCGACTACAAGCGCGTCATCCACCAGGATCGCCAGTTCACGGGCAGCTACATCGGTGACGACACGCAGAGTAGCTCGCGCGCGTTCTCGTACTCGCTCAAGGACAACCACGTCTTTCTCTACCCCTGCCCTTCCGAGAGCATCACGAGCGGGATTCAGTACGAGATCGAGTCGGCGAGCGACCGCATCGCCAACGACTCGGACAAGCTCCCGGACAGCTGGCCTCCTTTCGCCGAGACCCTTCTGGTGCTGGACACGGCCATCGCCGCGCTCGAGATGCAGGCGACCGCGGAGGGCGACGAGGGCGATTCGCAGATGGACGCGATCCGCCGCCGCCGCGCAAGGTACGAGGACCAGTGGGACAACTACACCGCCAGCCGCACGACGTCCTACGTGTGCTCTCCGGGCTGGAATCAGGGGGCGTAGATGCCCCTGCCCTTCATCGAGTTCCAGATCGCTGCTGGGCTCTACACGAAGGCTCGTCAGGATGACGTGTCCGCGCTCGTGCAGGCCACGAACGTGGACTTCTTCGGCGTGGCCGGCGGCGTCGGGAAGGTCCCGGGCATCGAGCGCCGGAGCGATACCGCATCGCCCGCTGCCACCTGGCAGTCCATCCACCACCACGAGGGCCTGCTCTCCGGGACGCTGACCCGCATGCAGGTCGGCCTGTGCGGCACCATCCTTCGACGCATCGCCAGCGACCAGACGCTCCTGACCCTGACGAGCGGCCTCACGTCCGAGCCGCTCTTCGGCGTTTCGTCGCAGGATCGCCTGCACCTCTGCTCGGCGAACAACACCCCGATCAAGGTGACGCTCGACAACGTGGTCTCAAACTGGGGGATCACCCCGCCCACGTCGGCGCCGACGTTGGCCCTGGGAGCCTCTGGAAACATCCCGTCCGGCACGTACCGCTACGTCGTGACGTACGTCTCGACCTACGGCAAGGAGAGCAACCGGAGCGACCCGTCCGACTCCATCCAGGCGAACAACAATCAGATCAGCCTCACGGCCATTCCGACCTCGCCAGAGGCGCAGGTCACCTCCCGGAAGCTCTACCGCGACGACGGGGGCGACGCGATCTACCGGCTCGTGACCACGATCTCCGACAACACCACCACCACGTACACGGACAACTCGAGCGTGGCAGACCTCTCGAGCGACCAGGCACCAGAGGCGGCCGGCCCGGAGGACAACTCCGCGCCCGAAACCATGGCCTTCGTGGCGTCGTATGACGCCTACATCTTCGGCGTGCTGGCGAGCGATCGGCGCACGGTGGTCTACACCGAGTCGAACGAGCCCGAGTACTGGCCGACGCTCAACGCGCGCACCTTCCCTCAGGAAGTGACCGCACTCTCGCCCATTCTCGGCGGTCTCCTGATCGAGCAGAGCGATCGGATCATCGCCGTCACCGGGGGCGAGGGTGGCTCTCGCACGCTCCAGTTCAACGAGGTCAACCCCGAGCTCGGCTGCGTGGGCGCACGCGCTGTGGTGCGCGCGAAGCAGGCGATCTTTCAGATCCACGACGACGGCCCGCACCTCACGACGAGCGGGGATGACGACTGGTATCTGGGCGCGCCGATCCGGGACCTGATCGACGATCTCGACCACTCGACCTTCGCCGACTCGTTTCTGGTCAACGACCGCACGCGCTACCGGGTGCTCTGGTTCGTGGACAGCGATTGCTTCGTCTACAGCTACGGCAACCAGGGGACCGGCGAGGTCTCCCCCGAGGGCGCGGGCGTGGACCCGCTCGACCTTCGCCGGGGGAAGTGGAGCAAGCTCTCCCTGCCGATCTCCATCGCCTCGGCCGCTGTGATCGAGACCGCGAGCGATACCCCCGAGGTCTGGCTGGGCGGCACGGGCGGGATCATCTACCGCATCACCGACACCGTGGCGAACTACGCGATTGGATCCACACCGAGCGCCATCTCCAGCACGATCGAGACGACCTACGAGAAGCTCGTACAGGGCCCCGACAAGCACGGCATGTTTCGCTACCTCGTCGCGAAGGGCAGCGGGGACTCCGCGAGCACGTGGACCTGCACGCTAACGGGCGCGGTCGATGCAGGCGGATCCGCGCTGCGCTCGACGAGCTTTTCGGTCGTCGTCGGCCCCGGAGTCACGTCCAAGAAGTACGCAGTTCCACGTGGAATTCAGGGGCCGTACGCGAAGGTCAAGTTCGAGAACAGCGCGTTGGGTGAGACTGGAGTGATTGAGGCCGCGCGCTTGCACTTCGTCACGAGGCCCATCCGTGGAGAGCGCTGATGGCCGATCTCTCGGGGAAGAGTGGCGTACGCAGCCTGCAGCGTCAGCTGGCCTCGGCCGAGCAGCGGCTACGTGCCCTCGAGGAAGCGTGGAACCGACAGGCCCCGAAGGCATCGGGGGGCAAGGGCGTGGTCCCGCGGCTGACGAAGTTCGACATCACGCGCACCGCGGACCTACTGCAGGTCGGCTGGGGCCCCGTGACGATGCCCGACCTGCGGTACTACGAGATCCAGATCGACCGGCGCAGCAACTTCGCAAGCCCGACCACGATCCAGACGCCGAACCCGTTTCAGTCCTTCACCAGCGGCTTCGGGATGATCGGCTTCTACTTCTACGTGCGCGCGCGCGCGGTCAGCAACGATCGGAGCGTGGGACCATGGACGCCCAAGGTGGAGACGCCCTCGCCGGGCGAGAAGACGCTCAACCCAGTGTCGGGCGTGCTCACAGTGCCGCGGCGTTCGGACAGCTTCATGGTCGGGGGGACGCCCACCACCATCACGGACATCCGGGGCGGATGGGTCGGGCGCATTGTGACGCTCTACTTCACGGTGGCGCACACCGTCCAGGACAACTCCCGCCTCCGGCTGGCGGGCAACTTCACGGCGCCCACGCCTTCCGCGTTGACGCTACGGTACATCGGGGACTCAGTAGGCTGGGCCGAAGTGGCCCGCACTGCCACTCTGTGAGGTAGGCCATGGGAAAGCGACACGCGGCTGCACAGGCAGGGATCGCGAGAGCACAAGAGGACGAGAACCTCCGCGAGGCCGAGAACCGCCGCCGGTCGGCCGAGGAAGAGCGTCAGCTGCTCACTAGCTACCTGGGGACCGAGGATCAGGTGGCCGGGCGCGGTGGCTTCGATGTTAGCCCCGATGTTCTGCGCTACACGCAGCGATACGCGGTGGACGAGCGCACGCTCCTCGACATCCAGGCGGCGGGCGCGGGCGTCAAGAACCAGCTCAACCCCTTCCAGAGCGCCGACAACGGCACGCGCGGTGGGTCGGATCTCCTCACCTTCGGGCGCGGCTTCGCCAACCAGGCCAACGACCTTCTGGCGCAGGCGGAAGCCGCCGCCCGGTCCGGCGACATCGGGCGCGCGGACGAGCTCTACAAACAGGCGCAGCAGATCATCTCGGGCGTCTCTCCCGAGGCGCAGGCGGCGTACAACCTCACGGCCTCGCCCGATAGCGCGGCGAAGCTCCGCGCGTCGAGCACGGAGGGACGCATCGTCGGCCGCCAGCTCCTCACCGCGCGCGAGCTCGGCGACCCGAACAGCGCGACCTCGACGGCCCTACGCGGGCGGCTCCTCGATCCTGCCTTGGCGGCGATCGATGAGAACACGCGGAACGCCGAGCGTGCGATCTCGGCTGAGCGGTCGCAGATCGAGGGCGAGATCCGCCAGACCTCCGGCGGTGGCCCTGGCGTGAACGAGCGTGCCCGGCTGGCCATCGAGTCGCGCAACGCCTCGCAGGCCGCCCTGCAGCGCGCGGTGGCCTATACCGAAGCGGGCCAGCAGAAGGCGATCCTGACCGCGCAGGTCAACCAGTACATGAACGAGTTCTCGAAGCGCATGGCGGAGGACTCCGTGGTGCTCGCGCAGGACTGGGTGAACGGAAGCGCGGGCGTACGCGACATCTACCAGGAGAGCCTGCAGCGCCTGGACCTGTTCGAGGCGGAGATCCTCAACCAGCGTGTGATCATGGCTCAGAATCGACTCGCAGAGGAGCGCGCGGCGGAGGGCTTCCGCAAGGAGGTGCGCCGGGGCGCGCCGCTGGGCCTACTCACCGCGGGAGGTATCACACCGACCGGTCGCAGCTCGGGCGTGGGTGCGGGCGGCTCGACGCCGAGCCTCGGCGAGTCTGCGGCCAGCGATGTCGGGGCGAGCGGCAGCGCCGCATCGGATGCCGCGTCGGGGAGCGGCGGCTTCTTCAAGGGCACGACCGGCACGGCGTCGGCGGGCTCGGCCACAGGCGGTGGCGGGGGCGGCGGGGCGCTGAAGGCCCTGGGTTCGATCTTTGGCTTCTGAGGTGACCTATGCCNGGTGAAGGCTTTCGACTGGGGATTGAGGTCGGCGCAGGGCTCGGCGATGCGCTCAAGAGNGGCGTGGACGAGTGGAAGTCCATCCAGCTCGACAAGAAGAACCGCCAGCGCTTCGAGGGCCGGGTCCAGCTCTATGGCCAGCGCGTCGCGCTCTTTCAGCAGTCGGCNGGNGCCGATGAGGCCGCCCAGCTCGAGGAGCTGAGGAAGCAGGTCCAGCGCTCGCCNGGCGCTCAGCAGGAGGATCGCGTCACTGGCGTAAAGGCCGATGGCTCGCCCGACACAGAGCCGGTCCTCCGCACGGCCGAGGGCGACATCCCGATCCAGATGCTCAACACCCTCAAGATTCGCCAGATTCAGGCGCAGAGCCAGGTGGAAGTGGCGACGGTCAACGAGCTGATGGGCATGATCGCGCAGGACCCGGACAACCCCTACGTGAAGCAGTTCGTGACGTCCGCGTACGCCGGGATTCAGCAGAAGCGCCAGCTCCGCATCGATCAAATCCAGGCCGAGAATGCGAAGCTGGAGATCGAAAAGACCCAGCTCGAACGCGACAAGTTCGCGCAGGCGCAGCGCCAGTACGATGAGCAGCCCGGCCGCGAGCAGGACAAGGAGACCTTCGAGACGGACCAGCGGGTACGTGGCGATCTCGCCATCGCTGAGGGGAAGGCCAAGATCGAGAGGCAGAACCCGAAGGGGCCGGGCGAGAGCGACATCGCCGGCATGCGCAAGGAGTACGGGAGCGCCTCTCAGGACTTCGTGAAGGTTCGTGACGCGTACTCGCGCATCCAGTCCATCGCCAATGACCCGAGTCCGGCGGGCGACGTGGCCCTGATCTTCAGCTTCATTCGCATTCTCGACCCGGGCTCGACCGTGCGTGAAGGCGAGTTCGCAACCGCCGAGCAGACCCGAGGCGTACCCGAGACCGTGGTCCAGCAGTACAACAAGGCCCTCAAGGGCGAGCGGCTCGCTCCGGGTCAGCGGCAGGACTTCATCCGACAGTCGACCAACCTCTACAGCGCGCAGGAGAGGAATCAGAAGAAACTCGAAGGCCAGTTCCGCAGCCTCGCGGAGCGGCGCGGCATGAACCCCGATGACGTGGTGCTCGACATCGGGGCCGCCGAGACGCCTGCCGCAGCGCCGCCCGCGGCCGGCGGAGTCCCGCCCGAGGTGCAGTCCGTGCTGGACAAGTACCGTGCCAAGTGATCGACAGGAGCTGTACGACGCGCTGCTGAAGGCGGACGCTGCGGGTGACACAGCCTCAGCGCAGACGCTCGCCGACTACATCCGCAGCCTGCCTCCAGGGGAGGCTCCCGCCGAGGCGCCGGCCCCCGAAGGCGAGACTGGCGCCGTGCGTACCNGCATTCTCTCGGCCGCCGACACCGCGCCCTTCGCCAAGCAGACGGGAGCGGTGATGCGCACCATCGCGGCGTCGAATGCCGACGACTACGCGCAGGCGCAGGCCGCGGGCGGCCTCGCGGGGCTGGCGGGCGGGGAAGACACGTCCACCTTCGACCCGCTGGAGACCTACCGGGCCGAGCGCGACGCCATCATCGGCGGGCTCGAGGCCGCGCAGGAAGAGAACCCCGTTGCGAGTGGCGTCGGCACGGGCGCCGGCATCGTGGGCCAGGTGGTCTCCGGAGGAGTGAACCCCTACACCGCCGCGAAGAGCATCGGATCCGGTCTTCGGGGGCTCATCACTACCGAGGGTCGCGCGGCGGTTGCGCAGGCAGGGCGCCAACTCCTCACGCGAGAGGGCGCCAAGACTGCGGCCGTGGAGACAGGGAAGACCGTCGCCGGAGGCGCAGGCTTTGGCGCGGCCTACGGCCTCAGCGAGAGCGAGGCCGACCTCACTCGCGGGGAGTTCGCCGAGGCCGCAGCAGACACGCTGGAGGCCGGCGTGAAGGGTGGCGCAGTGGCCCTCGTCGCCCGAGCCCTCCTTGCGCCAGTCGCGGCCGCTCAGGGCGGGCGCGTGGCGCAGGCCGAGGGCAAGGTAGCGAAGGCCGTCGAGAAGGAGCGCGAGCAGGCCGTGCGCTTCACGGGCCTCGACGGGAAGCAGAAGACGCTGGGCGGGGCGAAGCGCGCGAAGGACCGGGCGCAGGCACTCTACGCCGAGCCTTCGCCGCAGGACCCACGGAAGACACTCCTACAGCAGGTCGAGAACGCCACCCCAGATGAGCGGCTCGAGTACGCGACCCGGCTGCGGCAGGAAACGGGCCAGAAGCTCGGAGCCATCCGGGACGAGCTCGCGAAGGTGCCCGAGGCCGGCGTCTCAGCCGAGGCGGTAAAGCAGCAGTTCCGCGGGGCCTTCGCCGAGCTCCCTACCGAAGTGCAGGCCAAGGCACTCGAGCAGGTCGATGGCATGATCGGAGCGCTCGCCAAGGGCGGGAAGCTCACCCCCGCCGCGCTGCGCAAGCTCATCGAGGACACCGAGGGCCTCGCCAAGTTCGGCACGCCGAATCTCGAAGCGGCGCTCGGAAACGCCCGTGGGCGCGTGTTCCAGTCCGCCCGAGGGGTACTGGTCGCGAACGAGCGAGAACTCATCGCCAAGGCCCTGCCAGAGCGCGCAGGCGAGTACACCGAGGCCCTGCGGAAGTACGGCGTCTATTCCGACTTCGAGATGGGCTCCAAGGTCATGCTGGAGCGTGCGAACAAGGGCCTGGTCCCCGTGAAGGAGCCGCGGATCCCGGCGAAGGACCGCGGCATGCGCGGCCAGCTGCTGCGGCTCACGATCGGCGAGGATCGCGCCCGAGCGGCCGAGACGATCATGCAGCTCTGGGGGCGCCTGGCCCAGCCGACCGTGACGTCGACTTCGGCCAAGCTCAAGAAGCTGGAGCGCCTGCAGCCCATGATGGAAGAGGCCATGCGCAAGGGGCCTGGCGAAGTGGCCCGTGTGCACGCACTATTCATGCAGCGTAGCCCCGACTACCGGAAGGCCGTCGAGAGCGAGTGAGCATCACAGCGCTGCAGATTGGCTCGGCCAAGGCCGAGGGCATCTACCGCGAGCCGCACTGGGTGAACATCGACCTTGTGCGCCACAAGCCTCGGGGACACTTCGTGGTGGCGGACGGATGCGCTCTACCCTTCGGGCCAGAGCGGTTTTCCGTCATCCATGCGATCCATGTCCTCGAGCACATGCCACGAGACCTGCACGCGCCCTTCCTTTCGGAGATCTATCGGACGCTCGCTAGGGGCGGTTGCGCCTACGTAGAAGTGCCGGACTTCATCGCGGTCTGTCGGGAACTCGTCCGTGCTGTCGATGCCGCACAGCTTGAGGAAGTACGCATCCGCACTGTCGGCGTCTACGGCAAGGGCCGGCACTTCGGAGACTTCCATCACTGGGGCTTCGCTCCCTGGTACCTCGAGAATCTCTTTGCTCAAGCTGGCCTCCGGTGTGAGCGGTCGTACGACATGATATCCGGTCACTGGCGTCAGGAGCCAGTCCTCTTGTATCGAGCGTGGCGCGATGGGTGACGCAGAGTCGCACTCCATCTCCTCGGGCCTGCTGGAGTTCATCGAGCGGCTCATCCCGGCCACCTCGACCATCCTCGAGCTGGGCAGCGGGTACGGCACGCAGAAGCTCGCCGCCCGCTTCCGCATGATCTCCATCGAGCATGACGCGCGCTGGCTGGGCCAGGCACCCTCGCTCTACATCCACGCGCCGATCACTCCCTTCAAAAAGCCCTGCGCGGTCTTCCCGGACGACACGGGGTGGTACGACCGCGACGTGCTGCGCGAGGTGCTGCCCGCGTACTCGTACGACCTCCTGCTCGTGGACGGCCCCCCGAACTTCATCGGGCGCGGCGGCGTCTACAAGTACAAGGACCTGTTCAACCTCAACGTGCCGATGATCTTCGACGACGCCCACCGCCCGCGCGTGCTCCAGATCCTCCAGCGCTTCAGCGCGCATCTGAGGCGGCCCTACACCGTGCACGGTTGCTGGGATGACCGACACTTCGGGGTGATCCTGCCGTGAACGTCGTGGGTCTCATGTTCGGCAGAGGTGAGGGGGACATCCTCGAAGAGACGGTCAGGGACGCGGCCAAGCACGTCGATGCGCTCTTCGTCGCCGATGGCCAGTCCACCGATGGCTCGTGGGAGATCCTCCGGCGCCTCAAGGCCGAGGGCGTGGTGGAGCACATCCAGCAGGAGGACGAGACGCACGACCGCGCCCAGCGCAATTCACTGCTCGCGGCGATCCGGGCCGCCTACAACCCCGTGGACACGATCGTGCAGGTCATCGAGTCCGACGTGTTCCTGCTCGAGACGAACGTACGCGAAGCCTGGCGGGACCACGCCGTTGCCGATGTCGGCATGGGCTGGCTCATGCTCAACGCTTGCCGCCTGCCGGG
>C687J35021_10001910_pt1 | contig 15165 bp, 22 predicted proteins | sample RifCSPhighO2_12_FD_35021 | JGI IMG/M metagenome (IMG submission 35021)
GAAGCGACTAGCCATGGTAGCCTCCTGACGTTGGCCGATTAGCCATTAGGTATTCCCTACTTTTGTATTTTTATTTTCCATTACACTTTAATTCTACATCATTTAGCCATATATATCTTTAAGGGTGAGATTGGACCACCCCTCTATTTTATCTATAGTGGTGGTTTTTAATGTCACAGCCGCCGACTTATTCCTGAAATGGGCTATCGTTCTCTTGTTATAGGTCAAGTTGCATTTATGGCGAATGTCCAAAGACGGGTACTCCGCCCACCAAGTTTCATATTCACCCTCAACAGTCGGCTCGAACTTGCGGTCAAAGGTATCTGAGTTGTAAGTGGCCAGGCGTTCTTTGTAAAAGTCAATCCCTAATTGGCGCCAGTAGCATAGACCCGACACTTGGGCAGCCTCCCAATGAACGACATAGCCGTCATCGTGGATTTTCCACCAATTCAAGTCGTAGTAGAATCTATCTTTTCGGGGGGGAGTGAAGTCAAAGTGGGAGGGGTGGTAAATGTTGTCATGTTCACAATGGTATATGTACTGAGCATCAGAGTTTTCTAGGGCGGTGAGTATCTGCTTGAACATCATCTCGTGTCCACGCTTCCCCTCCAAGACTATATTCTTGCCTAAATCTATGGGTTGTAAGGAACAACTGACTATTGGGATATCTTTGTCTTGGGAGATTTTGATTAGCTGGTTACGGACTAGCTTGGCTACGTTTTCATTAAGCCGATTGTCAGAATAAAATATTATCCCTTTGTCCATGGCGCTTCCTTGAGTTTAGCAAGGTCTTCATCTGACCAATCCGGTACTGGCCAGAATTTCTCCACTAACCACGACAAAGGATAGACCTGCTTATCCCATTTATTATTCTTGAATATGTCGTTACAAATATCTCTGGCTCGCTGTTGAGCCTTGCCTGACTGGGGGTAGGGAAAGCTAAATCCAGGTTGCGTTCTAAACAAATGGGCATACCAGCATCTTTTATTTATAATTACTTTGCCTCCTGATAAATGTGTCTTTAACGCAGTTTCAGTCCCCTGATTACCCCAACTTCCCCATGTTTCATCGCATAAAGGCAAGTCAAAGTATTTCTCACGGGTACACATAAAGAACGAACCTTGCAAGCTCATTGACTCCACTAAATCACCCTCTTGTTTAGCTTTGTATTCGTTGAAATAATAAAAATGCAGCATATTGTCGAACCTATAAGATGTAGCGTGGGGGGTGTCGGGGCGGGGCTTGAAGACAATCCGCTGGGTAAACTTCTGCCCGTCACATTCTGGGTGTTCCAGTATCTCAGAAGTATTCTTGCCCCGTTTCATACATCTGATGGGAGTCGGGCCTTGATACCACCGACTGCCGCATTTCATACACTTCCAATCGTACGCGTGTAGATTTAACATCATTGGGGCGACTGTGATGTTATCTCCTAACTCGTCAAAAGTTTTCAGCAGTTCCACGTCAAAACCTTCCGAGAAAGCACAGTGGGCATCTACTTTCGCTACATACTTAGCACTCGATAACTTAGCCAATTTATTTTGCATAGCCCGTTGGCCGATAGACTCACTAACGTAGACAATCTTTACATCTTGATGGTCGGGTATGGGAGGGTCGGCCCATTCCCCGTCAAGCCCTACTAGGATTTCAGTCTTACCCCGTTTGTTTTTGAGTATATCCTCTACGGTGTTGGAAATGAATTGCTCACAGCGGGCGGGTATCAACAGGCTCAGCGTGTACATTTTTGTTTTCCTTTTTAATATTAGAGAACATTGAAATCATCGCCCCTTAAATCCCCATCGTTGAGTATCCAATCGTGGAAGCCATCGTCCTTATGCAGAGTAAGGCGGCCATCTTTTAGGATGCCGTAGATGTTCCTGTCGCCCCATTCTTTCTTAGTAACACTCGAACCAGTCATTATGGCTTTTAGGGCTTCGTAAAAATCTAATTCTTTTTTAGGTTGTTTGGGTGGTTTTGGGCTATGCATAGTTTACTCCTTATATAATTTAATGATATCACTCGCTCGACCCCATAGTGGGATTTCCAAGGCTCTTATTTTACCAGCTCTTTTATTCTTACCCGTAGTTTCAAAGCCGAAAGACTGTTCATGGGAGAAAACCAGCACCGGCACATAAGTGGCGAATGTTGTCGACTTGCGCTCGGTTATGCCGAACTTCCGTTCATAATACTGGCGTCCTGGCTCCCCGAACCATTCTAACGATACTTTACTGCTGGGGTGTTTCGCCAGCCTCTCCTCAACCGCCTCGATAAACAGTTCTCTGGGGGCGATTAAAGTAGCCAAGATTTTCCTCTGGCGCAGGGAGTAAAAGGGCGGGTCTTGCCAAGTGTGGATGTTCCACCTGTTAAAGTTGTAAGCGAAAGTATCAAGGGGTGGGCGGTAGGTGGTGAAGTGTTCGGGAGGGTATAAAGTGTCGTCCTCAGCGATAGCTAAATATGGTGTTTTAATTTGTTTGGCTATTTCTAATAAAGACCGATAATAGTTAGTGATTGAACTCTCGCTGGGTTTATCAATAGCCATTTTGATTGGATAATCGCCTGCTGCTTTATGTAATTGTGCCAGAATGTTGTCCGCAAACTTGGCTGGTATTTTACAAGCCGTCGCGTATACGATTGTCAAATCACTTTTCATACAGACTCACAATGTCCTTCGCTTCGCCCCAAAACGGAATCTTAGTAGCTCTAATATCACCAGCCTTTTTTCTGGTTCCTAGTCCTGCGAATTGTAGGTTGGTCTGGTGCGAGAAAACGATATTGGGCGGGTTAATGTAGAAAAACTCACTGGGGTAGGGGGTGGTGCCAAGCTGGTTATCGTATTTACCTGGTTCGCCAAAGATATTTTTATCTATTTTGTCATCGTCAGGCCACAGTCTGAAACGCTCTTTTAAGTGTTCGATAAACAGCTCACGCTCGCAAATCAGCCCGTTGAGGTTGCGCCGTCCCCCAGGGGCTTTGTAGTGGAACAGCGGCTCCCCCCAAGTAAAAATACTCCAGGCGTTCATGTTATAAGCCCAGGTCTCAGGTTTGGGGCGGAACTTAAAATGTTCAGGTGAATAAAGCACATCGTCTTCGGCTATGGCTAAAAATTTAGTCTGGGCGGCTTTCGCCCCTATAAGGGCTTGCCTGTAGATATTAGCTTGGCTTCTGGGTGTTTTCCCGACACAGATATTAGTACCAAAGTACATTGGCTTCTTGGACACGCTGATTATGGGCAGACCTTCAGACGCTTTTAGTAATTGCTCCCTGGTCTTCATGGCGAAGTGCCGAGGTAGGACATTAGCGGTAATATAGATAATCGTCATTTGTGTCCGTGTCCTCTAGTAAATTCTAAATACTTACACTTCATATAATTGTCTGGGATAACATTTACCTTCAGGTCTTTTATGACGTAGGGGAGGGAAAGCTGGTCGATACTGTGGAAGCGTGAAGTATGGTAAAACCATTCTTTCATGGCTAATTGGGTTAAAGGACTACTTCTATAAATAAAGGCCGTAGACGCATATAGAGGAGCTGTGGGGTCGATTTGCTCTAATTGGCCGTCTATATCCTCATTCTCATAACGGGGCGTGATATATGGGCAGTTGATGTTTAGGCGGTGTTTTAAGTAATCGGCTTCCTCTTGAACGGTGTTTCTGTGGGGGTGCTTAAAAGCTGCTATATTAGCCTGACCCAGTTGTTCCATAAACCATTTAAGTGAATCGGGCTTTGATAATCGGCAGGAACTATCGACCCACAGGTAAATATCAAAATCAGGCTTGAATTGCCACCCAAACATTTTAACCAGACGGGCTTGTAATCTAGGAGTCATGGCATTGAATCTTGGAGGGAAGTCCGAGTCGGTACAGCGCCAGTATTCTATTTGGCCAATGCCTTCGGGGAGTTCTTGCTCTTCGTTCTCTTGGGTCTTATCGAATGAATCCAGATTGGCGGTGTAAATTAAAACTTTCATCTAAATATCCTTATCATTAGTCCGTGTTTTCGCCAAAAGAGAAAAATATACATACCAAGATACCTGGTTATATAAAACTTCCACTTAACTCCAGCTACTTCGTAATGCCAAAAAGTTATTTTCATCCGTGTAACCTGTGTCCTTTCGGTTCTAGCCATTTACAATCGGCGAAGTTATCAGGTAGAACATTCACTCTTAGTTTACTCTTTTTCAGCACATAAGCCCAAGACAGTTGGTCCATAATCAAATATCTACTGACGTGATACCACCACTCTTTGAGCATCGCTTGGACTTCAGGAGTGTTGCGGTATATAAAAATTCCCCCATTGACTAGCAGGTCGTCCACATAATCCTTGTCGTTCTTAATCACTTCGTACTGTTCGTCTAGGAGTTCGTTAGTATATCTCTCAGTTAAATAGTTTGAGGTGGTGCGCTGGTTCAATCCCCGCCAGTTATATCTGTACTCCCAGTAAATAGTGTTACGTCGAGGGTGCTGTAAGACCACCACATCATAGTCCTGGCAGTTATCGTAGAAATACTTGAGCGTGTCTTTATGGGCTAGTCGGAGGTTACCGTCAATCCATAGATAGAAGTCATAGTCCGGTTCAAGTTGCCAGGCGAAGTATTTAGGAATCTTAGCCTGCAGCCGGGGTGTCATTGAACTATGTCTGGGTGGAAAGTTATCGTTGGTATAGGTAATAAAGTCGCATTCTATAGATTGCTTTTCATCAACTATGGGTTTGTCGAACCCGCCCAGGGAGGCTCGTACTATCAAAATACTCATTTAATAAATGACCAACTTCGTATATTATCTCTTACTAAACTTCGGTCTTCCTTACTACTTAATCCCCAAATTATCAGTTGGACAGCGTTAGCTTTGGCGTAACGGTTTACGGCATTTAGTACATCGAAACGGTCTTTTATAGAACGCACCCTACCATAATCGTGGCCTGACACTACTCCGCCACTTTTAACTTTCTTAGCCCACTGTGTGATGTCATCAGTCACCCAAGGGTCTTCGTGGTTGGCATCTATATAGACAAAATCCAGACTTTCATCCTCAAAATCTTTGACAGCATCCATACTAAACTTTTCTACAAACTCATAGGTAGGATACTTAGAGAGCCGTTCATAGGCTTCAGCTTTAATAGTTTCCATAGTCTTGACTAGCGCATAATCCTTGTATCCCTTATAAACTTGGAATGGGTCTATCCCATAAAGTTTCACATTCGGATTAGCTTGTAAAATTCGCTCAGAGTATCTACCGTGAGCCACGCCTATTTCAGCTCCCACTTCAGCATTCTTGGCCATAAAGTCAGCCAAATCATCCCTACCAGTATTGGCAATTTCAATCACGTTGTCGGGACCTACTCGCAATTTAGCTAATGTGTTATGGTCAGGAATAATCACTTTATTATCATCCACGACCTAGACACATCCCTTACCTCACCCTCCCGTATAGCTTTAGTGCCTAGAATGAACAGTATAAGATTGTTATCTTTAGCGAACTTTACTGTGGCGTCTTTAACATTTTGCCCCATAGAGCCATTGGTTCTGACCCAGTCGTGACCAGCCATTATCCCACCCCTGCGAAGTTTCGGCCACCAACCTGTAATATCTTGGGTAATGTAGGGGTCGGCGTGGTTAGCGTCTAAATACACGAAGTCCAGTGAGTCGTCTGCAAATCTTTTGACAGCGTCCATGCTGAACTCTTTAATAAACTCGTAATTAGGGTATTTGTCCAGGGTATCGTGGGCGTGTTGTTCCATCCCAGCGAATGTATTCTTACGAGTGTAGTCCGTATATCCCCTGTAAGGCACGAAGGGGTCGACTCCATAGAGTTCCATTTGGGGGTTGGCTTGCATTAGGACTTCCGAATATGTGCCATCGGCCACCCCAACCTCTACAGCTACTTTGAAGTCTAATTCGTGTATTAACTCAGCTAACTGGTTCCTGCCAAAGTTAGCAACTTCAAGCGGGTAGCCCGACATGACAATACCTATCTACGATTTCCTTTACTTTTAACCTGTCGCCTGGAACATTGATTTCACAACTAAAGTGCGGTATCAAGCCTACCCAGTGCAAGAACTCATCTTTACCGACTATGTAGCGGTACTCATCACGGATTTCGGCGTTAGGATAGGCACGTAGGTAGTTAATTAAAGTGTTAGGATTAGTACCCCAAGAGATGTTTCCCAAGCGCATAATACAATGCTTGGGGAAGTTTTCCTTAATCATGGCCTCCATATCTCGCTTGTGTTGGGTGTAACGGGTGTCAGAGTAGAATATGGCCAGTGAAGAGAAATAAACGATGTGAGCGCCTGTATGTTGCTCTAGGAGCAAATCCCGCTCACGCTTGTATTCAGACTCACGAGTCTCACCACTGTTTGAAACACCACTAGAAAAAAATAGCAAGTCACTCTTTTTGGGTAATACGCTGGCGATGTCGCCCCGCCCCACAATCATCGTAAAAACCACCAGCAAGGTTGTCTATTATCAGTTGACTGGCTCTTATCCCAGGGAATGATGTGGAGGGCGTAATCGTGTTCGGCGATAAATTCGTTCACGGCAGGTATTACACCCATCTTTCCGCTTTTCCCAAAATAATAGTCGTGGCCTGACACTATCCCGCCCTTACGTACTTTGGGTGTCCAGGCGTTAATATCGTCCTTGACATCTTCGTAACTGTGCCCAGCGTCTATGAAAACAAAATCCAGTGAACCGTCAGGGATAGTCTTGGCCGCTTTCAAGCTGGTAGTGTGCAAAATGGAGGCATTATACATATTGGTTCGGGCTAGAGTTTCCTGCTTAGCGGGGATGCGCCTGCCTTGCGCCCAGCTATCTATACACAGTAGTTTCAGTCTAGGAATATTCTCAAATAGGATTTGAGCGTATTCACCCTTGTAAACCCCTACTTCCGCCCCATAAGTAAAACCTTGTTTGGCGAAGAATTTGGCGAGGTCAATGCGATTAGAAAGTTGCATATTGTAATACTTTTCTCTTTTTCCTATAAGTTGGTGTGGCCTTGTGACAATATTCGCATAGAGTTTGTCCGTTACTGACCTCAAAACGAAGTTCTGGGTAATAAGCAAATTGTTTTATGTGGTCGGCGTTTAGTTTTCCACCCTTCTTTAAACATACCTTACAGGTGTAATTATCTCGTTCATACACGGCTATTCGCCACAACTTATACTGCCGGGATGTTCTAATCCGATTACCTTCTTTAGTAATCCCCCCTTGCCATAGATGACTCTTTGCACCCTTATGAGCTTCACTAATCTTTATCTTCTGTTCTTCGGGCATTTTATAACCTTTGTGTGAATCACTTAATTTCTTCCTATGTGCTAAAGTCAATTTTTTACCCAAATGAGCGATGCGTAATTTCTCCTTGGTCTCATTGGAAAGAGTCACCCCTTTGCGGTAACTTATTTGGCCTTTTTTAAACATTCCTGAATGAATTTTAGTCATTCCTGCCTCAACCCCGAAAGCCAGTAATCGTCTTTATATTTCAAAGTGGAGTAATCCTTCTCTTTATCTGTTATTATACGCTGTTCCCAGTCTTTTGGCCAGTTGGGAGTATTTGGAAATTTCTCATTTATAAACCATTTAAAGTCATACTTAAAATCTTGAGTGTGGAGCCAATAATCTATCGCAAAAAGCCTAGCTCGTTCTTTCCACTCTGCGAAGCGTTTGTATTGCTCAGTGCTGAAACTATAGCCTTTTCCTTTTTTTCCTTTATGAAAATGGCAGTAGTAACTCTCTTTATCAACAACTACCCGCCCTCCACTCAGCCAAGCGGCCATCGAGATTTCCTGCGCTTCATGATTAAACGGGCCATAATTCTTCTCATCCATGCCGTTAGGCAGCAGTTTGTCCCAGTAAGACTTCTTGAGAAAATAGCAACTGCCTTGCATCGTAGGTGTATCATCCACCAAAATGTCTTTACGTTCAAAATAACGTTCCTTCCACTCAGCACCGTATAGACCACAAGTTTTATCAAATGGTCGTTTAAATGGATAATCTACATACATATAACATACATCTACCCGTCCATCGTCTATAATGCTCCAGTTCTCAGCATCGAGTCTTTTACGGCGAGGGATAATAACCCAATCGTCCTTACAGATGCTAGTCAATCTAGTGTCATAACCTTTTGACATCATCACATGCTCATCGACTTTCATTATATATTGCCCTCTTGATAGGCGTACCCCAGCATTGATAGCCACCCTCATACCGAAGTTGTTGTGTAGCTCGCCTTGATGTAAAAGGATTACTCTGGGGTCATCTTTAATAATGGGGTCGGGCCAATAACCATCGAGTACGACTATGACTTCGACCTCCCCCTCAGCTTTAGCCAACAAGTCGTCTATAGTGCGCTGTAAAAATTCATCAACCCGACTGGCGATTATGATGCTAACCATTCTTCTACTTCTGTTTTAGGTTCCCAGCCAAGTACCTGTCTGGCTTTGGTGTTGTCGCATAATGTTTCCCTAGCCTCCCCCTCGACAGCTGGTAAGTAAACTTGGTTGGGTGAAATTAGGTCAGCAATCTCCTGGACACTGCGGTTATCGCCTTTCCCAATGTTAAATGTCTGTTGGTAAGCTGGACCTTCCAAACACCTGACGGTGGCGTCTACGGCGTCACCGACATAAGTGAAGTCCCGTCTTTGGGTGCCGTCACCGAGAATGGTCAGTGGTTTGCCCTGTTCGGCTTGTTCTTTGAATATCCCCACCACGCAGGCGTACGGCCCCTCTGTCAGCTGGCGTTCACCATAAACGTTGAAATAGCGGACTATTGAGTAATCCAACCCATAAAGCTGCCCATAAAGTTTCAGGTAATATTCACCAATCAGTTTTTGCAGGGCGTAAGGGCTTTTGGGGTCTTTGGCCGTTTCCTCATGGTAAGGCAGTTCCTGATTACCAAAAATAGATGAGGAGGAGGCAAAGATAATCTTTTTGCCGTATTTGCGACAAGCTTCTAGTAGTTTCAAAGTGCCATTGACGTTAGTTTCGTGATACATCTCTAAGTTCTGGATACTGGGGCGGATGCGGGCTAGGGCGGCTAGGTGGAATACCACATCACTCTTTTTGACCAGATAATCGGTGGCGGCTGGGTCACGGATATTACCAATGGTCAGTTCAGCTCTTAGTGGAACATTATTGGTCGTACCTCGGCTAAGGTCGTCTAAAACTTTAACTCGGTGGCCGTCAGCGACTAAGCGGTCTGCGAGGTGTCCACCTATAAAACCAGCCCCGCCCGTTACTAGTATTTCCTTTTTCTCGCTCATTAACCCCTAATATAAGTGGTTATGCCTCAGCTGTCAATTAAGTTCGAGTCGTATCGCTCTGAACCACAAATTTTCCTCTGTAAGAAGACAGATAGCCACCTACGCTATCCACAAATTGTGCATCATAGAAGTAAGTACCAGGGTCAATGTTGGTGTCAGAGTGGGTGAGCGTGAAAGTGTGTTCACCAGCAGCAGCGTCAGTAAAAGAAGTAGCTGTTTTTTGGAAGGCTACCGAAGTATCATCTGAGGGGTCGGAGCTGGAATTAACTGTAAAGTAGACCGTCCCCCCAGCTAGATTGAGCGCTGTCGTGCCGTCGGCTGCTAGAAATGTCAGATTAACGGTGCGAGTGTCACCCCTAATTACATTCGATATAGTTTTTCCTAATTTAGCCACGTTTTTTCTTCTTTCTGCCTAATAGTTTGTGCAACGAGTCCATAGGGGAGCGGGCAGGCAAACGGCCTTTAGTGTCGAAATGATGGCGTTTGACCCAATCCGCCCCCTTGGTGGCGTATAGAAACTTTCTTTGGGATTCGGATTTACTCGGCATCTAATCCTCCTATAGTGAAATTGAAGCTGACGGGCTAACTGAACGGCTAGCTGAGCTACTCGGGCTAAGAGATGCTGATGGGGAGAGCGAGCGGCTGGCTGAAGCTGATGGGCTAAGGCTAGCTGATGGGCTGAGAGAGGCACTAGCTGAGGCTGACGGAGAGAGTGAGCGTGATTCACTAGCTGATGGACTGAGAGAAGCGCTAGGTGATTCACTGCTACTAGGTGATAGTGAGGCGCTAGGTGAAAGACTGCGAGATTCGCTAGACGAAGGTGACAACGAAGCGCTAGGTGATAGGGAAGCCGAAGCACTGACTGACTCGCTGGATGACGGTGAAAGTGAGGCGCTCGGCGAGAGTGAGCGTGAAAGTGAGGCGCTCGGCGAGAGTGAAGCGCTAGGTGATAGTGAGCGGCTGACACTGGCGCTTGGGCTAGCGCTTAACGACGGGCTTGAATCAGTTACGGCTACGACTGAAGCGCCGTCTGAAAGTGGTCTCCAAATACAGGTTATGAGGAAAGAACCGTCTGTAACGGCTGCCGTAGCTACAGTTAAAATAATGTCACTGGTAATAAGTTTCTCAGTTGAAACTGTGGCTAATTCCAAGGTTTCGTCTGGTGAGTTATCGTGCCATATTTCATTAGCTAAAAGGTCTGTAGCAGTGGTTTGGGCGATTAAACCAGCGGTTGAACTATCCGTACCGACCTCAATCGTCCCGCCGTTGCTAAAAAGAGCCTCAACTCCCTTGGCGTAGACTTTAACTCCGACCATACCAGTAACTCTGAATAGGGTATGGGTGCCGACAACGCCAATGGACGCCGCCCCGTCAAAAGTAACAGTTCTTGGTTCAGCGATACCGACACCGGCTGTTATTTCTGCTTGTTGTCCGAAAGTGGCTAGAAGATTCATTTTGTTTTCCTTTTAATTTTAAGGTATAAGTGAATTGTAGCATATAATATTAAGTAATTATGCCCCAGTCTATGCTAGGAGAAAAAAACCCCCAAGCTAAACTTAAAAAAGAACATATATATATAATCCGTAAACTTTACGCCGAAAAGAAACACTCCCAAATTGCTCTGGGAGTGCTTTTTGGCGTGAACCAGTCACAGATTAGCCGAATAGTAAATAACCAACGATGGTCAGATACTAAGGAAGCGCAATCTGCGCCCAGGTTCCCTTCAAATTAGTAACGAAATAACCATTCACACCGTCTCCGATTAGGGAGATTTCATCGCCAACCTTAGCGGTAGCTTTAGTGTTATTGATTGAGTCGTTATCAGAAGCGGTCAGTTCAATACCGGCTATATAGTCGGAGGCGTTCGGCGTAATCTTAACGATTGCCGATTCATCGTCACCGGTTCCAGCAGGAGCGCCAGTTTTAGGCACTCCGCCATTACGGAAGGTGAAATGATAGCCGACTACTGTGGCAGGCAGAGTCATGTTCAGAGCGTCAGTGATGACGTTTTGAACGACACCACAATCTTTAGCGGCTAGAGTTTTAGCCTCAGTTACGTCAACGGCCATACGGCCATCAGGTAGCTGGTACAATGTGGTACTATTTGCCATTTGATTTTCCTTTCTTTATTTTATAGAGCTTTGGCTCGTTCCAGAGCCGCTTTAGTGGCTTCTTTGAGTTCAGCGCTTTGCTTACCCTCTTCCAAAGCCGCCTCAGTGGCGTCTTTCACTTCTTGAGCCTTACGCATTTCCAGCAGTTCCAAAGCGGTTGGTACATCGCCCGTTCGTTCCCACTGGTCTTTAAAATTTGGTGACAATAGGGCGTCGGCTTGGACTACCCCCGCGTCGCCGGGTTGGGTAATGAACGGTGGGGCATCAGGATTAAGCTTGTGCTTGTAAACGCCGGGCTGGTTAATTGGCCGCCCGTCGGTTCGTTCCCTTGATTGGCCCTTTGGTATGTTGTCTGCATCCATAAAAGCTCCTTTCTATTTAGTTTACGCCGATAGATGGTATCGCAATCCCGCAGCTTTGTTGGTGGGGATGAACACATCATAGTATCGGCGGCCTTCCGCTACGGCTCCGTCAATTCCCTGGACGTCGGTTAGGACTCGAATGGAATTGAACTTCATCGGGCGGATTAGGACTTGGTCCCAAATGAACAGATAGACTTCGTTGGTTGGTAAGAGTGTGCTGGGAACAACTACTAGAGTTACTCCATCACATTCCCCAATTATACCTCTTTTAAGGTCGCGCTGGGTAGAATCTACCGAACGCATGAAAGTCGTGTCCTGCTTGAGCAGGCTGTGAGTTGCTGGTGTCATGAAGCAGTAGCGCCCGGTTGTCGGGACTTTAGCTTCAGTCATAGCGTCGTTTTGAGCTAAGAACTTAACGTAAGCGTTAGAAGCGGTGACTGCGGCTGTGGCGCCGTAGCCATTAGCCAACGCCGAGGCGTGAGCTGTGGTGAAAGTGTAGTCATCAACGGCGTCGACGGCCACCTCACGGATTTGTCGCTTAACGGCTTTGTTAGCTTCCTGCACCATCTGTGAGTCTTCCAGGTTTCCCCGGTCAACTGAGAAGGTGAAGGCTTTGTCTTGACTCAGAGTGAATGTCTGGGTAGATGTTCCGAGCTCAGTCAGCGTACCGAAACGGTTGGTTCCCGAACGGGTGTAATTCGTTTCGGAAACGGTGTCAACCGAGTAGATGGTAACGCTGTTTTTGCCGTTGAAGTCCAGGCGGATTCCGCCCTTGTTGACTACATCGGCAGTTTTAGTGGCGATGCTCAGGCGTTCATCAATGACGCCTAGTGTCGCACTGGCATAGTTTTGTGTTGCCATTTTTGGTTTCTTTCTTTTTTTATTCGCCAGTAACTAACTGGGATTTCTCTTTGTTAGTCGTCCTCCTCCCAAAGCGTGATGACTGGGTCAACTACTTTTTTGGGTGGGGAGGCCCCCGCGCCAGCGTCAGCGTTAGCTAACATCTGCTCGGTAGCGGCCTGCCCCTTCATTTGGCCTTTAGTGGCCGAAATGCCGGAAGCTTTGGCGAGTGTTTTGTAAAGTTGGTAGGGCGAAACATTAGAACCGATGATTTGGCCGGAGTTGGGGTCGGTGATGAGGTTGGCTTGTAGAAGCTCGGCGGCTTCAGTAGACAGTTCCTCGTCGTAGCTGTCACTCCCAGAGTCGAACATCGGGAAGTCCCGAAGGACTTGTTCCGATTCGCTGGAAAGTGTCAGTTGGGCGTCAGCAACCTGGGAATTGTATTTGTCCATATCGTTTTGCTGGCGCATGGCTTCGACCTTGGCTTCGAGGTCAGTCATTCCTTGCTCAGTCAGCTCTTCTTCAGTTGCGGGCTGATACGTTTCGGCATTTTGTTTGGTAACTTCATCCCGAATTGCATTACGCTGGGCGACTAGATTTCTAATCTCAGTATTGAGCTGGACCTTGCGTTCTTCTGCTTGGCCTTGCGGCTTTTCTTCTGTTTCCGTTTCCTCGACCTTTTGGTCTTCCGTTTCCGTATCTTTGACGGGTATGTCTGGAGGAGTAGCTTTTTCAACTTCCTTCTCCTTGGTATCCTTAGCCACTTCAGGTTCTTTGGATTCAGCTTTGAGTTTTTCAACTTTAGCTGGTTTTTCTTCCTTTGCTGGTGACGGTTCAGCCTTAGTGGTGTCCTGCTCATCACTATCGAGGTCTTCGGGTGTGATTTCCTTAACCTCTACGTCTTTGGCATCATCTGCCATAATATCTCCTTGTTTTTACGCCTCTTAAACGGGGGCGATGCCGAGAGTCTGAGATGGACTCTGTCCTGGGTCGTCTATTTTGTTTGCTTGCGAGAAGGCAGGCAAAATTTGGGGCGGCCCAGGACACAGTTCACCTGTTAGGATAGTGAATTTCCAATAGCTCCTCCAACATCTCTTTTTCTTCAACCAAAGCCAGTTTTAGCATAGTATTGACTTCGCAAGCCTTCTGGTGCAAAACTGGGTCTTTAGCTAAATCAGGCTTAATAGAACTTAGGCTATCGCGATAAGCGATGCGCTCCTCAAAATGTTTCAAAAGTGTTTCAATCACGTTAGCCGCTTCTAAGGTTTGGGCACGCTCTTTTTTACGGGCAATTACCTGTTCCGGCGGTTCAACCGGCACCCCGAAGTAGGTGGTGTCATTGGGATAAATATTATCTGGTTCCACTAGCTTTTACTCCTTTCGGTTTATTGGCTTGTTTAACAGCCAGTTGGTGTTGTTTTTCTGACATTGTTTGGGTGTGGCTCTGGTTTTGCATTTCCATCATCATTTTATGGTCTTCCAAGTCCATTTTACGCATTTCCATCTCTATTTTAGCACTATCTATGCCCTGCTTATGGGCCTGGTCGTCGGCTTTTAAGATATGTTCAGGCTTCATTTGATTATCTGGTTGAGAAACTGATTCAGTTTTTTCAGGAAGCGGAGCGCTCATCGGAACCCCTTCTGGTACCTCAAAATTGTGGTTTTTATACCACTGAGCTTTTGCCCAATCAGGCAAGGTTTCAAATTTAGCTGTAACCCTGTCTTGAATATCATCCCCTTCATTACCTTGCAGACTAGACATGGATTCTTGAATCTCTTTTTCGTCTAGCGCCAGTTTTTCGGGGTCTTCAATCTTGGTATTTCGGACAAAGGCGTTCCACAGCTCAACTTGTTTGCTAGGTGGGACAATTTTCTGCAAAATCGGTGATTTTCGCAGGAACTCTTCCATTAAGGTTAGAGCCTGGAGTTGTTCGGCTTCATCCTGCATCTTGGAAGTCGAAGCATCCACCTCGAATTTCAGGGCGGGGGTGGCGCTGTCATAGTCAATGCGGATTTTGTTATCGTCGGACAGCAGTTCGGGATTGAACTTGCCCTCTTGAGCCAGTTTTGTAAGTTCTTGGGCGGTCTTTTTGTCCAACTGTAGTTCCTCGACCCCGGTGCGCTCGGCAAAGTAAAGGTTGATAGCCGTTTCACTCCAACGCTCAAACCAGGTTTCAAACTGTTTGCGATAGTGATTGTCGTCTATATTAAGATTGGCTTTGTTTTGCTCCACGCCTTGGGGGGTTTTGGACTGGGTAATATTGCCGACCTCGGCGCTAATATTGCTATTGGGCGAAGCTAACAAGGTCAAAAGCTGGGACTGCATCAGTTGGTAGTTAGCAGGGAAGTTTGTCAGGGCGGTGGTGTCTATCTCAACTGGTTTAACAAAAGCATCAGGATTGGTTGATTTCACCACCGTATTTGGAGCATATTTGAATTTATTTACATTTATACCGAAAATATGAACGGGAGGATTAAGCTGCAAGGCGCGGTTGTACTGATACATCTGGGTTTCGGCGTCCATCAGGTTCTGCATACCACCGACCAGCTCGACAACGCTTCTACCTAGAGGATTGGAGCCGTCAGTGTCGCCGT
>C687J35021_10001912_pt1 | contig 15160 bp, 23 predicted proteins | sample RifCSPhighO2_12_FD_35021 | JGI IMG/M metagenome (IMG submission 35021)
AATCGTTTTCTCCATTTCAGATTCGGTCATGGTCTCCTTCTTCCTGCAAAATTTTTATCACCGCCTTAGCAACCGCCGCTATTGCCGCGCCGTGATTGCCCATATATTCAGCCATTGTTTTGCCTGTAAATGGCTTGCCATCAAAATCATGAGCGTCATTTTCAACGTCTTCATACACCATTTTCATTGCTTCAATAATTTTTTGTTTTTCTTCTTCTTTCATCTCTCCCTCTCCTGTTCTGTTTCAAACACAGGCAAACAATCCAATTCTGTTGCGTGCCAGTTGTTCGTATTTCTTGTTAAGATCAATTCCAACAAATCGCCGACCAAGTTTCACTGCGACTTCTCCAGTTGTGCCACTTCCTGAAAATGGGTCTAAAATTAAATCTCCTGGCTTACTCCCTGCTAAGATGCAAACTCTTGGGATTTCTTCTGGGAATGTGGCAAAGTGACTTTCAGGATAAGGTTGTGTTGCAATTTCCCATACGGTGCGTTTATTGCGCTTTTGAGCGACAAGAACTTCTCCCAAGAAACCAGTTCTAGTAGCACCGAATTTACCCATTTCCGAATTTTTACCGTTATTATTTTTGACAATCTCTCCAGCATGAACTGCTTCTTCTTTTATCGCTTCAGCATCATAAAAATATTTAGCTGATTTCGTGAGAAGGAAAATGTATTCATGAGCTTTTGTCGGCCTGTCCGTAACCGATTCCGGCATTGGATTTGGTTTTGACCAAATAATATCTGAACGGAGATACCACCCATCAGCTTGAAGGGAAAAGGCAACACGCCACGGAATCCCAACCAAGTCTTTTGGTTTCAAACAATGATTAAATTTTGTTTTAGGATATCTGCTGCCTGAATTGGAAAGTTGCTTTTCCGATGGCCCTCCAGAACCTTTTGTATTTGAAGCATAACTTGAACCTAAATTAAGCCAAAGTGTTCCGTCTTTTCTTAAAACTCTTTTGACTTCTCGAAACACTTCCACCATTTTAGAGACAAATTCTTCTGGTGTTTTTTCGAGTCCGATCTGACCATCTACGCCATAAGACCGGAGTCCCCAATAGGGATGTGAAGTCACGACGCATTGAACCGATTCTGATTCAAGCGTTTTAAGTCCGTCCATTACATCAACACCGTAAAGAAGCCTTACTTGTTCTCTCATTATTCCATTTCAAGTTATGCAGCTCCTGACAGGATTCGATACCTGTATCCTCCATTTACAACCTCACCGTTAGGTTAACGCCATAGCGGTTGCGGCGGGGAGAATCGAACTCCCAGGAATAACTGTTAAGTTATGTGTCTATCTTCCACCACAGGAGCTGCGTTCAAGTGATGTAGTGGGCAGCTTTTTCACACCACTTTTTAATGTCTGACATCAGGATTCCTTTTTAACTGAAACTGTACCGTTTTTGATTAGCTTTGCATGGCACACGGGACAAAATTCCATGCTCTCTCTTTTCTCTTGTTCCTCCGGCGGTCCGGTTACGCAAAAAATACCGTGATTAGGACAAACATGCCAGGCCATCAGGATTCCTCAATCGCTCTTAAGATGGTGTCGTGTGCTTCTGGATTTGCACAGGATTGTAAACTTGCTATCAACCTCCCGATCAATTCCTTCTGGTGGCCACACTTCTCTTGAAGCTCCTTGAATTGCAAGTCACATGATTTATCCGCATGGGTTGCCTGTTGCTTCAAGAGGTTAATTTCTTCCTTCCGGCGGTCGAGTTCGGATTCATAATGCTGAATCACAGGCTGCAATAATCCGGCTTCAAACTTACAGTTTGGGTGAGTCTTGATTTCATGTATTGTTTGCTCAATTTTAGTCATTACGTTCATTGCTTTTCCTCAATCCTCTTTTGGTTCATTTTTTTAACAACTCCATTCCGTAGTTTAAGATTTTTAATTGCATTTTCTTTCTGGCGTCAGCGGCGTAAGCGTTGTAAGCGGCGGCGCGAGCGGCGGCGTCAGCGACGGCGTTAACGACGGCGTAAGCGGCGTAAGCGGCGTAAACGGCGGCGTTAACGACGGCGTCAGCGGCGGCGTAAGCGGCGTAAGCGGCGGCGCGAGCGGCGGCGTCAGCGACGGCGTTAACGACGGCGTAAGCGGCGTAAGCGGCGTAAGCGGCGTAAGCGGCGGCGGAGGCGGCGACTCTATTTTTAGGAACATCTTTATCTAAAACAACCTTTGCCGACTCAATTGCTTTTCTTGGTCTTTCATCTTTTGGATATTTTGTCTCATAAATTTCCAGCACTTGCTCAGCAGCGAAAATGGCATAGGCAAGATATTGTTTTCTTCCCATAACACGAACAATCAGCCAGTTTGCCCAATCGCATTTTTCTTCCTCAATGAGACGCTCTAAAACCACAATAGAATTTTCCTCTTTCCCGTTCCAGATGGGTTCTGCCCAATTAATCGCCTCTGTGCATGGATGCCATTCGTTCACTTTTTCTAAGGTCAAGGTTTTGCTCATTTCATTCCTCCAACCACTTTTTCTTTAAGAAAGCTTTAATTGCTGCCGGCTGGCTGTTAGGTGGACATGTATTCTGCATAACAAAACCAATCTCGTACTCATCAATTGAACTAAGCAGGTAATTGATTGCCTTCTTTGCCTTTTCCTCCCAGTAAATCCCGCCTTCATTTGGGTTGTCTCTTAACTCGTCTATCAATCCTTCCACAAACGATTCTTTCTTTACCTCAGGCGGCAGCATCTTAACCGGATAATTCAATGCTCCATGCTTGGGACAAGAGGTATAGGATAGAAATGTTGCTTTATCACAGCAGATTTCTTGGGCTGTCATAATGTTCCCTTTTTCATCTGGTATATCATACCAATTACCATCATCGGCCTTCATTTGGAGTGTGTATCCTCCATGTTTAGTCTGTTGTTTAAGCCATCGCAAATTCATAATCCAATCCTCTTGTCAAGCTCGTCTCTTAATTTTTGTTTATACCAATCTGGGAAATCATTTGGATTGAAAATTATCCCACATATCAACAAAACAAAACCGATTATAATTGTGAAAACACCAATAAAAACAAGCCACTCACATGTTCTCATTGACATATCTCAAGTTGCCTGATAAAAGTTTCAACCCCTTCAAGATAATATCGCTTGCTAAAGTCCGGGAATGCGCGGTGGAATTGCGCGATTCGGTACATTTCGTAAAACTTTGATTCTCCTTCTCGGGCTTGTACGATGTCATAGACTTTTAGAGCGATTCCTTTAGTACCGTCCAATTTCTTTTTAAAGTTATCCGTCGAGCATAAAGTAGTTAGATTCTCAGGCCAGTAAAAGAGCTGCCTCACTTGGCGGCTGAAACAATGATCCGCGACCAGATTCTGCCGGGCCCCGCAGACTTGACACTTCCCCCCATCACGTTTAATTACCCAGTCACGGAGGCGGTGTTCGAGTTTACGCTGGAAAGATTTTATGCTTGGCTTTTTCATTTCTTTATTCCCATGATTTCGTTCGCTTGGTCGATGCACCAGCCTTTGACCTTGCATTCCTTGGAACAGTATTTTTGCCACCAGACTTTCGGACGATATTCCTTGGCGCAGCCGAATCGTTGACAGATTCTTGTGTCATATTTTTTCTTAGACACTTAAGACCTCGTAGGATTCGTCCCCGTGTTGTGACCGTGATGTTTTGAATAATTCCGCATCTGGGTGTCTGGTTAATGAATTCAGCTTTCGTCCAATGGTCATCTTATACCAATAGAGGGCTGGTCGTTCAGGGTCCCGCCAACCATCGATTAAATGCCCCTTCTTTTTGAGGCCAAAAATTCTTGCCCCGGCACGAGCTAGACCTGCATGTTTATTACCATAAACGAGCTCTATGATTTCATCGGTACGGTGCGGCCTACCGTCAGAAAGTAAACTTAAGAGGCGTTTTTCTTGGCTCATTTTTTGTCTCCCGAGAGTTTAAGTTCGCGCTCCTTGATTTCTTTTTGTTCCTCTTCTCCCGGTTCTATAATTTCCGCTTCCGTTGCTTCGGGCTTAAAATCATCTTCATTGGGCACCACTACCATGTCGGCCTCGATCTTCGTTTTTACGGTTTCGTCCATGCTCAGGGCCCGCTGAATTTCGATCGACTTCGGAAGGAGCTTCATTAGCTGTTTAAGTACCGTCTTCATCGCCATCGCGTCAAAGTGTTCGCGCCAAGGAGTGTAGTCTTTAAATTGTTCGGTTTGCTTATCCCAGCACTTGCTAAAGCGCTTGCCGAATTTTAGGGCCTCTTCTTTTGATAGAACCTTAATCGCCCGCCCGGCCCCTGCCATGTGAGCGACGGCGTAGTACCCTATTGCCTCCCCGCGTTCTTTTCCGAATGGCGCTGGCTTGTGGCTTAACTCGTTATTTCCCAAGTCATAGGTAAATTCGTCATTCTCGCGGACAGTCTCCATCTGAAGCGATACGGACTGTTGATGGTTCCAGAATAATTTCACCAATCCATAGGCCCCGATTTGAAACTGCGCCATTAAGCGTCCCTTTACCAGATAGGGAATGATGTAACACTCGCCTTGGATGTTTGGCTCTAAACCCAATTGTGCTGCCTGAAACAAAGCCCCCAGGAACGAATAAGGATCACACTTGTAAAGCTGGGGGTTCATCCGGAGGGTCGTTAAAGCGATTCGAACGATCCGCTCCGGGTTCATGTGGCTCGGTAGAGCACGTCCCAATTCCTTGGCGGACTTTTCGATCAAATCTTGAATGCTTAATGTCGGTCTTACCAATTCCGTCTGTTGTTTTATCTTGTCGATCGCTGTGGCTGCTGATTGGCGTTGCTCTTGTTTTATTTGGATCGGCATTTTAATCTCCTTTAATTTTAGGCTTGCTGTTTTTTAAAACACCTAAGCTGCCTGAATTTTTGGGCCTTAACTAAATACTCCTTCTTTTCAACGGTCTTCCAAGTATATTTGTAGAAATGCGTCTCCCCGCCCTCGGCCTCGCCCAAAAGCTGTTTAAGCCGAGCTTCTAATTTGCTTAATTCTTCATCTGCGTGGCGCTTCGCTTCTAGGGCCCCTTCCCGATCTTCGATTAACTGATTAACTTCCGAAGCTTCATCACCCTCAAAGTGAAGCGTTTCCGGTCGAGACTCCGGGAACATCTTAATTAAGGTCTCCGAGTCCCCGGCTTGAGCGATAGGGGGAACGTCTTTAAGAACAAATTCCTGCCAGAATCTTACGGCTGAATCGATGATCTTGTCGTAAAGCGCCTGATCGAAATCTAAGCGCTTCCAGACAAACTTTTGTCCTCCGATCAAGCAGGCGATATATCCGATCTTTTTCCCGGTGACACCGAGGTAAAACATGAGCTGGATAACGTATTCCTGGGGGATATCTTCCGCCCCGGCCCATTCCTTAAACTTATAGGCGCTCGCCGTCTTCGCCTCAAAGACGGCATCCTCGCCTACGACACCGCGGTCGATATGACCCCAAAGAAAAGGAAAATTGGGATGGGTGAATGTGCGGCTATCCCGCCTTAACTTTTTCCCTGTCTTTTTTTCGAATTTCTTCGAGACCAAAGGCTCGAGTTCGTTCCCCCACTCGGCGGCTTCGCTCGGTGTTTCATCTTGTTTTAACTTCCCGGTTTTTTGAGCCCAAAGTGCCAATGGACTTACCCAACGGCTCAAGCCCATCGCGGCCGCCATCTCCGAACCTCCGAGACCTTTAAAACGATCGAAATCTGTCTTCATCGGATTGCCCATTCATTTTTCCGGCACCAACCACTTAAGAAAATTTGGTGTGCCATCTTCTCGACCGTGTCATACCTTTGATCCAGCCACTGGTATTCGACCCAAATTTTCCATTCGTGCCAAAGCCCTTCACTCGCAGGCAAGCTTACAAATTCACCGACCTTAACCATCTCACGCCTCCTTTTAAATTATAACCCCGCTCCCTAGTTTAGACCGGAAAGAAGGAGGGAGCCTAAGATCCGGCCTGCTCCACGGAGTTTGCCCTCTAGCCTTATCCGTCGACTAGGCGCAGCGATTAACGGCCCCGACAAAGGGGCGAGCGGGGAAAGTTTAACCTTGACTCGTGGCGTCGAAGAATTCACGCGGTACCCCGAGCTTATATAGGTTTGCGTTGCTTATCTTCAAGAGCCTTCTGGTAAGTTTCCAATAGCTTTCCATCGTCGAGAGTCCAGTCAGAATAATTCATAAGTTTCACAGCGTCCTTAAAGAAATTCTTAAAGGCTATATGATGTCCCATTGCCTCACCTAAGATTCCAAGGAAGTCGATAATCGTCATTGGATCGGGATTAAGTTCCATCACCTTTTTTATCGTCGTCGAAAGCAATTTTTCAAGTTTATCTTCTGAAGTCATAAACGCTCGATCGTAACTTCGATCAATCCTTCCTTTAAATTTCCTCCCGACAACTCAAAAAAAGTATTCTTAGACAGATCAATCGCCCGATTAAGTCTTTTGGCCGGGCCCCGGTCCCGGACAATAACGACCGTACATCTTCCACCGTCTTGATTGCAAACTTTAAGCCTTGTGCCGAAAGGTACGTCCCAGATTGCGGCGAATTTTTCATTTCGTTTCTCCAGTTCGTAAAGTGAAATTCCCGACGCTGTGGGACATCGTTCATCGGGATTGAATTGACAAGCTTCGATCGAGTACCAAGAAGCGGACGCGGCTAAAGCATTTGAACAAATGAAAATTAAAATCAGCGGGATGAATTTCATTTAAGCACCACGATTTCGAGCCGGTCGCCGCTCAAAACAAGTTCCCATTGTTTTAAAATAAGCGGCTCTCGATCTTTCCGGTCGAACAATAACGCAAGCGATTGAATCGTTTGGCGGGGATATTTGATTTTCATTTCGCCGTTCGAGGCGACGACTTTCGCGGTGATCGTTTTTTTGATCTTCGTCTGTTTGATCGTCTTCATGGCTCCCTCCGTTTTAAATGGCCTTTAAACATCGGTAAACTTACGTATACGGATAGTATCGCCCAGAGTGCGTAGGAAGTAAAGCACTATTTTTATTTCCTCTTTATAATTTAGTCATTCCAGACAAGCCATCCGATCACCTGTAAACTGCGGAGCATACCGAATCTTTGTGCAAACGATTTTTGTTTTGGGCATCTATTTTTTGTTCGCAATAGGGGCGGATCATTTAATTCCGATAATTCCGAGTTCAATATATTTAGCGCAATACTTCTTAGCGTCTTGCATCGGTAAGTAAAATTTTCTTAACGTTGGGATTTCAGCTTCTTCATACTTTTTAGACTTATGCAGCCCAACTAAAATCTTTTTTGCGAAAATAAAAATCACATTCATATTTCCTTGAATATAAAGCCAAGAGTTGTCGTTCCTATATATTCCGCTATTTACCCAAACAGGATTGTCTGCTTTTGATTTCTCAGCTATTTCAATAGAAAGACGATTCGTTTGCGTACAGAGATTGTCCAGTTTTATTTCCCATCCTTGAAGATTTTCACCAATGGCGTATTGATATTTTTTTGAAGCCATATTTTGAAGAATTATGTTTTCTTCTGCCAATTTTATACAAACAAAATCTTGAAATTCAATTCCTTCAGCAAAAACAGTCTGTCTTTTCGCGTCTGGGTAACTCGGATCATTCAGACTCATATCCATAACGATCCCATCCTTTTCTTTCTGCTCGCGCAAATAATTCAATGCGTTTCCCATGCGGATAAAGTGTTTCAATAATTTCATAAAATATTTCAGGCTTTTCGCTATGCTTTGATCTCGGAACGCTTATTACCGAATCGAATAGTTTTGGAATGTCCGGCATACACGATCCCCGCGTGCATACAAGAAGAAACTCATGCCTGACCGAATTATAATGTCCCATATTATGTTTGATTTTGTCCCACACGAAGGAAGCCTTGTATTTGAATCCCCAAGATTTAACAACTTCAAAACTTTCTTCCAAGATCGGCGAAGTGACCCACAAAAATAGAACGGCGGTAGGCTCGCAAATGTCTTTTATTTTAAGCGCACAAATTTCATTTAATTTCATAGTTGGGTAATGGTCTCTTTGCTCTGTGTGGTAGTCAGGTTGCGTATTTCCGTATGACCAAGGCGGGTCAGCATAAATAACTCGATATTTAGCGTCTGGCAATGACACTCGCTTTCTAATTTCGTCCGCTTTTTTTTCTCGCAAGACTTGAGTAATGCTCTGAACTCGTTTGGCGACGGCTTCCACCTTCCCGCTCGGCAATGCCGCAATCTGTTGGGCTAAGGAACTTACTTTCTTGTCAATGCCTAGCGAGGAGAGCGTAGGCGCTTCGCCCCTGGGTACCTTTTTGGTACCTTGGAGAATTGCAGGCTTCGCCCTTTCTGTATTTTTCAACATCTCCCCCAGCTTCCTAAGCGCATAGACTTTGATCTCATGCGCATAGCCGATGGCTTCTTCGCCGAGCTTTTGGCGTTTGGCGTAGACTTCGGCGGCTCCTGCAATGTTCATGATTTTCTTAGTTTCTTGGATAGTCTTGGCTTGGAGTAAAGCCCTTTTTGCCACGTCAAGTTTTGCTATTACGCCGTCATTTATAAACTGTTTCGTTGTCACATTATAATTCCTCCTTTAATTTCAAAAATGCTTTTGATGGCGGTGCACAATCTTCCTCTTTCGGAGGCCTCCACTCCCTGGCCCGCTCTACTTTCCTCTGTTGTTTTTCTTTATCTTCAACAAGTTCATCGAGCCACCTTTCTTGATTTAGCCATGTAGCGGGATAAGGGATAAATTTACCGTTTCCTTCGTTCCATTGGCCGCTATTTTTATGAGCTTCTACGGCTTTTAAAATTTCCCTAAGTATAAAAGGCGAAGGATTTAAGCGTTCAAAAATTTGAAAAGCCTTTCGTTTCGCGGCTTTTCGTGGGTAGGAGTTCCAAAAAGAGAGAAAGTCGGTAGTATATTCTCTTTCTCTTCTCTTCTCTTTCTTATTCTTATTCTCTTCTATGGGTAGTTCCTGTGTAGTAACTACGGAGCGTTTAGTCCAATTATCCAATCGTTTCAATAAGTTAGGAACAGTACAAATCATGTCTGTGCTTGTCGAGTTGTCCACGAGTAGCGCGGCCGCCGGACTCCCGCCGGACTCCCGCCGGACTGCTACGCTACAGCCGGCCAACACGCGCCGGACTGTCGCCCGCCTGCAGTGCGTTAGCTTCTCGACGTATGGCCAGCTTATTTTGATCTCTGGATTAAGCGTTTCGTCGATCTTTTCGGCGCATAACTCACAAATCATGAAGTAAATCGCATAGCCTAACGCGCCTTCCTTATCCATAAGAGCTTGGATGGCTTCGTCTTTAAGGGCGGAAGATTCGTGTTGGAACCACTTCATTTTTAAGAAAAGACCACGGGAACCCCGCCCCCGTCTAAGGTGCGCTCTAAGCGCAAAGGCCGGATGGCCGAGACGGAGTTCTCGCGTGGATTATTTTCGTTGAGCATTTGGGTTCCTTAGACGATTCAAGAAACCTCCAAAGTTTTGGATTGCCTAAATTATCGACATGTTATCCCAAAAGTAAAGTTTTATTTTTGGGCCTCGTTTGGGCCTCGTTTGGGCCTCGTTTGGGCAGCATTTAGGGATTAAAATAATACTTTCAAAAAAATCATTTTGATGTATAATTAATTAAGTTGTAAATTCCGATCTTTCCGCCCGATCTTAAATAAGTTCGAACAAAGCTGCGAACTCATTGGATGAACTATTTGATCGTTATCCCGGCCCGCCGTAACTCATCATTTAAACATAAAAACTTTTTCCCGCTTTCAGGCCGTCCGTTAATTTTTTATACCTTTGATGCCGCGCTCGATGTAAATTTTAACGCGACCATTTTCGTTTCTACCGACGACCCGACGATTGAAGCACACGCGAGAACTTATAATCCGAGACTAATTCATCACCCGCGGCCGGATAGTTTGTCGGGGCCGGACGTAACGCTTGATCAACTGATGACGCATTTCGCGGCGTCGATGATAAATAAAATCAGCCCCGATAAATACGACGCTTATATTTGTCTCCCTCCTACATCACCCCTAAGAACGGCGGAAGATTTAAATAACGCGGTAGCTCAATTCGAATTAAGCGGAGCCGACAGTCTTTTAAGTGTTGTGCCGGAACATAAAAGCATTTGGATTCGATCGTCCGTTGATTGGGCCACGCCTATAATCGATCGAACGAAGAATCGTCAGTATTCCGAATTAGCCTATGTCGCGAACGGCGCGATTTTTATCACGAAGCAGGAAACGTTACTTCAATTAAAACGGCGGACGGGCGGGAGGACGGGTCTTTTCATCATGTTACCGCGCTCCTCCGTCGATATCACGGATCGGGAGGATATCCGGCTTGCGGAGCATTATCTTGACAAACAAGAACCTATATATCCATAAGGGAAGTGGGGCGCTTATAAAGACGTTATTATTTAGGCCCATAGTTGTGGCGTTAAATATTATCACCGCCCGGCTTTGGTTCGGCGATTGGCATGTCACCAAGTATCAATTCTTGATGATTGTTTCGATGACGGTTTTATATTGGGTTTTTGAGGCTATTTGGGACCGGCGAAGAATATGGAATATTAAAGACTCAATTCTCTTAACTTTTAAACTCTTGCTTTTAAGTTTCTGTTTCGGTTTTTTTATTGTCCTATTAAAACCTTTCATTGGGCAATGAATAAAAAGCGAATTCTTTTAACCGGATCAAACGGTTATATCGGAAATGCGCTCTTAAGCAGACTTATGGCAGAGGACTATTTCGTCGTCGCCGTCGATAACGCGAGCCGGCACGCTTGGGTTCAGGAGGTAGGCGGAAGGTCGCTAACGCATTATAAGCCCTTTGCGTTCTTAAATTTTAATCTTAACGATTTCAATGACGTAGCGAAAGCCGTATTCTACTCTCAGCCGGAGGTGATTATCCACTTAGCGAGTCAGCCTTCCGGGCCCTATTCGGAGATTAACAGCGCTCACCGGGCATTTACGATTCAAAATAATGTCGGGATGCTCGAAGCCCTCTTAAATTGTTGCCACGATTGGGAACTTAAGCCTAAATTTATCGTAACTACGACGACCGGCATCCCGGGAGCCCCGGATGAGCCTATTATCGAAGGCTACGTCCCGAATGCAGCTGGAAGTGAATACCACATGACCCGTGGCTGGGATTCGGATAATCTCCGCCTCGCTGTTAAACAATGGAAGCTTAATGTTTTGGAGTTAAGGACAAGTATCGTCTACGGGACCCGTATCGATGGCTGCGATTTTCCGATGACCCGGCTGGATTGGGATTTTTGGTTCGGCACGTTTATCCATCGGGCCTGTTTAATGGCGAAGATGAATAAGTCGGTTAAGATTTACGGTAAGGGCTTGCAAAAGAAACCATTCATCTCACTTCGAGACACCGTGCAGAGCATTATCAACGCGATTGAATATCCCGTAGAAGGCCATGTGATTATGAACCAAACTATCGGGGCCTTACAGATCGCCGAGACCGCGAAGAAGATCGGCAAGGTCGAGCATATCCCTAATCCGAGGATCGAAAATGAAGAACACCAAATGATAATCCATAACGAAAAATTTATGAAACTCTTAGGCCGCGAGCCATCTAATTTCGACGAAGACATCGCTTGGATTAAAAACGATATCGACCTTACTCTCTTACCGGAAAATTGGGAAGTAGCCTATAACGGGAAAAAATGAAGCTCGTCTGCCCGAATTGTAATAACGCCGCCTTCTGGGTTTTAAAGCTAGGTTTTTATTACTGCCCCCTGACTTGGGGCGGTTGCGGCCTAAACGTCGAAGAGGAGAAACTGAGAAAGGTTAAATGAAGGATAAAATTTCCGTCACCGGCTCTAAGGGGTTTATCGGCTCCTGGCTTTGCTCTTATCTTCAGGTTCCAAACTTGAGAAGATTCGATTTGGAAACCGGGGATGACCTTCTTTATTCGACCGTACAGGATTTAGTCGTGAATCGCTCTGACGTGATCATTCATTTAGCGGCCTTGAGTGGCCTAAAGGCATGTAACGAACGGTCCAAGCTTGCTGACATGGTGAATCATGAGGCAACGATTCAACTTGCTGAAAAGGCAAAGGCCGGAGGGGTGAAGCGTTTTATCTTCGCCTCTTCGAGCTCGGTTTATGGCGAAGCTTATAAATACTTAATAGATGAAACACATCTCACAAGACCGCGCAACGTCTATGGGGAAACTAAACTTAAAGCCGAACGGATATCTTTTTTGGCCGATGACAGTTTTGAGGTTGTGATCTTGAGAAAGTCAAACGTATACGGCTTCGGGATGAAGTGGAAGGGCGAGACCGTTATCGATAAGTTTATCGAATCTTATCTTAGGAAGGAATCGATCAAAATAAATGGGACGGGGACTCAAAAACGGGACTTCGTTCACATTATGGACGTCGTAAGTTTATATGGGAAGATTGCGATGATGCCTAAAGTTCGGTCGGGGATCTATAACATTGGCGGAACGGAGACGATCTCGATCAGGGCTCTAGCCCATCAAATTAACGATGTGGGTGAAGCTGTCTTCGGCTACCGGGTCCCGATCGAATCTATCGAAGGCCCGACCGGGGCAGGTTGGCATGACTTCAAGTACGACTTTTCTCTAGCTAAAATGGAGTTTCAATATAACCCGGTTTTTTATATCGACGACTACTTAAAGGAGAGGTTTCTTTATGAGCAGCGGCAGAAAGAGCTTAAGAAGCGCTAAAGCGTTTAAGGAGGTGAAAGATTTTAAATTCTCCGACCTTTTAAGTTTGGGAAAGCTCGATTTCTTTACCTACGGCTTCTTTAGGCTCCGGTTTTTTATTTATTGCGTCTTCTCCGGCTTTATGTGGCACCAGAACGCGCCTGCGGTTGCGATCTTCGCATGGTTTGTCTGGGCTCAACTTGAGTTCCTTTATTACTCCATCGATTTAGACGATAAGTTTACGAGTGACTGGGAATTTAAGCTCGGCAATAAAATTAAGCGGAAGGGAAACGGCAAGCGATGACTTACGAGCCTGACTACCCCGACTACGTCTGTCCCTGCGGTAGGGCTTTTAACACGCGCTGGAGCGAGCACATAGAGCTCTACGGTAAGGGCTATAAAATAGGTCTAGCCTGCCCAGCCTGTGGCCAGATGGTCTTGGATTTTTCCGATGAAACGCCTACGGGAAAAAAAGATTAGCTTGAGGCTTCCGAACGGAGAGATGGTAAAGCTGACGGTCTGCGAACAATACCGGCTTTTCTTAAAGCTTTGGTCTCGCTTTAAAGCTTGGCGTATGTTACCGAGTCCGGAATTGAATGGTTATTTAAGAGTTAGATACCCGAAAGGTAAAATTAAGGAATATGATTATCCTCTCTGACCTTAAAACGCCCGTCGTGATTGCGGAGATAGGAACGTTGCACCTAAAGACGAAGGAAAGCCAGTATAGGGCTACCCGCCGGGCTTTTGAGGCAGGAGCGGATTACGTGAAGACTCAGTTAATAAACCCTTCGACGGCTTGGTGGATGAACGAGGAGCGGCTGGAAGAATTTAAAAAAATAAACTGGCATGAAGAAGATTGGTTTAAATATTTTACCGCCTCGGAGTGGCGCGGTTTCGTCTTCGCTAGCGTGTTTGACGTTTCTTTTTTAACGCCCGAATTTTTAACTATTCTCCCCATGATTAAACTTGGAGCTAGTGCTCAAATAATGCTGGGGCTTTTTAAAAAAGCGCTTAAGAGTGGAAAACAAACGATAATCTCGGTTGAAAACTTGGAAAGCCTTTATATGGTCCTGTCCTTCTGTTACGACGTCAGTGCCCTAGATCCCATCTTTCTTTACGTACAAAGCAAGTACCCGACGTTTGCGGAAAATCAACGCTTGCCCGTCTTCCGGGATATAAACGGGCCATCTTTTAACGGACTTTCTTATCACGGAGAAAGACGCCAAAATTTAGAATCCGTGGACTATCGGATCGATGTTTTACGGGCCGCCATTCAACTCGGGGCGAAGATTTTTGAGCTCCACGTCCAAGACGAAGGAGCCGAAGGCCCGGATACGAAATTCGCCTTTACGATGGAAGAATTTAGGTTAGCAGCAAAGGCTATTCATGAATATAATAATAGAGTATAGCGAGAAGGAGTTCCCGCGCGAAGCGCGGGAGTCAGCAGAGTAGAAATTTTTGAAAAAAGATATTAATGAAGCAAGTGAATTTGTATCATTGCTCGCTTTTGATTTGCTTTTAATTTGCTTTTGATTTTGAGGAAATTTTATTTGAGAGGATTTGGGAATTTGGGGAAGGATGGGAAGGGTGGGTGGAAAAGGGAAACTATTTTTAATTTTGTCCGCTTCGTAAACTCTTATTATTAAAGGACTTATGAACTTGGCGGCTGAAAATAACATTTGAAAATGATTCACTTAAGTAAAGAAAGAGAAAAAACGGTGAAAACGCTAAGTCCTTATGTAGTAATGACTTATTATATTGATGGGTGCTAGTACAAGCGGGATAAGGTGTTAGCACTTTACATAAGCTAAGTTATAGGACGTACAAAACATGTCTAAGAGTACTTTCTTAAATACTTTAGAATTGTATAAAAGGCACACCCTTTTCTTTTCTACTCTTTTTAGTTCCTTTCGGGCGTTACCCTCCTCCCGAGCGCAAAAGGTACACCGGGGGCTCAACGCGGTACTTTTCGGTCTTTTTTCCGATCTCTGTGCGAAAAGAAAGAAACACCTTATTTATTATAACGATTCTATATAATCTTAAAGATGAAAAAAAGGAACACGGAAAATGACTGTCTTTAATTTCATAGATAAACGGTGCGGATCTTTCACCGTAGAGAGGTATTAAGGAAAAATAATAATGTCATCCCTCTTGGATCGCTCCCGGCTTAGGAATAAATTCGCCTTTAAATCTTGGGCCAACTACTGGCTTTTCGTTATTAAGGAATCATGAAGCTGCTCGTCGCGATTAAAACGTTCGTAGAAAAAGACTCAAGAGCTTGCACAATCTCGGAGCTTAAGACTTTTTGGGCCTCTTGTAATGAAGCCGAACGCCTAAGTTATAAAGCGGAACTCGAATCTGAAGGATTCGCAATTGATGATTGAGAAAACTGAACTCTCGAAATTGACGATTCTTTTTGCATGCGGCCAGTTTCTGCCGACCTATTCCGGTACTAAAGAGGCATTAAGGATTCTGAAGGATTCTGAAGGATTCTGAAGGATTCT
>C687J35021_10001914_pt1 | contig 15151 bp, 10 predicted proteins | sample RifCSPhighO2_12_FD_35021 | JGI IMG/M metagenome (IMG submission 35021)
TATAGAGGCAAGCTCAATTTTTTTGTTGATAAAAAGCGGACAGGGATGTCCGCTTTAACAAAAATCCGAAAGGGATGAGTTTTTTGTGGTTATCAACAAAAAAATTGAGCTTGCCTCTATACGCTTAAACAATAGTCACGTTATAAAAGATAGTTTGGAAAAAATCGAATGTCCCAACTCAAAAACGATCGTTTATTAAAAGCAATTTGGCGAAAACCAATTGATGCCACACCGATTTGGATCATGCGCCAAGCAGGTCGTTATCTCCCGGAATATCAAGCAACACGTGCGCGAGCTGGTAGCTTTATGCGTTTGTGCAAAACACCTGAATTAGCTTGTGAAGTAACCTTGCAGCCTGTTCAACGATATGCGCTTGATGCAGCCATTATTTTTTCAGATATTTTAACGATTCCTGATGCACTCGGGTTGGGATTAGAGTTTTTAGACAATCATGGCCCTATTATCAGGCGCCCCATTAGGAGAGAAGCAGATCTTTTGCAGCTAAAAACCCTTGATTTAGAGCGATTATCCTACGTTTATGAGACGATTCAAATGGTAAGGAAAGAACTAAGGCATTTGCCATTAATCGGTTTTTGTGGCAGCCCTTGGACTGTAGCAGCCTATATGATTGAAGGAGGAGCTCAGCCAGGCTTTCCTACCATCATGCGCATGCGCGAAGAAAACCCAGAACTACTACATAACTTATTGAATTTATTATCAAAATTTATATTTGCTCACCTGGAGGCACAAATTCATGCAGGCATCCATGTTGCCATGCTTTTTGATACCTGGGGTGGATTATTAAATACAGCAGATTANGAAACATTTTCTTTATATTATATTAAACAAATTTTTACCCAGTTAAAACGTACATACCACCATTATAATGATAATAAAGGTGTGCCATGCATTCTTTTTACTAAAGGTGGTCATCGGTGGATCAAACAAATGATAGAAACAGAATGCGATGTGATTGGAGTGGATTGGGAAATATCGCTTCAAGAAGCGCGCCAGCAAGTAGACGATCAGGTGGCTATACAAGGAAATATGCATCCACAATATTTGCTTCAATCGCCTGAAGTTATTCGCGATGAGGTGTTAAACATATTAGATTCGTATGGATATGGTTCGGGCCATCTATTTAATTTGGGTCATGGTATCACACCGGATGTTCCGCCGGAGCATGTGAGTGCATTAGTAGATGCTGTGCATGAATTGAGTAGGCTGTATCATCAATGAGGTGGTTTATGCGTATGAAGTGGGCAATTATTTTTGTGATAATAGTGACATGCTTGATGAGATCTGCATTTGCAGGTTCTTCTCCATTACCTGCTGATCAAGCATTTGTTTTTTCTGCTCACTTTAGTCGTTCAAATGAAATACGAGCACAGTGGCAAATTGCCTCTGGTTACTATCTTTACAGCAAGAAAATGCATTTTACTTTTGAACCTCAAGTTGTTGCAGATATTTCACTTCCACAAGGCGAGTATCAATACGATAAAGACCGTGGACGATACGAAGCTTTTTCAGGAAATTTGAGCGTACCCATTTTATTTAAGACAAATGTACAGAAGATACAAATGAACATAGATTATCAAGGATGTTCACNNGATGGATTTTGTTATCCACCTATGCACCAATCTCTATCAATCAATCTACCCAATCAAACGATTANAACAATTGATTCTCTTGAGTCTCAACAAACTAAGCTNACTTCCTTACTGACTAATCAAAACGATGTTAATGCATTATTGCACAATCAGAGTTTAGGTATGATGTTACTGATTTTTATTGGTTTAGGATTGTTATTAACATTAACGCCCTGTGTGTGGCCTATGGTTCCTATATTAGCAACGATTATTGTGGGTCAACAGGAACAATTGAATACAAAAAGAGCGTTATGTTTATCGATCTTGTATGTTTTAGGTGCAGCACTTATTTATGCGCTTGCTGGATTGGCTGCAGCTTCGTTAGGAAATTCAATACAAGTGTGGTTACAGCAACCTTGGATGATTACTATTGCGAGCCTTCTATTTGTCTTATTAGCGTTTTCCCTCTTTGGATATTATGACTTACAGCTTCCACGCCATTGGCAAAATCGTCTTGCGCATTGGAATCGTGCACAACAGGGGGGTTCTTATACAGGCGCATTTTTGATGGGAGCGATATCGACATTAATTGTTTCTCCTTGTGTAACCGCGCCGCTTGTTGGCGTATTAATGTATATTGCCCATACTGGAGATCGGTTGCTTGGTGCAAGCGCTTTATTTGCCATGGGAATAGGAATGGGGTTGCCTTTGATCGCTATCGGTATCTCAGCGGGTCGATGGTTGCCTAAAAGTGGGCCATGGATGGACATAATAAAGAAATTTTTTGGTGTGCTCATGTTAGCAATGGCGATTTGGTTATTTTCGAGAATTGCTTCACCAACCATTACAATCCTATTAAGCGTCATTTTATTATTGGGAATCATGCTCTTTTTGGTTTATTATTTGTCTGCATGGGGTTATCGTCTCAAATTATTCATTGCAAGTTCTGTTATCATCGGGACATTTGCAGGTATAACAACCGTAGGTGTTCAGAATACTTGGCTACATTCTCATGCTAATCAGGTACAATCAGCTTTCATCACTATCCGTAATGCTGCTGAGTTTAACAAACAATTACAGCTTGCCCAAAGTACGCGCAAACCAGTGGTATTAGATTTTTATGCGGATTGGTGTGAATCGTGTGTGATCATGGACAAACGTGTTTTTCGTCAAGCTGATGTGAAGCAAGCACTGACTCATTATATTTTGTTGCGTGCTGATCTTTCAAACAATACTGTTGAAGACGAAGTTTTACTCAAGTTATTTAACGTTGTTGCTCCACCGACAGTTTTATTTTTTAATGCAAATGGTGAGGAGCTTGCTTCACAACGTATTGTTGGTGAAATCAGCGCAACAGAATTTTTGCAGCGCCTAACCAAAATAAAGGGTTTTTATGATTCAAACACATGTGATGCCACAGCTGCATACCAAAAATGTTGAGCCGGTGCATTTATTGGAACAACATTTATTAAGACAATGTAAACAAATTGAAGAATGGTTTTTAGCAGAATGGCAAAAATATCCGCCACCTGTTTATGGTTCAGTTGATTTACGCAATGCTGGATTTAAACTCGCGCCGATCGATATGAATTTATTTCCAGCAGGATTTAATAATCTCAACCCCAATTTTTTGTCATTTGCAGCTTCCGCCGCAAAAAAAAATATATTAAACATGATGCCAGAAGCTAAACGCATTTTAATTATTCCGGAAAATCACACGCGAAATCTTTTTTATTGGGAAAATATAAAAACATTACAAACCATTTTGGAAAATGCTGGTTTCCAAATAAAGTTAGGTACTTTATTAACCGATCTTGAAGCACCACTAGCGATCACTTTATTATCAGGAGAAAAAATCACCATTCATCCATTGTTGCGTCAAAACAATCAATTACAATTATCAGATTTTATACCAGATGCTGTTTTATTAAATAATGATCTTTCTGAAGGTATTCCTGATATTTTACAGAACCTCCATCAATTGCTTATGCCGCCTCCAGAGCTGGGTTGGAGCGAGCGCCTTAAATCAGAGCACTTTCAGTACTATACAAAAGTAGCTCGCGATTTTGCTAAGCAATTTGATATAGATCCTTGGTTGATTTCACCTTTATTTCGGCATTGTGGTCAAGTTGATTTTATGCATCAATTAGGGTTGGAATGCTTGACGATTAATGCGGAAATTTTGTTTGAGGAAATTGAAAAAAAATATGCTCATTATAATATTAACCATCCACCCTTTTTAGTAGTCAAAGCAGATGCTGGAACATATGGTATGGCAGTTATGACTATACGCAATGTGAATGAACTCAAATCATTGAATCGCAAGCAGCGCACTCGAATGTCTATGAGTAAAGGCGGGCAGCCGGTTAACCGAGTGATTATTCAAGAAGGAGTGTATACATTTGAAGTGGTAGGATCTGCGCAAGCAGTTGCAGAACCTGTGGTCTATTTATGGGGCGATTGTGTGGTGGGCGGTTTTTATCGCGTTCATAAAGAACGAGGAACAGATGAAAATTTAAATGCACCCGGCATGCACTTTGAACCGATTGCATTTTCGCAACCTTGCCATGAACCGTGTAAACCAGTAGAGGAACAAGATGCTTGCAAAAATCGATTTTACTTATATGGGATTGTTGCCAAACTCAGCATGTTGGCAGCTGCGCGTGAGATTTACGATCAAGTGAGCAAAATAGGATAATTTATGAAATTAGGTGTAGTAATGGATCCCATTCTATCCATTCAATATCACAAAGACAGTACGCTTGCGATGTTATGGGAGGCACAATCTCGCCATTGGGAAATATATTATTTTGAATTACAAGATTTATTTTTGCGTGATGGAGTGGCTTATGGTGATGCACGACGATTAGCCGTTTTTCATGATCCCCATACGTGGTTTAAATGGGAAGAAAAAAAAACCATTATACTCACTGAACTTGATATTATTTTAATGCGCAAAGATCCTCCGTTTAATGATGAATACATTTATACAACTTATTTATTAGATTATGCAGAACGTGGTGGCGTTCGCGTGATAAATAAACCGCAATCATTACGGGATGCAAATGAAAAAGTATTTTCCATGTATTTCCCAGCATGTTGTCCGCCTAGTTTGGTTACACGATCTATAGAAAAACTTCACACTTTTTTTAAAGAACATCATGATATTGTTTGCAAACCGCTACATTCAATGGGTGGCAAATTAGTGTTTCGCTTGCATGAGCATGATGCAAATGCCAATGTAATTTTTGATACGCTTACAAATGGCGGCATGCAACATGTTATGGCGCAACGATTTATTCCGGAAATAAAGCAAGGAGATAAACGAATTCTGATGATTAATGGTGAGCCTGTTCATCACGTGTTAGCTCGTATGCCACAACCTAAAGATTGGCGAGGTAATCTTGCTGTTGGTGCGAAAGGAGAAGTGCGTCCTCTTTCAGCAAGAGATCACTTTATTTGTTCACAAGTGGGGCCCGAATTGCGAGCACGAGGTTTATATTTTGTTGGCTTAGATGTGATCGGGGATTATCTCACAGAAATTAATGTGACAAGCCCTACTGGTATTCGTGAAATTGAAGCTGAAACTGGCTTAAATATTAGCGCAATGTTATTTGACTCTGTTATATAATGGATTGAGCACCAGTTTAGTGTCTAACTCTTCGAAATAACCCCCAATTCTCAAAACGGATATCCCATGAATCACCATTTACCCTATTGGTTAGCGCTACATCATTTACCAATGAGTCGACGTAAGATGCTATGTTTGTTAGAACATTTTTCTACGCCTGAACAATTATTTCGTGCACACAAGGAAGAATTATTGTTGATTGGAGCATCCATGGCAGAAATACAAGCTATACAATGCCCAAATTGGAAAGTTATCGAAACAGAGTTAGCATGGGCAAACAAACCATATCATGCTATTTTATCTTTGCAAGATGACAGCTATCCTCCATTATTAAAGCAAACAGCCGATCCTCCTTTCATTTTATATGTCAAAGGCGATCAAACAGTACTTTCACGAAAACAATTAGCCATGGTTGGCTCGCGTAAAGCAAGCCCTACTGGTATAAAAAATGCAGAACAATTTGCTTATCATTTATCGTTGGCGGGGTTAGTGATTACCAGTGGTTTTGCTTTAGGTATTGATACGGCTAGTCATCGAGGCGCTCTTGCTGCAAAAAGGGTAACAATAGGTGTGTTTGGTACAGGCTTAAACCATATTTATCCTGCAATTAATCGAAAATTAGTACAGGAGGTATTAGATCATCAAGGTGCTCTTCTTTCAGAGTTCCCACTGGATGCACCACCCAAAGCAATTCATTTTCCTTTACGAAATCGCATTATTGCAGGACTCAGTTTGGGTGTATTAGTGGTCGAAGCAGCGAGAAAAAGTGGATCTTTAATTACAGCTCATCATGCATTGGAATATGGTAGGGAAGTTTTTGCAATTCCAGGGTCGATTCATCATTTAACTAGTAGAGGTTGTCATTATCTGATTAAACAAGGTGCAAAATTAGTGGAATGTATGGAGGATATTCTTGAAGAATTAAATGGTTTTAAGGGTGTATTACAATCAAAAAATAAGCAACCTCCAATAGATCAAAGTTTACCTATGGATTTCTCGAAGCAAGAAAAGGATTTATTTGAACAAATAGGGTATGAAATAATACCAATAGATATGATAATATTGCGCACTGGATTGACTAGAAGCGAAGTTTCCTCCATTCTTTTATCGTTGGAGTTGCGAGGTTATATCCAAACTGTCTCAGGTGGTTATGTTCGTATCGATTAATTGAATAGGAAGATTGAATGTTCGAAGTTTTAATGTATCTATTTGAAAATTACATGGATGGTAGTGTTGCATTAAATGCTGATCAAGATACCATCGTAAATGAATTAGAACTTGCTGGTTTTCACCGTAGTGAAATTGGCAGAGCGTTAGATTGGTTGGATGGATTAAATAAAGTGCAGGAAACAGTCCAGGCTGCTCCTTTATTTACTCCTCATGCTATACGTCATTATTCATTTGAAGAAAGCGAGCGTTTAGGTATTCAAGGTAGAGGTTTTTTACTTTATCTCGAGCAAATAAGCATCTTAGATCCTATGACACGTGAAATAGTTATTGATCGCATTACAGCTTTAGATCCTCGTGAAATAGACTTAGGGCGTATTAAATGGGTAGTTTTAATAGCTTTATTTAATCAACCAGATAAAAAATCGGCACTTTCTTTGTTACAGGACATGATTTTATCAGATGCTTTTGACGTCCTTCATTAATAATCTAATCCTCTTATCTAAAATTTACGCTATAGTCTTTGTAATAGAGATTGCTTGTGAGGAATTTAGATGACTCATAACTTAGTGATTGTTGAATCGCCAGCAAAGGCAAAAACCATTAAAAAATATTTGGGAGCTGGTTTTGAGATCATGGCATCGTACGGCCATGTTCGTGATTTACTTCCAAAAGAAGGTGCGGTGGATCCAGAAGATCACTTTGCTATGCATTATGAATTAATAGAAAAAAATGAAAAACACGTTGCTGCTATTATCAGTGCGATGAAAAAATCGGATGCTTTATATCTTGCAACCGATCCAGACCGTGAGGGGGAGGCGATTTCATGGCATGTCTATACCATTTTAAAAGATAAAAAAGCATTAGGTAAAAAGCCGGTGCATAGAATTGTTTTTAATGAAATTACGAAATCGGCTATCCAAGCAGCTGTTAAAAATCCGCGCGACATTTCTATGGAATTAGTTAATGCACAGCAAGCGCGGCGCGCCTTAGATTATCTGGTTGGATTTAATTTATCACCCTTGTTGTGGAAAAAAATTCGCTACGGACTTTCTGCTGGTCGCGTACAAAGTCCGGCGTTACGTATGATTGTTGAGCGCGAAGAAGAAATAGAAAAGTTTGTTACTCAAGAATATTGGAATCTCGAAGCTATAGCGGCAGCAAAAGGCAAAACATTTACAGCCAAATTGGTTGTTTATGAAGGAACCAAATTAGAACAATTTTCTATTACCAGTGCTTCTCAAGCTGAAGCAGCAAAAACACGTGTACTAAAAGATGCGAAAGGTAAACTGCGTGTTTCGCAAGTGGAAAAGAAGCAACGAAAACGACATCCTGCTATGCCATTTATTACTTCTACTTTACAACAAGAAGCAGCACGCAAACTTGGTTTTACTGTGCAACGTACGATGCGTATTGCTCAGCAGCTCTACGAAGGAATAGAGTTAGATTCAGATTCAGTGGGTTTGATTACATATATGCGTACAGATTCTGTCAATGTTGCTGAAGAGGCAATCAATGAATTGCGAGATTTAATTGCCAAACGTTATGGCAAAGAAAATGTACCCGATGAACCGCGTCTGTATCGTACCAAGGCAAAAAATGCTCAAGAAGCTCATGAAGCTATACGTCCCACCTCATCTGTGCGCACGCCAGAATCATTGAAATCATTTTTATCGCCGGAGCAATTTAAGCTATACGATTTGATTTGGAAGCGTACAGTAGCATCACAAATGATTTCTGCAACGATTGATACGATGACAATTGATTTAATGGTAGATAAAGGTCATCAGTTTCGAGCTACAGGATCGATTGTCGTTGATCCTGGTTATATGCGTGTGTACCAAGAAGGATCAGATGACCAAACATCTGAAGAATTAGGCAATGATTATTTGTTACCTGATTTAAAAGAAAATGATACAGTTGATTTAAATGAAATTACCTGTCATCAACATTTTACTGAGCCTCCGCCACGTTATTCAGAAGCAACTTTAATTAAAGTGTTAGAAGAGCACGGCATTGGTCGTCCTTCAACATATGCTGCTATTGTGTCGACTCTACAAACCAGAGAGTATGTTTTACTTGAAAATAAACGGTTTCATCCTACGGATGTTGGCCGTGTTGTGAATCGTTTTCTCACACAATATTTTACAAAATATGTTGATTATGATTTTACTGCAAAACTAGAAGATGAATTGGATGATATTTCACGTGGTGAAAAAGAATGGGTTCCCTTACTAGAAGCTTTTTGGGATCCATTCAAAGATCAAGTGGATACTATTAACGATACCGTCAAAAAGAAAGACGTTACCCAAGAGAAGCTTAATGAAAAATGTCCTGAATGTGGTAAACCCCTTTCTATTCGCTTAGGTAAAAGGGACCGATTTATCGGCTGCACTGGTTATCCAGATTGTACTTATACACGAGCAATTGTTGAAAAAGCAGAAGATGCTTCACAAGATGCTGAGCTCGTAGAGGGACGACAATGTCCGAATTGTGGAGGCGCGCTAAAAATCAAGCATGGTCGATATGGCAAATTTATTGGATGTAGTCATTATCCAAAATGTAAATTTATTGAGTCTTTGAATAAACCAATGGATACCGGTGTGGAATGTCCTGAATGCCGCCAAGGGAAAATGGTCAAGCGTCGCTCGCGTCGTGGTCGAATATTTTTTTCTTGTTCACGTTATCCAGATTGTAAATATGCGGTTTGGAATGAGCCCATTGCTCAAAGTTGTCCAACATGTGCTTGGCCAATGTTAACCATCAAAATCACCAAAAAACGTGGCAAAGAACTAGTATGTCCGCGACAAACGTGTGGGTATGCTGAGCAAATCGTCGAAACTGAAACAAAATAATAAGTGAATTCGATTGCAATATTCTTTCTAATAAAATATATTTCGTGTTGTTTATATAACGGAGATTTATCATGATAAGAAAAAAAATAGTAAGCGAGTTCATTAAATTATCAGCTTTAATGGTTGCAACACTCTCAACAGCATATGCCACAGCAAATAATTTTAATTGTCCTTCATCAGCTGAAATCCAATCAACTGATTTCACTGCTCCTTCTATTTGGGTTGCGCCACCAGTTGCGCATTCTGCCCCAGGTGTGGTTGGAGTAGGGTTGGGTGGTAAAGAAGCAAAAGAGTTAATTGGTACGGAAGTGGCTATGGTTAATCATAAACCAGGATGGGTATGTGTTTATAGGTCGCAAGGTGGTTTATCGGTTCTTGAGTATCAATATAAAATTAAACAAGTCGTCGAGTCGCATCCATTTTTAAGAAAATATTTAGTTAAAACAAATAAAATAGTTGAACGTGGTGAACCTTATTTAAAAAAATATTTACAACATCCTGCTATTGGGTTTGTAGGTTATCAGAAAGGTTAAATTTGGTTATGATGGGCACTTCTAGAACCTGTATTGTTTAAGCTTGTGTTTTAAGCTTAAACAATACAGGTTGTTATTTCATCAGTATATTTGTAGGTGCATGTATTGACGGATAGGTTGATTCATTGCGGGGTTGACTACTTTCAATTTGAGCGAAAAATGAATTTCTATTGCTTTTTATTTTATCAAATCCGCTATAGGCTTGAGCAACAAATCGTGATACCGTTTTTTCATTTTGATTTTTAAATACATATTGCAAAATACGCTCAATGAGTTCTATTGGGATGCACTCATGTGTACTGCCAATAAACGCAATCATTTCTCTTATTTTGCTGTTTTTGTTGCACATGTTTTTTATTCGTTGAAGCATGACACGGTCATTTGCTCTTGTGTCCTCTATCCAAAGATAAGTGAGACTAGTATTCTTTATCTGTGTGTCGGCGATAGCGTTTATACCGCTATCGCTTATCGTTGTTACGTGAAGACGCTTCAAATGGTTGTTTTTTTGAAGTGCATTAGCAAGTGCACATGCTACCTGCTCTGTTATTGGGAATAGGAAGTCAAGATAAGCTAAGCTGTTATTGTTTCGAAGGGCGCGTGCAAAGATTGTCATAGCACGATCACTTACTACAGGTATATTTTCTCCGACACTAAGATGAGTCAAAGGGATATGATATTGAAGTGCATGTGCAAGCGCGATGATACCGGTATCACTGATTTGATTCATAACTAAAATAAGTTCTATGTTATATCGAATGGCAGTTACAAGGGCAATGATACCAGCGTCTCCCATTTGATTATCGGCTAAAAAAAGACGCTTCAGATGCGTGTTATAGGGAAGTGTATCCGCGAAAGCCTTCGCGCCTTCAGTGCCTATTTGATTAGAAGTTAAATTTAAGTAAATAAGATGCGTGTTAGATAAAAGTGCATTTGCTAAAGCGGTTGCCCCTATCCGACCTATTTGATTAGAAAATAATATTAACGTTTCAAGACGACCATTATAATATGAAAGCGCATTGCCAAGCGCAACTGCACCTTTGTCTCCTATTTGATTTTCGCTTAAATCAAGCCAAATCAGTCGTGTGTGGCCAAGTGCATTGGCAATGATCGTTGCACCATGATCACCCAATTGGCAACGGTCTAGATGAAGTGTCCTGAGATAGCCAGTACAAAGCACATTGATAAGTGTGGGATCAATATGGAGTTTATGAATAGTAAGATAAATTTTTTCAGGATGATGGTTAAGAAAAGAAACAAGTTCCTTTGTGTCAAAACCCAACTTGCTTATTATTAATTCGTTAGCATCAAGTGTTCGTGTTTGTATGCATTGTAACAATCGATTAAAACTCATTGAAGGCACCCCTCATTAATGAGGGCATATTCTTAACTTTTACAAACCAAATGGCAATAGCAGAGAGTGTACGACTTCTAAAAAATTCATTCTTATATTTATTGACAAAAGTAGCGCATACTGTATTTCTTAACCCACCTTACGCAATAACGAGCTGTTAACTTCATTTTTGACTTTCGATACTCTATAACGCGAGGGGTGTCGCGGAAGGAGGGCTCCCACCGCGCGCAGGTACGAGCACGGTGGGATACCTGCAGCGACGAACCCCGAGTAATACAACCTCTGTAGTCAAAATGAAGTTAACAGCTCGTTATTGCGTAAGGTGAGTTTCTTAAGACTATGTATACGAAGTATGTGCGTTGCGCAAAAAAAAGGCGGTACTTTGAGAAGTACCGCCACATGCTCAACTCAGGTTGGCAATCCATGCCACAAATACCGTCCCTGAACACACAAAACGAGGAGTGGTTGCACAAGTCCTTTTTTGCGAGAGTAGTCAATCCATGACTACGAAATCCATTTTACTAAACATTTTATTTTGTGCTAGGGGGGAAATAAAGAATTTTTAAATAAATTTTAAAAATAAAAAGATGATTTGTTTTTTATTTTTAAATAAAATTACTATTCAATCAATGCATTATAAAAGATTTATGGGNTGAAATGGGATAATAGCNAGGAGTGAGCCTAGCTAAATTCCTCGGTTTAATGTAAGCAATAGCTTACAATGATCATAGCAAAAAAGGAAGTATCGTGCTTCTTGCAAGTTATTCATAACGAGGGATAATAGATTTTTTGCATCCGTATGTTGGAAAATCATGAAACAACAGGTCGAAAATCTTTTACAGTCAGCAGTACAAAAACTGCAAACGATGGGTGAATTACCGGCTATTCCTGCTTTTATTCAAGTCGAACCGACTAAAGATAAAACACACGGTGATTTTGCCTCTAATATAGCAATGATTTTAGCAAAACCCGCACAAAAAAAGCCGCGTGATATTGCTGAACGAATCATCCAGATGCTTCAAACTTCACAATATGTGCAAAAAGTGGAAGTGGCAGGCCCAGGCTTTATTAATTTCTTTTTATCGCTGCAAGCACTAAATGATGTAGTTGTTCGAATTATGAAGGTAAAAGAAAAATATGGATTAACGAATATTGGTCGAAACAAACGTGTTCTCGTTGAGTTTGTGTCTTCTAATCCAACAGGACCTTTACATGTAGGACATGGACGGCATGCTGCATATGGAGCAGTAATTGCCAATCTTTTGCAAGCTGTTGGTTTTGAAGTCTACAGAGAATATTACATTAACGATGCGGGTCGGCAGATGGATATTCTTACTACCAGTATTTGGTTACGTTATCTTAGCTTATGTGGTGAAACCATTACTTTTCCAACGAATGGGTATCGTGGAGATTATGTGATAGAGATTGCTCAAGGGTTATATCAGCAGTACCCATCACAATTTCATCTATCTCTGCACACTGTTTTTGATCACTTACCACCGGATGAACCAGAAGGAGGTGATAAAGAAATTTATATTGATGCAATGATTCTGCGCGCTAAAACTTTATTAGGCGCGCATTATGAAATTATATTTGATGTTGGTTTGAAAAATATTTTAACTGACATGCGCGAAGATTTAGCTGAGTTTGGGGTAGAATTTGACCATTGGTTTTCTGAACGAGCATTTGTAAAAACACATGCGGTAGATGATCTATTAGAAAAATTAGTTGCTAGTCATCATGTTTATGAGCGTGAAGGCGCAGTGTGGTTTCGTTCGACTGATTTTGGGGATGAAAAAGATAGAGTCTTGGTACGCTCAAACGGCCAACGTACTTATTTTACTAATGATGCAGCTTATCATTTCAATAAATTTGAGCGCGGATTTGATCTTGCAATTGATATTTTCGGAGCCGATCATCATGGGTATATCCCTCGCATGAAAGCAGCTATAGAAGCAATTGGAATTGATTCTGAGCGATTGATCTATTTACTAGTTCAATTTGTAACGCTTTACCGCGGGGGCAAGCAAATTCAAATGTCAACTCGAGGCGGAAGCTTTGTCACCCTGCGGGAATTGCGTCATGAAGTGGGTAACGATGCTGCGCGCTTTTTTTATGTGATGCGTAAATCAGAACAACACATGGATTTTGATTTGGATCTTGCTAAAGCGCAATCGAATGANAATCCTGTTTATTATGTCCAATATGCTTACGCNCGTATCTGTAGTGTATTAAAGCAGCTTACTGAAAAAGGAAGAACATACAATGAAGCGAATGGATTGACTCATTTAGGCAAATTAACTCAACCACAAGAACGACAATTATTAAACACATTATCACGTTATTCTGACGTGATTGTCGAAGCTGCACTACAATATAGTCCTCATCAATTAACACATTACATGCGTGAGCTCGCAACTGATTTTCATGCTTATTATAATGCGCATCCATTCATTGTAGAAGATATTGATTTATGTGATGCGCGTTTAGCGCTTATTTCCGCAACGAAACAAACATTATTTAATGGATTTACTTTATTAGGTATCACAGCGCCTAAAAATATGTGATGATGATTTAAAACACATGCACCTTTATAAGGATTAACAATGTTTGGTTATGTTAAAGATAAAGCACGCGGTTATGTTGTAACACTGCGATTCAGTTTGCTTTCTATTTTTATTACTTTATTTGCCATCATGATTCTAACATTATTTAGCGTTTTTTACTTTCATATATCTAATATCTTACTGCAAGCTGGGTTGTTGCTGATGGAAAGAGATTCACATACTATTGTGCATGAATTGGATTTACAATTACAACCAATCACATCTGCTAGTGAATTATCGGCCAACAATATTCGTGAAAATATTATTGATCCCAGAAATGAAAAAGAATTGATGGGGTATTTAACGCATGTACTCAATAAGCTTCCTTTAACGCACGCGGTTTATTGGGGTGGCGTGACTGGCGATTTTTATTATGCTCGACATGAACCAAATGGTGGGATGATGACAGCTATTGTGAATCGGCATACCACGCCTCCTTCTAATACTTATTTTTATTGGGATAAGCATCATCAAAAAATTAAACAAATGGCTGTTCCATTGGATTATGATCCGCGCGTTCGGCCTTGGTTTCAATTGGCTCTTGTTAAAAAGAAAACGATATGGACGGATGTTTATCCTTACTCGGAAAATCCTCCTAAACTAGGGATCACTGTTGCTACACCCGTTTTTCAAAATAAAAAACCAATTGGGGTGTTTGGTATAGATGTTCGTTTAGATGAATTAGGTCGTTACTTAAGCAGTCAAATAACAGGTAAGTATTCTGAAATATTTATTTTTGATAAAACTGGCCGTGTCATTGCCCCTCCTTCTTTTGTAAAATCTGTGTTATTACCCATTTCTAATTATGAACTTAAAAATGTGCGTAATCTTTCTAAGCCCTGGGTGGAACAAGCGTTTGATGAATATTTAGATCACTCCAAAAATCTTTTTGCCTTTAAATATAAGAATGAAGATTATTTAGCAGCATTTACACCCGTTCCTATTTTAGCAGATAGTGGTTGCCTGTTAGCTATAGTTAATAAAGCTTCTGATTTTACTCGAGCAATACATCAAACGGAACTAGCTTATCTATCGTTTGTTGCTGGTATGTTTGTTATTGGTGTTATATTAATATTGTATTTAGTCACACGCATTGTGATGCCAATTAAACAATTAGTCAAAGAAACTGAAAAAGTAAAAATGTTTAATTTAGAGAGCACCGAACATGTGACTTCGCATATTAAAGAAGTAATAGAAATTTCTGATGCTATTTATTCGATGAAAATGGGGTTGCGTTCGTTTCAAAAATATGTACCAGCTAGTTTGGTCAGACAATTAATTAAAGCAGGAGAAGATGTTAGAATTGGTGGAAAGAAAGAAGAATTAGCAATCTTTTTTTCTGATATTAGAAATTTTACTGCTATCACAGAAAAAACGGATTCCAACCAATTGATGAAACAGATTTGTGATTATCTTGAT
>C687J35021_10001919_pt1 | contig 15131 bp, 24 predicted proteins | sample RifCSPhighO2_12_FD_35021 | JGI IMG/M metagenome (IMG submission 35021)
CTGGCGTGTTAATCAAAGTCATATCATTATTATTAGAAGTTTCATCATTCACATTTGTCTCTGTACCTTCATTCATCTTCCAATAACCAATTAACCCTGATTCATTACCAACAAGTTCAGTTTGATAATTTGCTAAAATTTGCGCACCGCTTCTTACTGTATTCCAAAATCTTACTTCATCAATTAACCCATCCATATATGCAGGTGAACCTCCTATATCTCGTCTACCAATCTCAAGAGCATGACCTTTATCACCTTGAGCTACATAATTATTGACTGCAATGGTGGTAACTTGAACAATACCATTTCTATAAAAAAGAAATGTCCCTGCATTGTTAGTAACTGCAACATGAATCCAAACACCTGTTGTAATTGGATTACTAACATTTGATCTAACTATGTGTTGTTCACCGCCATTTCCATAATGTTCCAAGTCAAATCCACCTGTCACACCTACTGAAAAATCAAATTGACGGTTTGTAGCATCATCTTTTGTAATGATCTCTCCACCTTCTATGCCTCCTGCTTCTATTTTTACCCAAGCTTCAAATGTATAACTAGATGGTGCATAAGCCACTAAAGAAGAAGCAGTTAGATATTGGGAAGAACTATTTTCAAAATCAATAGAATGTGTATTAGCCATTTATATGTTTTGTCCTACAATAAATCCATCGTATGCACCTGATGCAGTTTGGATTAATCCAAAAACATCAGCTTTATTTGCTGTAGTTGTTAAAGTAGGAACAGTCCCTCCTACCCAAGAGATTCCAGAGAACCAAGTTACTAATCTGCTACCAGTACCATCCTGCAAGAGTCTAATTAAAAATATATGTCCATTCTGGACATTGGACAAAGCCAAAGTACGATTCCCACCTAAAGTTACTCTTTGTTTATTCCCAGATGCTAAGTTAAAAGTAACTGTCGCTCCGTCTGTTGCCGTAACCCAAGCCTCATAGGCCCCTGTCATTGTAGGCGTGTTAATCGTTGGAGAAGTTAATGTCTTATTTGTTAATGTCTGAGTATCGGTTGTACCGACAATAATGCCCGAAGCGGGCCAAGTTCCTGCCAATTTAGATTGGGCGATAGCTGCCGAGGCAGAAATATTGGCATTTGTGATACTGCCGTTATAATCATTAAATATTACGTTAAATTCCCCATTAAGATCAGCTGCATTTAATACTTGGTTGTCTGCCCACGTTGTAGCACGAGAAATTGTACTCAAATTATCCTCCTTTCATTCATCATTAACTATCTCTATAGCCTTTCTTAAATCCTAATACCGAATAATCAAAAAGTTCACAATTACTTGATGTAATTTCTCTAAATCGAATCCCAAATAATGAGCCGGTGACTTCCGCCAAATTTACTCTTTGTTTAGCCACATCTGCTCCTCCCAGAACCGATGTTCCTAAAGTAAAAGTTCCTGTCGGGCCAAGCCCCGGCGAAGTTCCTGCAAGAGAAATCGACTTCTGTAAAGTGAAATTTACGGTTTTTTCAGCACGAGTATTGACCGTTAATGTACCAGTGAAACCCGTACCGTATTTCAAATAAATATATTTCCATTTAGATTTTTTAGAAGGACTCAGCATAAAATCCTTAGTTCTCACATCCATTGATACAGCAGTCCCGTTATCATCGAAGGTTGATGTCCCCTGTTCAAAAACAAAACCGCCTGTGGTTGCATCTCCAAAATAAACTTTTGACCTGCCTGAAATAGTAGAAACTGCATATTGAGAAGGTGTAATACCAGCCCATCTTACCCAACTTCTATAAATTGTTCTACCAACTTTAAATCTTTTTTCGGGATCAAAAACAATAACCAGATTATTGGTAGTGCTTGCTCCATTTGGTAAAGCCCAATAGATATACTTTCCATCGTAGACTCCCGCACACTTGGACAATTGAGATTTATTAACCCCATCTAAAGTTCCTTCCATATCAAAAGAAACAATACCCTGTTCTATTGTTTCGGCAAAAGTAGTTTGGAGAAAACTTCTAATATAAGGTATCCCTCCCAAGAAAGAAAGGTAGAATAAGTCCCTGCCGGTATTTACAATACTTTGATGAGAAACACAGCCATAACCATAGATTTTGGAATTAGTATTTTGTCCGGCAATAGTTGTTGCACTGAAAGTTGATCCCGACCATCCGGTTATCGTCCAAATTGTATATTTCTTAAAAATAAAAAGTTCATCGTTAATAATTGCCAAACCTGTAATTTCGTCCCCGTCATCAGGATTTATATCAATGAAATTTGCGGCAGTAAAAGTTATTGGATCATTAAGATCGGAAAAGGCAAGCCTGGAAGGGTTAGCTGTAGTATTGGCTACAAAAAGATAATTATGAAACCAAATCCCTATTTTGCCTAGCGGAATACCTGCTCTGTTTTTAGTGACAGTAAGGGAAGAATTGACATCAACTACATCCGTGCCATTAAACCCGAATAATCGGTTTGAAGCCTGGGCAAAATTCATTGGGGCATCTATCGTTAAATTCGCAGAGCCAATAGCGGAAAAAGCGCCGGAACCGGCCCAAGAGTAAAGTTGGGCGTTTGATGACCCATTACGGTAAGCAATAATCCTTTTAGTACCGCCTGTAGGTTCATAAGCAGATACTCCCAAAATAGAAAATGCTCCCAGGGAAGCGGCAATATTATCGGAGCCAGGGCGTTTTGCAATTTTATTATCAGCAACTAAAGCATTTTCTACTAATTGGAAAACCCCGGGAGGGAGCAGATGGGAAGGATACTTATCATTCATCCCAATGAACTCTGATTCTTTAATTTCAGTCAAATTCTGCATTATTTTTTTATAAAAGAAAATTCCTTTTTATCTTTATCAAACTTAATGTTTTTAGGCCTTTCAAAAAGTTCTTTTTCAATTTCATCCGTTGATTCGATTTCTTCTACACTAATAGCTTTCTGTTTGTTGAGTTGTATATCTATCCTGCCAGTAGCAAAAGCTATTCTCCCGTCATTAAAAGTTAATACTTTTATCATTTTAAGTTCCAGATGTATCTTGTGTCCTTGAATTAGAAATTGCTCTTGATATTGTCCTTATCAAAACTGTTACCGATCCTGCCGAAATATTTCTGACATAAACCAAAGTTTTATGATTTACATTATTTGTTGCTCCCCAATCGCTCCAAGGTCCAATAATCTGCCATTGTGATTCGTCTATACTTGATCCTCCCGGTAATTGATTTGCGACTGCTACCGATCCCACATATAAAGAAACATCTGCAACTACAAATACTTTTGCTCCAGTATCACTGGAAGTAGTAATTGTAAAAACCACCTGTTCTCCATTTGCTAATGTTGTCGATCCGGATGCCGTCCCTGTCGATTCAATAATTCCATCAAGTCTTATCCCAACCTGTTTAATCTCTTGATTAGCCGATGGCATTTATACTGGTGCTCCAAAATCAAGATTCATACCGGAAGTATCTATAATTGATTTACTTTCTTCTGCAATTCTGTCTTCTAAAAACTGCTTCATTTTGGCCAGTCCTGCTTCAACTTTAATATCAAACTTATCGGATTCAGAACTTTCTTGTTGTCCTTTTCTCAAAAGATTTGCTGTAGCCCGCCAAGAAATTAACGGGCAAAAACGATTATGGTAGGGAATGTCTGGAGTATCACTGGAAGTAAAAGAAGTCGGACTGGCAATTTCTTTAATGTACCAAATTTTTAATCCACTGGCACTTGCTTTATTTGGTACTGGTAAAAATCCAATATTATCGCCGGTAATATAATAAGCTGGATTACCCGTCACTCTTGGTCCTATAGAAGAATTATTTAATCTCCAACGAACTTGGTCTAAATTAATAGGGAGTGCTCTTTGGAAAACAGCATTGGCATCAGCCATGTCATAATTAATTTCTACTCTTCGTATTTTAAGAAAATCCGAGGGTAAGGCATACTCCTGCTGACTACCAACCAAACTGGAAGTTGATGTCGTAATGTAATAATCTTCATAAACTTCTATAACAGCAGCAGCAACCTCATGGAATCCTTGAACTATATTTCTTTGAACTTCTGTTGCTGTCCAGTCCGATGCCGTTGCCTCATCCAAATAGCTTCTGATATCTGCAATAATTTCGGCCATGTTCACATTATTCTCCTACTCCAATAAAAAAGGATTCTGTAAAAACAGAACCCTGGGTTTTTCCCTTCGGGAAAAGTTCAATATTAGTGTAACATCAAATTTATTAACTCGTCAATTTTGGCAAAGACACTTTAAGAATGCCAAAACACTTCTCGATGATTTTCTCTTCCCACAATAGGCTAAATTACCTTTTTATTGTGGCAATTTGTTCTCTTTTGGCTCTTTATCCAGATTTCTGGCGCTTACTAAACGCTTCACCCATTTCTGTAAATTAGTAACATGAATAGCTATTCTTACAGGAATAGTTATCTCTGAAAATAAAAGATTGTATAAAATTGCAACTTCATTATCGGAAAGTTCATCAACTGTTGGTACAATTTCAGCCACTTTTAAATTATATCACAATTAATTTTTACCCAACATTCAAAAGAGGTAAAGTATATCTTCTTTTATTTGCTGCCACTGCTGGTGTAATAGAAACCGCACTTATAGCCCACGGTTGACCTGACGATAATGAATATCCCAAAGTAGTTGCTCCTGCTGGCGTAATTTCTCTACGGGCAGCATCAGCATTTTCATAAGATTGTTGGGTAAGAGGATACCCAGTCAGAACAGTTTGGCTGTTATTAACCGCCGTAAATGTTGCCTCCGCACACGCCACCGTTAAACTCCACGCTAAATCCGCTATTGTCGTCAGAACTACCGAGGGTGAGCTATTTGTACCTGTTGCTCCGTTATTTGCCTCTGGTGCTGTTTGAGCTGCACCAAAGAGGGACACCGCACCCAGGGTTGATTCTCCCAAAGCCCCCGTGGTGTCTTTTACAAGGTTAAACGTACCTACCGCAGGATTAAGAAGATACCAAATTTCAGTCCTTACATTACCTGCTGGCTCGTCATGCCGAACTTTTGTAAGATTTGTGCCATTCCACTTAATAGACACAATTGGGAAATTAGCGTGATTTGAGTCTTGAACGGTAGAAACGGCAATTAAGATTAGATTTGAGCCAGAAGAAATAGTATGGGCAACTGTTATATCTCCCGTTGAGTTTCTTCCAGAACTTATTGCATCAAGAGTTACTGCCATAATTGCTCATTTTTTAAGCATATCCTACGCATAGAAAATCTGGACTATTGCAGCATTAGCTGACGGTGCTCCCACGTCTGCATCAGCAACCCCAGTCGTAACTGCCGCTGTAATAGCTGTACCAAATGCAATTCCTTGAACTATTGAAATTACCATTCCCGCTCCGTCAGAATCCGCATTGGCAACAATTGGCAATGTCAAAACAGGCGTAGTCGTGCCTACAGTAACATTTGCAGCAGTTGCATTATATATTTTCAGGTATAAAGGAGCAGCCGTAGTATTGATAGCATAAATTCCATAAACCGTTCCTGCTGTTGCTTTAACTTCTTCCTCAGTTTCATCCAAATCAATACTCCTAAATATCGTAAGCCCGCCCGTAGTTCTTCCTTGTATTCCAACATCCCCGATTAAATTTGTGCCAGCAGGAAGAGCTGAACCGATAGTAACATTGGGCATTGTAACTATATCTACGTTTCCAATGTTGTTGTCACCCGCTAGAATACCAACATTACCAAGAGTCGTTGTACTGACACTCTGAACAACATCAACTTTGAGAACTTTATCACCGCTAATTGTAGAAACCCCTAATGGAGTAGTTGAATCAACGGTTGGATCAATTAACTTTATTCTTTGGTAATCAACTCCACTGATTCTATCTATTGAAACATTTGCACCGGAGCCAGGAGTAATTGCAATCGAAGTTACTGCCATGTTGTTGTTGGATTAGTTATTGCTGTCCAAGTTACTGCCGGGGCTGAAGCAAAAAAATAAGTTAATACCAATAAAAGTCCGATAGGGCGGCCATTCAAAAAATAAGCTACATCAGAGTATATTGTTGATGGGCTACTGACTACTCCCCAAGTCGTTGATGGATTACTAACGTCTGACCAAGGCATCTTAATTTATTATAAGTTAAATAATTTTTACTTTATCAATTTTCCTCTACTTTTGGATTTTCTTCTTTTTTTTCCTCAAAAATCTCTTTTGCCCGACCATTTATTAAAGGAGATGGATACATTTTCCCTATTCTTTCTAAAATAAAGGCTCTTTCTTCAACAGTAAGATCAGGTTCATTTTGCTCATAGATTTTTTTGGTAATCTGATAAGCGTGATTCCGTTTTTCTGATGGTAGAGATACCTCTCCTTTTGCTACACTATTGAGTGCAATATCAATTATCACCCGCCAAGTCAAATCTGTTTTTGCTGTCTTGATTAAATCTTCCCGTTTCTCAAACCAATCAAGAGCTTCTTCTGGCGTCTGAACATCAGGTAAATTTGCTATTGAGATTGTTCCCGATGTTTCTGGTATAGGTTTGTCTTGATAATCTAAAATCGGTTCGGTTACTTTAATTTTCATTAACTCACCGCCATCCCAAGAAATATCGGAAAAAATCAATAAAGTTCAATTTTTCTTCATAGCCATCATCGGTCTTAATTATAACCTGAACATTATTTTTTGATCTTTTTATGTTTCTTGCGTAATTGAAAATGACTACTGGAACATACCAAATCGGAACCGCTTTAATAACATCTTGTAGCATTTTAGTATTAGGTGCGGTTATGTAAATGCCGTAGTTATTTGTGATAACTTTCATTAACTCACCCCCTCAAGATACTCTTTAAGTCTATCATATATTTTCAGAGCCTCATGTGTCTTTTCTTTACCAATATGAAATTTGACAAATTCAATCAAAACCTGATTATTGGTTACCGCTACTTCAGATAAATCCGCACCTGTCCAAAAACCTAAATCATTTGCCATCTAATATCATCTTCTTTCTCAAACAATTGCAGTTATAATACCATCTTTAACTGTTACAATTTGCGAAGTAGCAGTATCAATACTTCCCGTCGCCCCCGTTGAGCCGTCACTTGAAATGAATCCTGCGGCAGTCCCTACTTTAATACTTGTCGTACCGACTATTTTAGTTGCCGTCAAAGTATCAGTAGCAAATGTAAGATCAGCATCACTTGTCAATCTGCCGTTGGTTGTGGCAAAAGGCACTCTACCCGAAGTCAAAGCAGCATCATTTAGCGTAATTTCTTTCCTTGCCGCACCAGTTGTAATTGTTAAATATGCTATATCGGTCAAAAATTCAACTGCCCCCGCTTCTGCCGTAGTCATCAATGATCCAGAAGTTAATTTCAAAGGTGCGGTTGAAGCGGCAGTTGTACCAGCCCCCAAATGTAACTTGGCAGTCGGTGCAGTAGTTGTCCCAATAGTCAAGGCAGGCTCATGGATACTGGGAGCAGTCCCCAAAGCCCTTATGGAGTAATTGGTAGTGCTGCCGCTCTGAGCCTCAATATCAAGAGCAATAGCCAAAGTTTGTCCCGTATCACCAAGGTTTTCAACTTTAAATCCCGTAATATTGGTAATTAGTGACCCTCCCGCGGGAGATTGGGCTATGAAATAATTTAAGTTGGTTACCGCTCCACCAGAGGTTGTTTGCATTGTCGCAGGAAAAATATCAAAGGTCGTTACCGTACCGATAATTACCTTCATAGCAAGATTTATCCCCTGAATAAGAGCAACAGGAGTAATGTTGTCTATCTGGAATTTCCCCGCAATTTCCATAATTTTGGTATTGGCATTGGCGGGGTAAATAAAAGCATCCGAACCTATTCCCAAGAATGGCCCGCCTAAGGGATCAACGCCACTTATCTGTCCAATTTTCAGTTTTCTAAAAACATCTACCGTTCCGTCACTTGCAACTACCATTCGGTCAAGACTATGGGAACGCAAAGAAGCAAGCCTTGTTGTTGTTGCCGTAACACTTTGGGAAAGCATAAAAGCGGTTGGTTGGGTAGTAACTGTTGCTCCTGTTACCGAGATGCGAATCCAGCGGGTGAAGCCAGCCAATCCTTGACTACTAACTGTTCCTGTTATCCAGGCGGCTCCTGGGTCAGTCCAGGAAATTTTGCCGTCTTGTCTTAAAATGTTTGTAGTGTCAGTAAGTCCCGTAACTGCGGTCCAACCGTTTATTTCACCTGTTCCGTCACCTATATCATCACTTGATGAATACTCAACGGCCAAAACAGGCGTTCCTGAGTAAACGGCAAGAGTCGACCTATCAAGAATTTGGGCAGTAAAGTTGGCTNTATTGCCAACATAGGTATATGAAGCCGCTCCTACCGTTAAGCTGAAAGCCGTTCCCCCAGGTGAGTTGGCTTCGGTAGTGTTATCCAAAAATGAGTCATCCAAAACATTGGCATTGGTGGTGGTAGCAATATCAACATCAATTATTCTTGCGGTTGTACCTACCACAGACCCGCTATTGGCAATGGATAATGCCCGCCCCGTAGTTAAAGCATTAGTGTTTATTTGAATAGCCCTGCCAGTAGTTAGGGAAGCGGCGTCAATTTGAAAAGCTCTGCCTGTGGTGGTAACGGAATTGATAAGTACGCCTGGGACAGTCGTGCTTGTGGTGTTGGCGGTATTGAACTTAACATCACCCGTCAGAGTAAGGTGAGTCCCACTTGATGCCAAAGCAATCCTTGTCGTTCCTGCCCCTGCCCCCGTATCGTTAATTGAGGCAAGTTTAGGGGCGGTAGTCCAGGCGGTATCCCCGCCTGTGGTAAATTGCAAAACCGCATTGGCAACTCCTGCCACTCTTGACCAGGCAGGGGTAGAGTTGGCGATTATGAGATCGCCACGGACTGCTGAGGCGGCAAGGGTATCGGTGTGAGAGGCAGAAAGGACATTATGAGCTTGGGCATGATGTTGGTCAGAAGTTACACCCGTTAAATCGCTATGATCTGTTACACTTTTAGGAAAAGCTTGTCCAATTCTAGTCACGCCCATTTTAGGCTGTCTCCCTTCTATCAGTTTCCATTGCAATTTCTAAAACTCGGACATTAATAGAACCCGAAGAAACAATGCCATATAAAGTTGTTCTAACTCCAGCATCAAAAGGCGGAGAGTAAGATTCTGGAGGAATAGGAAGTCCATTAGCAGTGGTCAAATTTACTCCTCCAAGGAATAAAGTGGCTGTTGCATCATTGTTATAAACAATTATTGTCCTACGGCTTTCAGCAGCCGTGGCAGGCAATTTGGTGGCTATGGTTGTTACCGTTGTCGCTGTTGTAGTAATTGCTCCATTTAAAGGCAAGATATTAATTTGTGTAACTGGCATAGGATATTTCTGGATAGGAAAATTATCAACGGAAATTGCTTGTGGAAATTCTGGGGGCTTTTTGTCTTTAATTTCCGCTAATTCTTTTCTGACTGATTCAAGCAAATTAATTAATTGATTGGTCTGTGCCATCTTAATTTCTTTGGGGAAACTAGGAATTTTGATATCTGCCGGTTTGACAGCTTTCAAGTCAGTCAATTGTTTATTTACATTTTCCAGAAGAAAAATAACATCGCTAAGTTGAGTAAGTTTCGGGAGCTGTTCTATCGTTACTAATCCTTTTATTTGCTGAATTGGCGGAAATTTAATTTCTTTATCAAAAATTTTTCCTAAAACTTTTTCAAGATTCCGCAGAGGAATTTCAAGCTGATTGAAATTATTAATAGAAACATTTTCAGGAATTTTAACTTGTGGTATTTCAATATTAATATTACGGATTGCTTCTATAGCTTCCTCAAGCGTTTCTTTATTTTGAAAAGAAAGCGTCTCCATTGCCGAAAGCTGTTCAAGAAGAACTTTAGTCTGAGAAAGTTGTGATTGAATAAGCTTTTGAGTTTCTTGAGGATTTTTTTTAATTTCTGCCAAAATCTCTTTAGAAGAAATTTGAGATTGGTAATTAGCTATCTCTAACTTGTTTAATTTATAAAAAAGATTATTAAAAAACGATTTAAAAGTTAATTTAAAATCATTAATAATACCAGCTATAAATCGTTTCTGCCGTAATTCAGGTAATCTTTCATATCGAGGATCAAGTGAATTTATAGAACGAGTTGGCATTTTTTCTCCTATTACATTTCATAACCAACAACTTGAACAGAAACAGTCCCCGCTGTTGTTGTTGCAAAAAGCCTATTATTACGAGTTCCACTTGGCCATCCAAAATTAAAAACTAATTGAGTCGGCGTATCAGCCAAAATTTCTCCCTTAAAGACTCTTTGATTAATTTGAGGCTGATTTGTAGAATCAGTTTCATCGTAAAGAGTAAAAGTACAATTAGCACTTGGTGTGAAAGTAACTTCAGTAATAATAAAAATTTTCCCGTCTGGTGGGTCCCAAACAACTTGACCAGTACCAGTAATTTCCGCTGCTCTTTTAACTGGATCAATTACTAAATGAGGCAAAGCCATGTTTCACCTCCTTTGATTCAGGTTTAGAAAAATATTCTTGATTTTTAGTTACTCCTTCAAGTCGAGTTATAGTATGAACTCCATTGTTATATCCAATTTTACCAAGTTCTATTAATCTCAACTGTCCGGCTTTAATTTCCCTAATTTCAGCCAGTTTCAATTTTATATCCTGACATTTAAGACCAAAAAGAATATCGTGACCTCCATACTTAAAAGGAGTATTTTTATCAATTTCATATTCCATGTGTTTTGTATCTGTAATTTTTACTGATTTACTTGTTTCAAACCAAGGGAAAGGGATTCTTTCAAAAACGCTCCTTTTCATTAAAGTACAACCAAAACCAAACCACAGAACCTTACCATCTTTATGGCAAATTGTTGACCAATGGTCGCCAACCGGATAATCTACAATAACCCCATCACATTGAGTTTGTATAGCAGCCTGAACCATCGTAGAAAGCGTATTTTCTGGGAAAATCATATCCTCTTCTACAAACCAGAAATAATCGGCTTTGGTTGATAATGCCTTGGCAACAATAGAATTTTGAGCTTCTGGAATAGGTTTCATATTTTCAAAAATTAGAGTACAAGGAACTCGTACTTCCGACATATTATCTAAGACCGATTGGATAGTATCGGTAAAAATAAATCCCCTAGAAGGTATTAAAATGGCGACTTCCAATTTCCTTCCCCCCTTTTAATCGGTAATTTATACTTACCATTTTCAACCCACTTTTTACGATATTGTTCTCCTTTTACACCTACAAGAATCTCACCCTCATGTGTTGTAACTTGAGAATGAATTCGTTTAATTGCTTGTCGGTCAATAGTTATTTTTGACCCTGGCACTTTTTCTTTAATCTTAATTAACATAATTTTCTCTCTATGAATTTCCCCTCTATGGGCTGGATAACCACTTCACAAAGTTAAAGGAATATTGTTGAATAACTTAAGCCAAAGCTAAGTGGCTTTCAACAGTATCCTTAATTATCCAGCCTAAGACGGCGCCTATTTTTAGACGCAGCATAGATTTACGATCTTACGATCGAATTTCTATGCCAAAATCAGTCCTCAAGGCCGAGAAACCGTAAATGGTATCAACAGTAACCAAATTACCCAAGTATTCCTGAATATAGGAAGCCTGAGTTCTTGGTTTCATCTGCATAGCCAAAGCAATCGCTTCCTTGTGGAAGAGAATGTTGTGCTCCTGTCTTGGCGTACCAGCAGTTATTGGTACGTTTGTTGAGAAATAAATCGGATGTCCGTATAAATCTCCGTACAGGTAACGGTTATTTGGCCCACCAGTAATTCTCTGATTACCAGGGCCTACCGCATCTGCCCGAACAAATTTATCAATCAAAAGAAGTGCTGACATTTGTTCAGGTCGAATAACAAAGGCTCGATCCTCAAGAGGCGCATTAGCCAAATTCAAGGCTTCAATTGCTCCAACAAGAACTGGATCAGTTACATCTGTACCATAACTACCAACATCTGTATTGGTAAACCCGACATAACGACCAAGCAAATCGGTATCAACCCTCTCTGCAATGGCAAAACCTGCTTTTCTCGTATATTCGGATAACAGGTCATACTGGGATTGAGCTTTAGCAATATCCTCAACTAAAAACGATGTTTCTACGTGAGTAGTGATATTGATTGTGTTATCAGTCTCGGTAGGTGCTTGAAGCGTAACTTGAGTATTGGCAGACTTTGTGTTTGCTGTTAGATTTGTAAGGTTAGGAATATGAAGAATATCTCCTTTACCCTGAACCATCGCATCATAACGCTTCACTAAAGGCGCCATAACTAAGGCAGCTTCCGTTGCCCTCAAAACCTCATTAGCCCATCAATTTTGCTGTTACTTATTCAAACCTGAAAAAATCAGGCGGATAAACATTTCTGTTACCTCTTACAGTTAAAATTCCTGTAAGTTCAGACTGTCGCTTCACCCTCGGTATTATCCGGTAGGGGTACTCTCATTCAGTCGTTGCAGCTGTTAAACCTCTGAAGTTAAGAAGACGTATTTGTTTATAGAACCTGATTCTTTTTTCAATTGCGACTGCTTTATTTTTCTGTCGCATTTCTTTGTAAGAACAAGATTTGCAATAATTTATTATTACTTTTGCTTGTCTATCTTTAATTTTCAGATAAGGCATTAAGCTAACTAGAAATGGAACAACATTTCTCTTATTAGAAAGTGTCCACATAGCAGAATTTTTGTGATTAGGTTGAGAGTGAACACGCATTTTATCCAAATGTCCTCCAAAACTATCTTTTAAAAATTCTACTAATCTAATATCTGTACTAGCTACTTTTACCTTGGGAGCAAAACTATTTTTAGCTTTGCTATTAGGTATAAGCCCTAAATATCCTTCACCGTCTATGATACCTGCTGTATAAGCCAAAAGCTCTTTTTTAGTCATACAGTCATTATACCATAATGAGGATATAATATCTAACTTGCTGAGGGTTATCATTTCAGACTTTCCCCATTAATTAGAGAGTATTTAATTTTTAAAGTGCGATTGCCCTAGGAACTATTCCATCCATACATTACTGTATGGTGAGGCATGGGCTAGATACCTCCGGGATAAAGACCGCTTCGGTCGTTATCGTCATCTGAGCTGTACCTAGTGGCATATTATTTTTTCACCTCCTTTACTTTAAAGTTCTCCAGAGGCGACAAGCTTCAAGATATCTGCTCGATTCTTCTCGTAATCCCCAGGAGTCATTTTGGCAATATCCTCTCTCGAAAGCCCTGGTGGAGCTTTTCGAGCAGGTTTGCCAGGTTGCTCTGAGTAAGGAGCCTTTTTCTTGATAATCTGCTTAACGTGATAATCAAGCAGTTCATCTTCGTACATATCTTTGTAAGCTACTTCAGGATTTAAAATCCCTGTTCTTCGAATATGATCTTCAACTACTGTCCGATCATATTTCGGAGTGCTTTCAAAGCCGTTGTACTTAACTTCCAAACGATCATGGGTTTGATCGAGAATAATTCGATCCTGCAACTTTTGAAGCTCACCTTTTAGCGTTTCTTCGAGGTCTTCTCTTTTGATGAAACCCATCTTAGTATGCAGCACATCTGCTGCCTTACGAGCTTCCTCTGAAACACTGCTATCTGGAGCTTGAGGAGCAGGAGGCACTGAAGCAGTACCTTTCGATTCTGCATCTACCTTCAATCGTTTATTCTCCTCGACCAGTTCCCTGATACGCTTATTAGCGTTAGTCTCCTTCTCAGGAAGGGTTTCCTCCTCTTCTTCGGAAGGCTGTGACGCCGCCTCAGCGGATTCCGATTCGGATTCAGATTCTTCGGTTGACGACTCCGAAAGGACATCCTCATCTTCCTCTTCGTTTACGTCTGACTTGGCTTTGTCATCTGCCATGTTTTATTTCACCTCCTTTCTTACGTGTGGTAACGGACACGAGCCGGATTTAAGAAGTTTTTACGTCCTTTACGAGAACGATTCGAACCTTCTTAATCAAATTTATTCAAATCTTTTTAAAGTGCTAAATTTAGCCTAAATTTATTTTTTAAATTTAGAATTCTTCTCCAGGTGATTTGTAACCCGGATAATCATTAACGTGTGGAGTCTTGACCTTAGTTCGGTCCTTGCCAGTATTAACGTCATCTTTCCACTCTCCACCATGTTGTCTAAGAGTCTCGTCAGACTCATTTTTCATATAACCTTCCTGACCTTCCCCGCCATGTTTCATAAAACTATATGGCTTAACCTGTTACATCCCAAATCACAGTAACATCCTCATTTGCCGATGTTTGGACATTACCTCCATCAAGACGCAAACCATCTGGACCAAAATCAATCTCTCTTACCGAATTATTACCCGCACCAAAAGTCGGTTGGGTGTTTCTGTGTGCAATATCAGCAGTATCCGCATTAAAGGCAGTTGCTTTGTTATAAACACGAATTACACCTGCTCCTACTGGCGTACCAATAAGTATCTTGTAAACAATCACGTCCTGACCTGCTGCACCTAATGAAACTCCATTAGTTGCCTGATTAGCAGACGCTATAAACGTAAATCTTGCAGCCATCTATTTTCACCTCCTTTTCTTTAATCGTTTCCACCTCTTATGAAATAGTCTTTCCATTCATCTGAAACTGTATTTTTCCCAGTTGTCATATCAGAGTGCATATATTCATTAGTATGTTTATTTTTCTTAAATCTTTTGGCAATTGGCTTTCCTGTTGGTTTCCATCCATGTTCGACTGCATTTAGAAGCCGAGTTTGAGCTTTTGCTTTTTCTTTAGTTGTACCTTTTGCCTTGATTCCCCCAGGTGTACTTACCCGATATTTTCCGCTTTTAGTTTTTGATACTTGAACTGGCATTTAACTTAAACGATATTTAATTTTTTTAGGTTTTATATTACGATCATAAATTAAATTTCTGGTTGTTTCTTTCCTAGAAGGCCGTAAGATTGGTATTACTCCACCACGGTCTTGTATTGCCTGTGTAGGTCCAGCATTCAAAAATTTCGATCTTGGATCACGTCTGGCAGTCTCACTTGTTGGTGGAACCCTTCTACGGTTTAAATCCTTCAGTAACGTTTCCGTTGATGATCTACCGTATCCTCTGTCATAACTTCGATCCTGTATTGTATTTTTTGGCATTTAGACTCCTTCTACTTGTCCTCCCCCTTGACCTACAGGACCAGGC
>C687J35021_10001922_pt1 | contig 15117 bp, 14 predicted proteins | sample RifCSPhighO2_12_FD_35021 | JGI IMG/M metagenome (IMG submission 35021)
GCGCGCAGCTTTCCGGCTTGAGTCGTCTAGGACGGTTGGGCGGCATTCCCGGCGCAGAACGATTGGCGGGCGTGTTTACCATCCCGGAAGATATTAGCCAGGCCGCTGCCGCGCTTGGCTCACTCTCCCCGGTAGCGCTCGCAGCGGCGGGCGGTATTGCCGTCGTGGGTGCTGGATTGCTGGCGCTGGAATTCAGTCTACGCGATACAAAAACAGCGTTAGATACTGCGACGGCATCCAACCAATTCTACTATTCTGAAGCGCGTAGACTAACCACTGAGCAAAATCAGGAACGCCTGGCTTCTATTCAACGAACGCTTACTGACCAGCGTGATGAACTCGCCAATATTGAACAGGCTTATCAGCGTCAACTGGACGCAGCGCAAGTGGCAGCGGAAGGCACTACCAGGGGCTTTGCCGATGTTGAATTGGCACTCGCCCGGCTTACGACTGCCGACGATCAACTGGCGGCGCGTGCAGATGAATTACGTACTTCCATCGGTCAATTGGAGGGTCAGGAACAAGCGCTTAACCGGGCAGTTGAGGATGGTACAGCCATTCGCGTCGACGCCGCCGCCGCCGAACGTGCCTTAGCCGACGCGCGGCAGGCCAATTTTGATCGCCAGATTGCGAACGAAATTCGCATCCTGTCCAGCATCCCAGCCTCTACACAAGCCTTAGAACAGCGCTTGGCGGCCATTAACCGTGAACAAGAAGTGCTCACGGATTATATTGATACCGCTGGATTGTCGGAGGAGGCAACTTCCCAATTGGAGCAGCGCCTGATTGACCTGGGCACCGAGGAAAGCCTGCTCGCCATCAGCCTTGCGCCGCTCGTATCCGAACTGGAAGCGGCAGCAGAAGCCGCCAAAATCGCCGCCGACAAGGAGAAGATGCTGGCTGATGACCGCAAACGGGCGGCGGCGGAAGCGGCCAAGCTGGGCGACCAAGTCACCAAACTCGAAACCGAGATTGGCGACATCCGTATCCGCTCCGCCGAAAAGCTAGCCGCTGTTGAGCAGGATCGGCTGGACAAAATCGCCGATGCGGAACGGGATCGAAATACAGCGATTGCTGAGGCGCGCCGCGATGCGAAAGAAGCACGCATTGAAGCTGAAATCAAGGCCAATGCGGAAGAAATCAAAGCCGAGTTTGAACACGAGCGTAATCTTAAACGCATTCACGACCAATTCAACCGGGATAGTACACGCGCGATTGAAGATCGGGATGCGGTCGCGCTGGCCCGGGCGCAAGAGGCGCGTGACCAGGGACTGGCCGATGAACAGAACGATCATAAGACGCGCCTGAAAGAAGTTGACCGCCAACTCAAAGAACAGAACCGCCAGATTGACAAACGGCTGGCGGAACAGACGCGCACGGCAGTCAACCGTTACACCGAGCAGCTACGGGTTGCAAACGAAGCGGCGAGAAAGGCCGTTCAGTTGGAACAAGCGCGCGCGCGCAAGGAAATTCAAGACCGGCAGGCCAGCATTCAAATCCTGCTTCAGCAGCAGATGGCCTATCACAATGCCGCGCTCGGCCTTGCCAAACAGGGCGCGCAGAACTTACTGGCGACGGAAAAATACATGTGGCAGCAGCGCAATGCGATGGCGACTGCCGCCGCGGGCAAGTCGCTGGCAACCGGCCCGGTCAACCCGGGCGCAATCGGGGGCAGCCGGCCCAAACCGCCGCCGAAGTTTGCCGGGGGCGGAGTCATTACGAAGTCGGGGATGGCGGTGGTTCACGCCGGCGAAGTCATCATGAACCGGCAGCAGCAGCGGGGTGGGGGGGTGAATATTCCGATTACCGTCAATGGCTCGAACAAGCAACAAATTATGCGCGAAGTCTGGCAAAAGCTGGATAAGGCGCTTGACGAGGTCGCTTAATGCCGCTCACCAATTACGAAATCGCACTTGGCTGGTCGGTGGCGACACGCTCCAACGTGGAGGATTTAATCCGCGACGCCGTGCAGCGCCCGATGATCTTTTCGTTGCAATCGCAGCCTGTGTCGGATGGCAACACCGGGATTGTGACGCTTGACCAGCAGACCCATTGGGATGGTACGCCCGTTATTCAATGGCTCATTTCTATTATCCCCTACGCCGGATTTTCGGCGCTCATCACCAAGGCGCTGGGCGGGTTTACGGTGGACAGTGGGCAGGTGAGTATCCGCACGCGCAACGAGCAGAACGGGTATGGCACGTGGAATGCGTGGATGTCCAAGCCACAGCCCGGCATTGACTATCGCACGCGCTATACCAACAGCGGGGTATTCGTGACCGAACTGATCATTACCCATCGCATTGTGGCGAGCTTCTAATATGCCAGACCTCACTGCACAAGCTTCCATCTTTCGCAGCGGGCGCTTTCGCTATACCGGTTTTCTCTCTACCATCTCCCAGACCGTCATTTTTTCGCGGGCGGTCAACATGGCGACGATCACCTACCCGGTTAGGACGATTACCTTTGATGACCCGTACACGGGGGTAGGGGCGTTTGGAGACGTGCAGGATGATATGACCGTCCTGGTCTACTCCGGCAACACGACCACGCTGAAAGGGCGCTTGCGAGTGGCGAGTGGCGCGGCAACGTCTACCGTACTGCAAATCTCCGAATTCGCGCGCGGCGTGGTGGATTTAGCGAACAATGACCGTTTCGACGTGGTACGCGAGTGGCGCATCCAGGACAAACTGGTTGAGGCTGCCGCCGCCTTACGCAAAGACAGCCGTCTCACGTATACCGACCAGGGCAGCAACCCGAATCCAGTCTGCAATTCTGGCGGGCCGATCGTCGGGTTTATCTCCGGCGCATCGCTGTCGGCCAACTTCTACGGGGCAACCTCCTTTACAGTAGACCCGGACAGTGCCGGAACTGGCACGCACGCCTGGGCTTTTGGCGACGGCACGCCAACTTCCGATACTGTGGCCGACCCGGCAGGCGTCACCTTTCCAGCGGGCTTCCGTTTCATTTCGCATACGTTCACCGACAGCACCAACAGCAAGAGCACGACTCAGCGCGTCCCGGTCTGGGCGCACGAACGAACGGGCGCGAACGCACCGCTGTCTATCCAGATGGAAAGTCGTTCCTATGCCAATGGGTACTGGACGGCGCGCTTCCGGCTGCCGAAGGAGAGCCAGTCCAGTGTAACGACCCTGCCCGACGGTGCGATGGTTGTCTATTGGGAAGAGGAGTATTACAACACGACCCAGGCCAGTTACGGCCTGAACGTCTCCAATCGCAGCCACGTGAAGTTTGTCGGGTATCTCCTGCGCGATACTATCACGATTGACCCGGATCGGAACGAAGTCGTATTCGAGGCCGTCGGGCCGCTGGGCATTCTGGAATCGACGCCGGCGCTGCCGCAGTTGATTTTGAGCAAGGCGTCGCCCGCCAACTGGCAGCAGGTTAAGACGCTTACAGTCAATCGTATATTATGGTATCTGCTCTACTGGCACACGGCGTTCAATACGATTTGCGACTTCGTTTGGGTTTCCGGCTCTGACCTGAGTTATGCACGCATTGCCATTGATAGCATTGATAGTATCGCCGGGCAGTTGCGCGACGTGGCTGCCTCGATTAACGTACAAGCGACGTGTGACCGGCTGGGGCGGCTGCTGCTGATACGCGACCCAAATTATTTGAGCAGTAGTGACCGTTCCGCCCGCACTACTGCTTATAACCTGACGACGGCGGATTTGAACGGCGTGGACATCACCCGGGAGCACCGCGCATCCTACAAATTTGTGCGCGGCGAGGGGATTATGGCATCGGCTTCTATTGCGACCATGTCTCCCGTGTTTTCCAACGGGCCAGGCAATGCACCGGCGGCTTATGGCATAGGCACGGAAACGCTGTCCAAACAGATTGTTGCCAGCCAAACGGATATGAATAACCGGACGGGCTGGCACTTCGCCCGCATCAATGGCCTGAATGATGGGCTGTTTGTGCCGAAGGCCGCGCGCTTCACCTTTCGGGGCGCGTATGACTGGCTCGAACCGGCTTACCTGGAATGGTTGACGCTCACGCTGGCGAGTACGACCAACAAGCGCGGGGTATCCTATACCACTGATACCCGCTGGGTCGCTGATAATATGGACGTGAGCTATGACCCGGCGACTGGCTTGAAAGAAGTGGCGGTTGCCCTCAGCTACGAAACGGACGGGCCGGCGGGGGTCACGTATGTGCCACCTGCCGCCAACAACCTGGGCGACTTCACGGGTTTGGACATCAATTTCGACTTTGGCGACTTTTCAGTTGCCGGCTTGGAATTGTACACGCTGCGCCCCGGTCTACTGACGCTGGCGGCGTTTGACGCCACCGGGCTACTGTGGATTACGAATGACTTTGAAACGCCAGAGGCCAGCGGCGGGCCCACATGGGTCTCTACCAACCTGACCGCGCTCGCCAACTGGGCCGGATCGGTACTCAGTGGTTTTGCGGTAGACGCCTTTAGCCCTAAGTATCTGGGTACGGGGACGACGGTCAACGGTTGGCTATGGTCAGATACCCGCTGGATGCGCATTACCGACATCTTCGGCGCTGTGGCGCTCACCAGCCTGGGCGACTTCCGCGCCACCTCGACGCGACGCAGCGGTAACTTTGAACGCGGCCTGCAAAATTGGGGCATCGTCGTTACCTGGTACACCAGCGATGGTATTTGGGCGTCTTATACCACCAATGGCACGTCGTTCAGCGAGATACAAGTCAACGTCAATTACGACACCGGCGCGAACACCTGGCTGCCCGGCATCTGGCTTGACCCGCACCTGGCGGGGCGCGGCATTACCAGTGTTTTTACTAACACCGATACATACAATAACTTAACGACAGATGGGTATTTCACCACTGACTACGGCGCAACCTGGGCTGCCATTTCCAATCCCGACATCACGCCAGGACAAGCGCCGGCGGCGACGATTGCCGTTCCGTTTCAAATCACCAATGGCGGAACGGTGCTGTACGGACGCTTCCAGGGCAGTACCGGCGCGGTAGACCGCCGTATATATCGCAGCGTCGGTACGGTCATTACGGACATTTCGCCGCTGGTTTCTGGCAACCGCTATGGGGTCGTCGGCTACAATCGTAGCCTGGCCGTCTCCGATACGGATAAAAACGTGGCAGTGCTGTGCGGTCTTAACGACATCAACACCTTGGCTGGTGTATGGAGTACGCCAAATGTCCTCGCTGCCGCCCCGACCTGGACGGCGCTTGTCGCCCCCATAGCGGCGGGCAGTATGCCCTACAATGCAGTGTATATCGCTGGGCAAGTCATTTACCTGATTGGCTCGCTTAACGCCCTATCTATCGGGCGAGTCGATAGTACCGTACTCGATTCGCGCAAGGGGAACATGGATTCGGGCGGGGTTACAATCGGGATTTGCGGAGGCTAATTGGCAGTTAACGAGCGAGAATTTGGCCGCAAGCTGAAGGAACGTCTGGACAGCGCGCGCTTCCGCGGATCGTTTCGCGGGCGCATCGGCTTTGAGCAGAGCGATGGCAGCGTGCAGTTGACGACCAGCGACTTGCGCGCCAACGAAGTATGGGTGACGTTTCACGACGACCCGCGCCAGGTCGTCGCCGCACTGTGCCTGAAGGTCAAGAAAGAAATCAATATGCCGGTGATCGTCCAGACCAATATTGACGGGCGCTGGGAGATCGTGGGCATTGACAACGAACCGGCCATGCAGACGTTCGGCGAGGCTGCGCCGACACTCAACGTACCGGATCGCATTGGCGAACTGGTCAAAGAAATCGTGCTGGACAAAAACATCCAGCCAGGTCGAGTACGGGCGTCGGGCAACGGCGATATGCTGGTCTGGATTGAACCGTTTTTTGTCCACGATTTCTACTGGACGGGCGGCCTGTTTGATTTAACCAGTTACCGCCCGGCGACTGCCAATACACAGGCGTGGGTCGTGGTCGGGGTCAATGCCACCGACGGCACGGGCTACGCCGTCACCGGCACGGAATATTCGCTGGCGTTCACGATGAACGCCAGCCAGATGGTCGACAACGCGATTGCTCAGGGCGTCATTCCGCTGTGGGGCTGGGTACTGTTCAACGGCCAGACCAGCATCACGCCCGCGACCCAGAACACGCCTTACCGCTACTGGTTCTCGCCCGTGGGCACGGTGTTCACCATCCAGACAAATCTCACCGAAGTCGGTAACATCGGCGCGGGCGAAGATGACCTAATGAGTTATACCGTACCGGCCAACACGCTTTCAACGAACAGACAATATATTCATTTCAGCGCCGCCGGGATTTTTGCCGCTACCGCCAACAACAAGCGCATACGAGTTCGATTCGGTACAGCCCTGCTGTACGATACGGGCGCGTTGGTCACGACGACGGCGGAAAACTGGTCTATCGAGGGCTGGATTATCCGCGAGGCCGCGGCGGTACAGAAATGTATCATCAAATTTGTATCCTCCGATGCAGCGCTGGTCGCCGACGCGGATTACGTGGGGGCGACGGAAGACCTGACGGCGGCGCTTGCGCTCAGGCTGACGGGCGAGGCCACGGCGAATAATGATATTGTCGAGGAAATGTCGATTGTAGAACGAGGCGGATAATACCATCCGTCAGGAGACAAATATGCTCATTGGACAAAGTCCCTACATTCCAGTAGGCGAACACGAACAGGACACGACTCTCAGTACGGTTTCAACGATTACGACCAGCGCCGGAACATCCGGCATACTGGTACAAGCGATTACGCAGAATATCCGCATGATTATCGGCGGCAGCAAAGCACCCACGGCCTCACTTGGGTTTCGACTCATAGCGGGTGATCCATTCGTCTTTATACCTGTCAAGCCTGGTACGATACTGAAATTTATTGAGGAAACCGCCAGCGCCGTGTTGCAGTATCAGGAAATCCAACGCTTTACAGAGACCGTTCAATAGGCGACTATCGAAAGTTTAGGAGGCTTTATGGCGGTTCTATCCGATCAAGATCGCTTCGATGTATGGGCCGACGTGATGCGCCAGACAGCTATCTCGCTGGCGCTGGACGAGCCCGTGGGAAATATCACCAAGCAGGACCTGCGGGCAGCGATTGACGCGCTTGACGTGTGGCTGAACGACAATGCCGCGTCAGCCAACAGCGCCATTCCCCTGCCAGCGCGCACGGCACTTTCGCCGCGCCAGAAGGCGTCGCTGCTCATGTACGTCATTAGCAAACGGTATCTGAGGAGTTAACGATGGCATCCGGCGCGATAGTTGGACAAATCATCAGCGTGCTCCCCCCGGCGACATTGTTTCCTCAACCGTATGTTCGACAAGGCGGTTCGACGCCGGTCGAGCGCGTGCTGGTCTATGGCTTCGATGCAGCAACGGCGGAATACCTAGATTTTCTGGTGCTGTTGCGCGGCTACGCCGGCGGTGGCCTAACGATTGCTGTTGCCTGGAGCGCGTTCAGCGCCATCACCGGGAATACTATCTGGCGCATTGGTATCCGTCGCATTCAAGATGACGCGGAGGACATTGATGCTGCCCATACCTACGATTACAACAGCGTAACCGATGCCGCGCCGTCTGCTTCTGGCGAGGTGGTGTACCCGACCATTACGTTTACGAACGGCGCGGATATGGACAGTTGGGCGGACGGTGAACTGGCGATTGTGCGGGTAGGCCGAGACGCGGCCAATGCCAGTGATACCATGGCCGCTGATGCAGAGTTGTGGACGCCGGAGATCCGCGAGACATAGGCCAGAAGATGAGAGTTTGACTCATGCCTGCGGGCACCAATTTAAGGGCACGTACCTGGGGTATCCCCCAGGCCGCCGCCCACCCGCTGTGCTATCGTTACACCACTCCTGGCTAAAAGGATTATATCATAAATGGCCGTTCGCTTTGACACTAGCACCGACCGTCTCCTTCGCACCACCGACCTCCTCGATTACAACGCCGCCTACACGTGGATGGCGTGGGTGCGAATTGTCCAGGATCAGGGTGACTATAGTGCTTTTTGGTCACTCAATCGCGACAATAGTAGTAATCTTGATTACGTTGGAACCTCTAGCGACGGAACGACGCTTCTAGCGGTAGTCGAGGCTACCGAGGTCACGGGTACGAACCTGACTGTAGGAACGTGGTATCACATTGCGGGTGTACGGGTTACTACGACCTCTTTTCTAATTTACCTCAACGGCGTACAGAATATCTCGAATACGGGCAATAATGGCGGCAGAGGGGCTGCGATACGCATGGAAATGGGCGGCGATTTCACCACCAACGCAGACGCCTTCAATGGCCGTGTGGCGGCGGTAAAAGCGTGGTCAACCAACTTAAGCGCTGCCGAAATCCTGGCGGAGATGAACTACTGGAAGCCGGTTCGCACCGCCAACTTGTATGGAGACTGGCGTACCTTCCCCGGCGCAGTCGAACGATTAGCGGATTATTCCGGCAACGGGCGCAACTGGACGGCAGGCGGGGCGCTAACCGACGAAGATCCGCCGCCCTTGATCTGGACGGTGCCCATCTGGCTGGCGACGCCGCCGGCCGTGGCTGCGGGCGGCGCGGTGGGCGTGGGGCTGTTAGAAAGTTTACGCATGAATAGACTATCATTGGTGAACTAACATGCAATATTTAGGCGACTTCCCCTACGGCGCAACGGTCTATATCCCATTTGCCACCTATGACGCGAACGGCGCATCGGTCACACTGACCGGGCTGGCCGTGACCGACATTGAGGTGTATCGCAACGGCGGCGTGACTCAGCGCGCCAGCGACGCGGGCTATACACTGCTCGATACCGATGGGATTGACTTCGATACCATTACGGGTATTCATGGATTCTCGATTGACACGTCCGATAACACGACGGCTGGTTTCTGGCAGCCGGGCGCGGATTATTTTGTCGTCGTCTCCTCCGTGACCATTTCTGCCCAGACGGTCAACTTTGTGGTTCACTTCTCGATTGAGAATCGTGCGGTCAGCGGCCTCTTGCAGCGCACGACGATTGCGACGCTCGCCAGCCAGACCAGCTTCACGCTCACAACAGGCTCGGCGGATAATAACGCTTACATTGGCAGCGTAATTGTCGTCTACGACCAGGCGACGCCCGTACAGAAAGCTGTCGGCGTGATTAGTGCCTATACCGGCTCAACGCGGACGGTCACGCTCTTGAATGACCCGGCGATCTTCACGATGGCAGTCGGCGACTTTGTAGTGATACTCGCCGACCGTGCATTGAAGGCGACGGTGGACAATCGCACGCTGGACGTGTCCACGGGCGGTGAGGCTGGACTGGATTGGAATAACATCGGCAGCCCGACGACGGCGCAAAACTTATCGGGTACGAACATTGATGTCGACCAGGTGGTTGCATCGGTATCGGGGGCCGTCGGCTCGGTGACAGGCGCGGTCGGCAGCGTAGCCGCTGGCGGGATTACCGCCGCCTCGATTGCAACAGATGCTCTTGGCGCGTTGGAACTGGCGGCGGATGCGATTGCCGAAATTGCCGACGCCGTATGGGATGAAGATGCGACGGTGCACCAGACACAAGGCACATTCGGGCAAGCGATTGGCGATCCGGTAGCCGACGCCGACACGATCTGGGGATTGGCAAACACGAACCTGAACGCGACAGTCGGCAGCCGAGCAAGCCAGACATCTCTCGATACAGTAGATGATTTCCTAGATACCGAGATTGCAGACATTCAGGCACGTCTCCCTGCCGCGCTCGTGAGCGGGCGTATAGACGCCAGTGTGGGTGCCATGGCTGCCGGGGTCATTACTGCTGCTTCCATTGCTGACAATGCCATAGACGCGGCAGCACTGGCCGCCGATGTGCTCACCGAACTGCGCTCAATTGTCAGCGGTACTTCAGACAGCGGCAGCACCACAACCATGATAGATGCGACGCGAACCGAGGCCGATACTGACTATTGGGCCGGCGACATCATCCTGTTTACCAGTGGTAACATTGCGGGGCAAGCGCGAATGATTACGGCGTTTGACCCGGCGACGGATACGATTACCTTTACACCGGCAACTACTCAGGCGGTTGCGACGCAGACCTATGAGATCATTCCGGGCGCGCGCGCCATTCTCGCCGGAATCACGCACACGTCCGCGCGAATCCCGAATGTAACCTTGACCGATACCGTCACCACCTACACGGGCAATACCCCGCAGACGGGCGACAATTTTGCACGTTTGGGTGCTCCGGCGGGCGCGTCCGTCTCGGCGGATATTCTGGCCGTGGATAATCTAGTAGACGATCTCGAAAGTCGCCTGGGTACGCCGTCTAATCTAGGCAGCGGCGCGACTATTTCCGCGAACCTCGTAGACGTTGAGGGGCAAACCGATGATATGGGCGCAGCCGGGGCAGGGTTGACCGCTATCCCCTGGAATGCGGCGTGGGACGCGGAAGTGCAGAGCGAAGTAGACGATGCGCTGGTGGCGCGTAATTTACATAGTCTCATCCTGGCTTCCGGCACAGCCGACAGCGGCAGCACGACGACCATGGTAGACGCCGCTCGCACAGAAGCGGACGCCGATTACTGGAAAGGCCGCTTGATTGTCTTTACCAGCGGCGTTATCGTGGGGCAGTGCGCGATTATCACCGACTTCAACGCGGCGACCGACACGTTCACTTTTGCGCCGCCGCTCACGCAAGCCGTGGCCACCCAAACCTACGTCATTCTACCGGGCATCTCGGTCTGGGATGATACACTCGCTGAACATCTGGCCGCGGGCACAACTGGCAATGCACTCAACGCGGCCGGGGCGGCGGGCGATCCCTGGTCAACCACACTGCCAGGCGCATACGGCGCAGGAACGGCGGGCTTAATCGTGGGTACGAATCTGGACGCGACGGTGAGCAGCCGCGCGTCGCAAACTTCGCTGAATACGGTGGATGACTTCATAGATACCGAAATTGCGGATATTCAGGCACGCCTGCCGGCTGCCCTGGTCGGTGGACGGATAGACGCGAGCGTGGGCGCAATGGCGGCGGGTGTCGTGACAGCAGCGGCGATCGCCACTGGCGCAGTGGATGCGGACGCGATTGCGGCGGATGCCGTCACAGAGATTCAATCCGGTTTGGCGACGGCTGCCTCAATAGCTGCGCTGAATAACCTCTCGGCTGCTCAGGTCAATACGGAAGTAGACACAGCGCTGGCTGATGTGCGATTGGATGAACTGCTGTTCGCCGACAGCGACATTGACGGGGCAGCGCCGCCCACCGTGGGCAGCGTGTTCCACGAACTCCTGAGCGCCACCGCCGGGTCATTTACCTTTGACCAGACGACCGACAGCCTGGAGGCCATCCGCAACAAGGAAACCGACATTGAAACCGATACGGCGGTCATCGGTGCGGCTGGCGCGGGCTTGACGGCAGTTCCCTGGAATGCCGCTTGGGACGCGGAAGTACAAAGCGAAGTGAACGATGGGCTGGTCGCGTTCTTTACTTCAGCCGCGCAACTCGTCACGGATGTATGGGCGGCAGCGACGCGCGTTCTAACCGCGGGCACCAATATCGTACTGGCAAAGGGAACGGGCGTCACAGGCTTTAATGACCTATCCGCGGCGCAAGTCAATGCCGAAGTGGTGGATGCGCTGAATGTGGACACCTACGCTGAACCGGGACAGGGCGCACCGGCGGCAACCGCGTCACTGGCGGCGAAGATTAATTACCTGTATAAAGCCTGGCGTAATCGCAGCACCCAGACGACTACCACGTACAGCCTATATGCCGATGATGGCACGACGGTTGACCAGCGGGCGACAATTAGCGACGATGCGACGACCTTCGTTAAGGGCGAAATCGTAACCGGGCCGTAAATGGATACACGCGATAAACGTTCCTCAGCGATACTGCACTCCCTGCCCTGGCGAGGACTATTCCCCCTCCCGGATGGCGCAGTCAATCAGGCGGATAGGCAGCATACGTGCAATATGTACCGGGGCATTGCAGCGGGGGCACCAGCGCCAATCGTTGTTATCCAGGGATTACTAACGGTGATTTTTACATCTCGTATCCCCCATGCGACCTTTACATCTCGCGCCCCCTACATTACCTTTACCTCTCGCGCCCCTCATGCGATCTTTGAAACCGAGGATTGACCGTGGCGAATCTGACTACTCTACTTGACCAACACGCACCGGAGAGAGGTACGTATTTCGTAACCCTCTCGTTTGTCGATGAGAATGGCGCGGCAGTCGTACCCGACAGTGTGACTTGGACATTGACCAATGATCGCGGCGCAATCATCAACAGCCGCAGCGCCGTCGCTATTGCCGTACCCGCTACGTCGAATACGATTGTATTGTCTGGCGCTGACCTGGCAATTGGCGATTATGGGATTGAGCGCCATCTACTGGCCGAGGGCATCTATGACAGCACGCTGGGTAATAACCTGCCCTTCAAATCACAGACCAATTTCTTAATCGAGAATTTCACGGCGGTGACATGAGCGACTTGCAGATGTATCTCCTCTCGTTTGACCCGGACGATAACTTTGAGTTTATCATTCACTGCCTGATGATTGAATACAAGTGGCTGCTCGACAAACTGAAAGCGGCGGGCGACTAGAATATGCTGCTGATTGTGCAAATCTCCATTTACATACGTTATATTAACCCTACGGTCTGTAATGTTGAGGCACGAGCGAGAGGGTAGAATGGTGAGTATGGACGAACAAGAAAGCAGCGTCTCTCCAATAGGTGTGAAACTTTTAGAACTCGAACAGAAATTCGGCATGAGTTCTGCGGAGTTTCTTCAAAAGTGGGTCGCGGGCGAAATAGAAGAAACTTTTGAAACTGGCCTTTGGGCAGAGATGCTCGATTTTATAGACGATACACCCGTTGAGGAAACGTAACGCGCGCGCATAACCGCGCATACCATTGACGCGCTTTCGAGCGCGTTTTTGTTTGACCAGAAGAAGCTGCCCACGGGCATGTTGTCAGCACGCCCGTGAGTACAGCGACTAGCAGCCCGCAAGGAGGGCTACCAGCTTTGATCATCTTAGCGCAGATACCATTGGGAGGCGCAATGTCGCCCGATTATCAAATTGTGAGCCAGGTGACGGAAAGCATGCAGGCGTTCCGCGAGTTGGGTATTGGCCTTGCCGTGCTTTTTGTCGCGGGTCTGTTCGCCATTGCCATCATTATTTTTCTTGTGACGAACTACCGGCTGCGCTCCACGCTGGCGAACCGAGACATGGCGCGGGCGGCGGTAGATAATGACGCCAGCACGCGCCAGGATGACATCGCCACCAAACTCATTACCATGTTTGGCTCATTCACCGAGGCGATTAGAGACGTGAAAGAGGACATGGCGGCGGCTATGTTCGCCTCTAATCAGGCGCAGGATCGCAGCACCGAAGTCCAGAAGCAGACGAATGAACTCACAGCGACGCTGATTCTCACGATCAAGGCTCTGGACGCGCGCGCGGGCGATAACCAGAAATTTATCGTAGACCATGACCAGACCGCCCGGACGGGTATCAAGGACATCGTCGCCGCGATTGAACGGGTGGAGCGCAAGGTTGACGACGCGCTGAAGGGCATTGGTGAGATCAAGGCATTCTACCCAGAAGGCACAGACCGGATGGCGCGCGTGGAAAAGGAACTGGCGGAAGCGATTGAGGAATTGAAAGACTGCGCGAAGAAGGCTACTGACGAAAACCCCGTCACCCGAACGGACATTGCGCCCATGGAGCCTGAGCCGGAAACGCTGACGCGGCAAGAGCCAGGGACAGGCGAGGAGAAGGCGGCGTGAAAAAGACGGTCACAATCATCATTGAACAAACAGAACAGGGCGAATGGGTAGCCACCTGCAAGGATGTATTGCAGAACGGTTATCTGATTGTGATGTCTGAAGATACGGCAAGTTGGGCGCTGTCACATGTCTGCGAGGATATTGTGGAACAATTGACGGCGCTGCGCGATAGTGGCAACGATTGGCCGGGATAGATGACTGACGGGGACTGCTCTCGCAGGACTGCCTGGTTAATCATCGGGGGGGAAACCGACGAAGCCCCAAACCACCCGTCAATAGGATTGTATCATGACTAACACCCCCACCAGTCGCTTTCACCAATGTGCTTGCACACCGCATAAAAACGGTGTTCAAGGATATGGTCGTCAATCCAGTCAGCTAGTCTAATCAGGGATAGCTTTAGGTGTTTCATGAGCGATATTATAACCAAGACCTGCACGAAATGCGGCGAGACGTTCCCGGCGACGACGGAGTATTTTAATCGCGACCTTAAAGGTCGACATGGTCTATCCAGTCAATGCAAGATTTGCCGATGTGGAAAGCAAAAATCTTGGCGTGATGTCAATAAGGACAAGATAAGGGAAAGGGATAAACGTTATCGAGAAGCGAATCCTGAAAAAACGCGCGAAAGGCAGAATCGTTGGGTTAAGACCAATCCTGAAAAAGACCGTTTGAACAAGCAGCATTTCCATAATACTCACCCTAACAAACATTCTGAATATGCACGCAATTACAAATTAGCACATCCTGAAAAGTACGCCCAAATACAGAAAAAATATACAGAATCCCATCCAGAGGTATCGAAACGACGGACTGCCAACCGCCGCGCGCGCCAGTATAACGCCCCCGGCACCCACACCGCCGCGGACATCCGCCGCCAACTCGCCGCCCAGACCGACAAGCGCGGCGTGCTGCACTGCTGGTGGTGCGGCAAGGCGATCAAGGGCACGTATCACGTAGACCACTGGACGCCGTTGGATAAGAACGGGTCAAATGACGCGGGCAACATCCGCATCATGCACGCGAAGTGCAATCTGCGTAAGAGCGCGAAATTACCCGGAGAACTGGGACGACTGCTATGACCCCACAATCACGTATCTCGATCAACGTGCATCCCGTACCCGACAAGGGCAAGCTCATGACGTTCGTGCGCGCCCTCAACCCGCGCGCCGTGGTGGTACTCAACGCCACGGATACCGCCCGCGAGATCAAAGACGCGCTGCCGGATTGCGAAGTCATCTTTCGTTTCAAGGGCGGCACAGGCGAAGGCGACGACGGCGCGAACCTACTCATTCATACGCCCGCCATGTGGCTGTCGAAAATGGCGGCCAAGCTCGGCGGCGACAAACGCATCATTCTGCACACGACCAATGAAGCGCCACTAA
>C687J35021_10001927_pt1 | contig 15094 bp, 37 predicted proteins | sample RifCSPhighO2_12_FD_35021 | JGI IMG/M metagenome (IMG submission 35021)
GACGGATCTTCACGCGACCGGGGAAATTTTTGCGTAGCATTGATAACCTCCAGAAAAAGGAAAACTCCCGGCAGAGAAGATCTTCTCTACCGGGAGGATTCTGACGACGCGATCAGCGCTGCGCGGCTTGCGCAGGCTTCCCATTCGGACGCGGAACAAGCGCTTCAGCAACGGGAGCCGCTTCCTTCTTCGCTTCCTTGTCCGCTTTCTTGTCTTCTTCCTTGCTCCACGAAAGCTCGGCCGCGTGTTCCGTGATATACGCCTTGATCTCGCTTTCGACGCTCAAGAGCTTGATCAGATACGGCGCATAGACACTCATGGGGAACCGGCCCGTACCGTAGAAACTGAGACCTCCCTTTTGGTTGATACTGATCGTCAAGCCCGTGTCTCCGAGCTTGACCCGCGCGCGGGTGGTAGACTTCCCACCTTGCATCTTGGCACGGATCTTTGCCTGCTCTTCAGGAGACAGTTTGGCCAGGATCGCATCAAGTTCATTATTCTGAATCATGAATCGTATTCTCCACGTTTCTGGTGCTCACGAAATTCGCGAACAATTTGTCCTAGCAACAATCTAGATCGCCTTACATGCATGTAAGGATACGTGCTAAGGAAACCTCCCGGTAAGAGGGAACACTTTACCGGGAGGATTCTAACCCGCGGATCAGCGCTACGCGACTTGCGCAGACTTCCCGTTCGGACTCGGACGCGGCGCAAGCTTCACCGCTTCGGCCGGCTTCACCGCTTCGGCCGGCTTCGCTTCCTTGCTCCACGAAAGCTCAGTCGCATGCTCCGTGATGTACGCTTTGAGTTCGGCCTCAACCGAGAGCAATTTGAGCAAATAAGGAGCGTAGATGCTCATGGGAAACCGGCCCGTACCGTAAAAACTGAGCCCGCCTTTTTGGTTGATTGATACTGTCAGTCCCGTGTCTCCGAGCTTGACGCGAGCGCGAGTGGTAGACTTACCGCCTTGCATCTTTGCGCGAATCTTCGCCTGCTCTTCGGGCGACAATTTGGCCAGGATCACATCAAGATCATTCATTTTCCCATTCTCCGCATTTTTGATGCTCGCGGAATTCACGAGCAATTTGTCCTAGTAACAATCGAGATCGCCTTACATGCATATAAGGATACGTGCTATTCTTGTGTCGTTTTGCTTGCCTAGCTTGCTTTCGGTGCAATTGCTTTAGCTTAGCAAAACACGGCTCGCACGCTATACCTTCGATTGTTGCTTCCCTCCCATCGCACACTTTGCATATCGGCACACTGGCGCATCGTTGCGGGATCCGTGCCGACTCAAATTAGCTGGATTTAGATGTTTCAATGTGCAAAAGAGAAATAAAATGCTCAAAAAAAGTAATTTGCTTCTTTTTTGCACGTCAATTGCTTCCACCAGACAAGCTCGGCGGCGGCGCCACCAATAGACGCGAGCACGCCACTCCCCCGCGAGGAAACTTGCAGGCGAGCTACGTATAATTTAGACTCGAACTGCATAAATTGAAATTTAGACTCGGACTGCGTAGAATTTAGACAAAACTGCGCATAGCGGGCGCATTGTCTTTTTTACACCTAAAACTTTAAGAGTTTACGATAAGCGAGGAAGGATTTAAAAAATGACTATTGTATTAACTGATACTGAACTTGAAATTGGCCGATTGGCTGTAGAAGATGTTTTAATAGAACTGAGGGATAATCATATTTGTACGTTAAGAAACAATGGTTTAGTTTGTAAAGAGAAAGATGGGACACCGTCTACAGTTATACGTTTAGGGTTGGAACAAGCTTTGTTAATCGCAATCAAAGCTATTAACAAAGAAAGGGAAAAGGAATACAATTGAGCTTCTATAATGCGTACATTGGCGATTTTAGAGTATTTCATCTGATAAATAATGAAGGTATATCTCATGAACTTCACAAGGCCGAAAGGCACTACTCAAAAATTTTTAGGAAATTAGAGTTAGAAGAGAAAGTAATCAATATTCTTCGGCGAGTAGACGATCATATTTACGAAGATTGTCAAGATAATTCACTTTACCTCGTATAAGAAAAAGGAAGCATTAAAAATGAACATTAGACGTGAATCAACACAAAATGTTGCGATATGGGTAAGTGCAACCGCTATCGTAAGAATATTTGAGATAAAACCAATTACTTCTGCGGCTTTTTTTGGCGAATGTAGTAAAACTATAAAGTTTAGAAATAAAAGTATTGAAGATAAAATTTACAATATATTGTGTAGGATGGATGATCATATTTACGAAGATTGTCAAGATAATTCCTTGACAGATATATAAAACAAAGAAGCTATGATAAGCTTGGAGGTTAGTTAATGAAACCAAAAAACTCAATAGAATTTATACCTACTCTCGTTGGGAATCGCTTCCATTGCGACTGCGGATCAGAGCAATTTTTCATAGCACTAGAAGGAGAAGATACTCCTAGTGGAGCCATAGATAATATCGAGTGTATAGTATGTCACAGAATGTTTATAATGAGAGTTAGATGCGTCATTTAATTTTTTCTAGAAACGTAAAATTTTACAATAAGCCAGATTTTTTGTTTATACCATGTCGCGGTAAATGGTATAAGCGAATTTTCAGAATTTTGACATTACGATAAGAGAAATGAAACCAAAATGCAATAATTGTCGTGGGCTTTATCAAGAAAAAAATGAAATTCTTGATAAAGGATTTTGTATCGTTTGTAAACCCGAAGTAGACTATCGAGAACAAATTGCACTAACAGATAAACGGGAAGAAGAAGACATAATTGAATATTATTATAAAGGAAAAATAAATGCCATACGTTAAGCTTCGTGCTAAATCTGATCACGAAACTATCATCATTGACGATAGAGGTGAAGTGTTTTGCATTGCAGCGAGTAAAGAAGCAATGCAAATCATAATCAATTCAGTTAATTTAAATTTCTTAAGCAGAATCCATGAACTTCACTCCGATAGTAACATTCATTCAAAGTTTTAAATTAGGGAGGAAATAAACATGTACACAGTTTCTATTAACACAGATAAGCAAAACGTTATTGTAAGTGCAATTTCCAAAGGAACACTTTTCACTGCAAAATTGACGGAAAAAGAACCTCTAAAAGTGTGGTTAAAGGTATATAACGGAATAGTAGATTTAGAACATTATTATGAGTATAGAAATCATGAAATAATTTATAATTATACTTATTTAGGGATATTGACAGTGACAAAAAGCTAAATTCTCTTCAATCCTATAATTTAAAGATTGTAGGATTTATAGGGAGTTTAGAAAAAGGAATTATCTGTATTATGGATATAAAAATTAACACAAAAACTCAGGAGAAAATTATGATCAAAATTGGTGATATTTACAAAAGTTGTAATTACATACCTGTTCGATGTGAAGGTATTGATGAATATGATGGTGTTTGGGGGGTTTCTTTGGTAGATGGATCAAGACCACATTCATGTGATATTTATAACTGCGGACCTGTAAAAATTTCAGAAGAAGAAGCTCAAAAACTAATTCAACTTTGGAATACAGAAGGAGAAAGAGGAGTTCTACTTTATGAAGGATGGACTCCAGAAGCAATAGATCAATTTATAAAAAAATGGAGATAAAAATGAAAGACAGATTTTGGCAATTTGAAGATATAAAACCTATATATTGGTTAGAAAATGAAATTAAAGCACCCTTTATACACGAAAAACAAGCAGAAATAAAAATAAATATCGAAGCAAACCTTTGTTTTTTGCTAGACACTCTTGATTTTGATTTTGACGAGTGTTACCGGCGACTTGCCGATTGACGTCCGCGGTTCCAGATGCGATAATACACAAGCATCGGGCGTTTCGGCGCCGGAAAGCTAACAGTAACTGTTTTATTTTTTTATAGTAAGGAAATAAAATGAATAAGTACATTGTAGTGATCAAGGAAAATGGCCACGTCAAAAGTTTCCCGCTGGAAGCGGACGGATATAAAATTAATGGGTTTCTCATTGAATTCTACGATGGAGAGGATCTAATCGTAGCCTATAATCAAGCTAAAATCGAACAAATTAGACTTGCTAGATGAATACTTTAACTCTAACAGTCAATAAAGTTTCTCTAACAGAAATAGAGGCTTTGTTAAATTTATCTATTAAAGATATAAAAATCAAAACAGGTAATATAGCTATGGGATATATTTACGTTGAATATTCAAATGGCGCTCATGTATTTTTGTATAAATATAATGAGCAATGGTATGAATTGCCGGTATGACTGTAAATGACGAAATAGTCCAACTTCAAAAGAAACTTAGTCAATTAGGTAGATCTATCCGAGCAGATTTGGAATCTAAAATTTATGTTGAAACTAAAACTATTCTAGTTGATGGAGTAGAGTACACTGTTCCTGTAACTATTTGTCCTACTACACACGGTACAGGATTAGCAGAACAAGTTCTATACGATAGAGCAGTGTTCAGTGCAGATAAAAAGCTGATCCAAAAAAGTAAACTAAATAAGGCATTAAAGTAATGTCGGAAATTGTAGGCATAACTCTTTCATGTCTAGTCATTTTAGGATTCTTCATACTTGTTGAACGCCAGGAGAGTAGAATTCAACGCCAAAAAAAGAAAGAATCAAAAAGAGTTTATGTGCCTAAAGATTTTAGTTGGTACTACAAAAAGAAGAAACTTAGAGAATTTAAGTAAACATGTTAAAATATAATCCACATGACCCGCCTTGGCGGCAAGAAAACAGATTGCCATCAATAGAAGAATTGAACGAAATCAGCGGACTAATAGGTCAAACGACTGATGAAAATGAACTAGAAAAACTAGCGTATGCAGCAATAGAAGCTGCATTTTGTTTACATAAAACAATCAAAACTTAGAGTTTACTCGAATGCACAAGCAATAGTTTGTGCATTCTATGAAAATTCTAAACTAGGAAAATAAAAATGCAAGCTTCTATAGAAGAAATTGAAATTTACAAAACGAAAGCTGAAGCTTGGTTGAAAACTAATCATAGATTTAATGATTTCTATACTGTTGTTAAAACAGCTATTATGGAATATTTAGCAAATCAAGAAAATAAAACAATTTTCGATTCAAAAATATGAAAAACTGGGCAGAGAAATTTGAATTTGCTTTACATTCAATGGAAAATATATGTGTAATACATTACAAAAGAATACCAGCAAACAGTCTTTCATTTCGTATAAGCACAGCATTAAACATACTTATACGTATTAGAGATATGAAAATGATATTTAATATCATACACAAAAGAGAAAATATAGATCATCATCTCGAACTTTCATGAGAATTTCAAGCCGGCGTATCCGCTCACTCTTATAAAGTGTAGAAACGGTAGTTGGTCCACGTAGGTTCAAATCCTACCGCCGGCACCATGGGCACGTAGCTCAATTGGCAGAGCGGCAGACTCTTAATCTGCGGGTTGTAGGTTCGATTCCTATCGTGCTCACCAGTTCCCAGGCGTGGCGAAATGGAATACGCGATTGCCTCAAGAGCAATTGAGGGAAACCTCATGAGAGTTCGAGTCTCTCCGCCTGGACTAGGTTTTACGGTATGAAAAAAACAGAACAGTGCAAACAATGTGAAAATTTACATGAACAACTTGATCAAATTGTAAAATTATTGAAGCAAGCACAAAATATAATTGCCGGTCGAAACGAAGAATGGCATTCCGAAGTTGAATATGTGCTTGCTGAGATAAATTCAAAATAAGCGAAGGAAAAATAATGCACCATAGATTGCTTATTGTTATTCAAAGTAAATCGCCAGCCAGTAATCCTACAATTCAAATTGTATATTACAATACCAGAGAAGATATGCTAAAAGCTTATGAGAAAATAAACTATCATGGAGGATCCGAAAATTTCTGGATGAATGTAAAAATGTTAGACTTTCCAAAAGAAGATTGAGCACATTACTTGATAAACCGATATTCCTTACGGTGAAATTTTTGAAGGATCTCTAACAAGGCAATTAATCCGGCAGTTCAAAAAAATTTTTGAAAAAAGTCTTGACGACCAAAACCGAGTCGTTATAATGATTCCAGTTAGCGCAGACGCATGTTGCCGATGCGCAAAACAGGAAACGACGCAAAAAGGAAAAAGCAATGAATCCGCTTCTTACTGATCTACAGTCCAAGCTGTCTGCTGAAGATTTCGCCCGTCTTACCGCAGAACTCGCAAAGTACCAGCCTAATAGCAATGCGGTAAAGGCGACCGTTGAACTGGCTGATGGTACTAAGCTCCAGTTTGGTATCGGGCGTAAGAGCAAGATGGTTCGAGTCTACGGCCTGCGGGAGGAAGGCAAGCGCGATCTACCTGTCGCGTTGAAAGTGGAAAGCTGGTACCAGCTCGCCGAAGCGCTGCCGCGTCTACTGGACTTCATCACGAAGAATGCCAATACTTTCCAGAATGAAGCACCAGACGAAATCGAAGAAACACCGGCACCACGACGCAAGCGGAATCGAAAGACTGAAGCTAATTAACTAGCCATGATAGACAATGGCGCCAGGGTAGTATAAAAATTAGGATTAAACTACCCTGGCGCCTGTCTGAGCCGAAATAGGATATATTATTATATCTTATTTACCTAGCCTGATCAACTAGGTACTGATGATGGCTGATCATCCTATAGGAGAAAAAAATGAATACAAACGACGTACTAGACTTCGTGGCGCAAGTCGACCGCGATACACGTGTTATTCGCGATTTCAAGCCCGGTATGAGTGTCCGCCAAGGCGATATCTATATCGACATGCTTAGCGGAGATTTTAAGAATCTCGCAAAAGATAGAAAAGAACTAGAAAAGAGAATCAAGCAAGGAAAATTCTGGAAAGAATTCAAATTCGGAGCACTCGGAGAGCGTACCACTAACCTACAATTGGTAAATGGTACGTCTCTTGGATCTCGTCACTCGATCAGCGACGCTGATCGTTCTATTGTCGAAATCTACGCTCCTACAAACACAAACCCTCTAGAAGGCCCTGTGCTTGTAGCTAAGAGTCGCTTCACAATTGTTCATCCTGAACATGCGTGGGTCGAGCTTCCGGAAGGTACCTACCAAATTAGGTACCAACGAGATTTCGCTAAGGAAGAATTAGCAAGAATTATGGACTAATTTAGAAGTTTTTCAGCCGCTCTGCTACGACAGAGGAAAACAGACACAGACATAAATTATGTTTAGCGCTAAGTACGCCGCCCGCTTAGGTGTCAAAAAGGGCGGCATTTTTTTATAACTCAATGTCCCAGACGGTTAAAACTAAATTTGAAGAAACGGTAATAAGAAATTTCGATAAAAGTACATTCCCTACACATTCAATGAATGCTTTAGGAACGTATATAAAAGTAAAATTACCGTATCAACTGTTTGAAAATCTAGCACTTGCAACAAAAAGGAAATAACGATGGCTAAACAAATTCATAAAGTCAAACTGCAAACTCCAGAATATTCTGATTGTAAAAAAGAAGATAATTCTTATGATGAGGACAAGTTATGTGAAGCTATCTATCAAGAATATCTTGCACATGGTTTATCTACTGAACCAGTAGATAAAAGTCATCTTAACAAATATTACCGGGAAGCATACAAAATTGTTCAGGAATCAATCCCTGAAGCTCCTCCATTTCGTAAGATCGTATGGGTTAATAGTCCATTAGCAGGTTGTTATCTGTATCTTATTTACAAGGAATTTACTGCTAGGGCAATGTTAAATGCCCATAAGATTATTACACATATAGATAGATCTCTTATGGATGTAAAATTTAAAGATCTTCTTCCTAAAAATAAAAATTTGGAACCAGATTTCGCAGCATGCTTTAGAGCATGTTCTATGGGAGGATGGGAAAGTTATTGGGTAGGCCACTTTACATTCGGAGAATTGATCAATGATAATTATCCAGACGGAGTAAAGAAGCGGCTCGCAATTATGCGAGAGCTTTGTAAAGGTCATATTTGGTGGCCTACTCCTGGATATATTATTGCATGTGAACGTCCTAATACAATCTCTCGAGACGATCAAAATCGTCTACATTCAACTACCGGGCCAGCATTAGGATATTCTGATGATTTTGGATTCTATTACATAGATGGAATTCATGTACCACGTAAAGTGGTTATGGATCCAGCGAATATTACGATAGAGGAAATCAAAGCTGAAAACAATGCCGCAGTAAGGCGTATTTATATTCAACAATACGGATTGCGACGGTTCCTGAAGGATACAGGAGCAGTCAAGCTTGATGAAGCAACTAATCAAGTTCTTTATCAAGACGTTGTTGAAAATAGAAAATTCATTATTTGCTCTGACGGCTCTACGGGAGCTATCTATGATATTCAGGTACCGAATGAGGTTAATACTTGTAAAGATGCACAAGACGCATTGTATGGGAGTGATTCAAGCAATATCGTAGCAGAAAGCTAAGAATAATGTTTAAATATAATCTTGATCAAAAAGTATTTCTCATAATAGACGCGGTCGGGGGCGCTGAAGTAATTATTACAGGAAAAATAAAAGGAGCATGGATGATCAAAGGGGAAAATCCCTGGACTAAAGGATCGGAAGATGCTTGTTACAGCGTAAAAGTTGACGGGAAAATTTACAATGTACAAGAACATAAAGTTTTTGTAAATCTACAAGATTTAGTTAATGTAGCAATAAATACTAAACATTGGAAGCCGGAAATATAAGCAACTTATCGAATGCTCAAGTTTTTATAACTTGAGCATTCTATTAAGCTGCTTAATCCTAAAGTAACGCCTTGAACCTTGTTAAAAATTTAAAGATTGCTTTCTATAACAGAAATAAAGGAAACCCATGAATACTCTAGATTTACTTAAGAAAATTGGCGCTGATTTTGAAGTTGAAAAACGAGATATGTACTTTCATCCAAATGACGATGATAGATATTTTAAGCTGGTTCCTCGATATTGTGCAATTGTAAGAACTGACACTTGTGTTCCATTGTCTGTGATGGGAGATGAATATGGTGTTGTTCAATATAAAGATACGATATCGTTTCTTGATGAAATTATTGCTGAAGGCTCGGTTACAATTAAACATGGATATATCATAGATCAAGGTGCAAAACTCTATATTATGATGAAGGGTAATGAAGCTATTACCCTTTGCCCCGGAGAGCAAATTGAATCTACATTTATCGTAAGCACATCTCATGACGGTACAGGTGCTATTAGGATTATGTACGCGCCCACATATGCGCCTCTTAACGTCATTCTTACGCCTTTAGGTAAAGGAGAGTTGAGAATGCGACATAAGGTACATATTAATGAGCATGTGAAGAATGCTAAAGTGGCAATTCGACGCATTTTTAATTACACAAACACGTATAGAAATAGTTTCAAGCAGCTTGTGAACATTCAACCAACTGAAGAACAAGCTAGAACTTACTTTAAGATGGTTATTGAAGGAGAAAGCACTCGAACTGAAAATATTAAGGCAAAGATTTTCGATCTTTGGCTTACTAGTCCTTTGACTAGTAATTTTGCTAGCTGCAAAGCTACTCTCTTCGGTTGTCTGATGGCTGTTGCTCAATTTGCGGACTATTACAAAGTAGTCCGCAAAAGCAAGATTCGCTCAGACGATGACGCTAGGATCTATTCGTCTCTTGACGGCGAAGGCGCAAAAATGAAGGCTGAAGCTCTTTCATGGGCAATTAGCTGTGCTGATAAAGGATTTATTGGGAAGCGATAAAAATGTCTTTTTCTAAATTTGATTATTGTATGGATAATTTCATTAGTAACATTTTTGGACCAGTAGATCAAGAAAAATATAAATCCAATTTAGGATTTCTACAGCATCAGTTATATGATCGACTTCTTAATGATACAATGCCAACTATAGATCAACCTCTTAGTTTTCCTATAGATATAGAATGCAAAAAGTGATAAAATATATTTCAACTCTCTTTTCAAAGAAAAAGAAAAAAAGACTTTTCTTTTTCTTTGAAGTAGAAATTGATTGGATATTTTTTCACTATATTGAAGATAATCTACCTGGATATAGAGGTAAAATGTGGGATAAATTAATTGAAAATATAATTTCAAATTTAGGAGATCCTGGTAGATTCTTTATAAGAATCTATAAAGATGAAATAAATAATGGGAAATGAACTTTTTGAAAAAATTCATTGGTATTTCGATAGTATGCTTTTTGACTATATTAAAGCATCCTATAAATGTGACGCAGGCTGCGGCGACTGGCATGATTTAACTGATCGCCACTGGCATCGTTTAAACGATTGCCTTTTGGATCGCCTTTTCTTTAATATGATACCGCCTAGTAGTGAAAGCATGAGACATAATACGGAATCTATTTATCAAAAAGTAAATAAATGAAATCTAGATTTTTTGATGAAATTAACTATTCATCTGCTATTAATAAGAGTTTTTATTTCTTTATAGTTGATAGAATAAAGAAAAGAGCCTATAAAGACTATAAAACATATATAATTTTACGTCAACTTTCTGTAAGCATAAGAAATAGTACGGAATCTATTTATCGAGAGGTAAATAAATGAACAGATTTTTTGAATTAGAATCTCTATCTCCTAGTACTTACCTAAATTTCTATTTTTTTATTGCAAGTAATAAAAAAATAATAAATCCAAATCTTAGTACAAGACTAGATAAAATTTTATTTGAACTTTATAGAGATATGATAAATAATACTTATGAAGTATATCACAAAAGATAGATTTTTTGAACTCGCAAAACCAGCGGAACATGAGCTATATAACAAAACATCAGACTCTAGCATACCGAATAGCAATCCAAAGCACTAGTCAATTTAGACTGGGAGCTGTACTAGCTAAAGGAAGTACAGTACTAAATGTCGGCGTTAACAATATGCGCCGCACGCATCCTTTGCAACAACGTTACAGTAAGAAACCTCTAGGTACTCATGCTGAAGTATCGGCATGTTGTAAAGTCAACCGAGAGGATATTCAAGGCGCTACATTGTACATTTGTAGGGCTTTGAAAAATGATAAAATCGCTCTTTCAAAACCTTGCAATTGTTGCATGCAAATCCTTAACTTATTTGGAGTAAGAAGAATTTATTACTCTACAAACTATGGCGATTTTAAAATGCAGACGCTCTAAGGGATAACATTGAAGAAAATTATTCTAACAAATAATAAGTACGAAACATCAAGAAAATGTTCAATAACAAGATGTAATAAATGGATAGAAGATAAAAATTATCCATTTAGAACTTGTGAAAAATGTAGAGAAAAATCTAAATTGTCTGTTAGAAAATTAAGAACAAATCCTGATAAATACAAAAAAAATCTAAAAGAAAATAAAGAAAGACATAATCAAAAATATAAAGAAGATATTTATTACCGTCTAGCTTGTCAAGCTAGGCGACGAGAACAGTATTCTAAAAATAAAAAAGATCTAAAATGGTTAGAAGAAAAAAGAAAAAAAGATAGAGAAAGCTGGAATAAAAGGAAACAAAATTCAGAATATGCTAAAAAAGTTGCCGCTAGAGCAAGAGAACGCAGAAAAGAAAATAAATTACTAATAAAAACTGATCCTATTGTTAAAAAATGGATATACGGAATGTTAGAATACGCAAAAAGGACTAATTAAAATGAACACTACATTACAGTATTCAGAAGTAGCATACTCTGATGCATTGGAAGAAAGTCTTATAGGAGTAGATCAAGAAGCAACAAAGATTTTAAGAACTAAATATAATGTACTCAATAATGCAATAATTGGAGCTTTTCTAAAAAGCGATACTAATTCAGTTAATGCTCGTATTTTACGTCAAGCATTGATTGATTGTCTTAAATCCGGCAAACTTAATTTTGTTACCGATATTCAACGTATCAAGTTTATGAATACTTTATTTTGTGATACTTATGTTCTATACGCTGGAGAAATAGAAATTATTAGTAAAAAACTAAACGACATCTTGTTTTACGCCGACTTCAAGCGGGCACAAACTTTGCTAGGGATTGCGGAATTTGAATTACGCGATACAATCTCCCGTCTGCGCCAGCAGATGCGACGAAACGGAGTAATATTTTGAGCGTTTTGAAATTGTTAATCAATAAACTAGAAGAAAATCCTTCACTTGAGAATTTTGAGGAAACTTTTCAATTTTGTATTAATTTTGAATACAAAACCGAAAATGAAGAACTACAATTAATTTCAACTGTACAACAAGCTCTTGAAAGAGTACGTATAAACACGGATCTTTTTTCATTTTTCGTTGATAATCAAACAATAGAGCTTCTTTGTAAAAAATTTGGAAAGAAAGTACTAGAACTAGTAAAAAATCAAGAATGGCCTAATGTTATTAATTCAATCGAACTAACGATATGAAAACAAACGAAGAAAAAATTAAAGAATTACTAAAGTTTTTTGAAACTGAATTAGAATCTTATGACAGTAGCGACAGAGATAACTTAATGCATTTAATCGGAAAAATAAACGGATTAACTTTAGCAATCAAAGTTTTTGAAAACATAGACATAGAAATATTAAAATCAACAGATTATTTATAAGAAAGGAAATTAAAATGAGCGTAGCAGCAGCAAATCAATTAAAAGTAAGTGAAATTCAAACAATTATTAAAGCTCTTCATGCCTATAACAAAATTGCAGAAATTTCTATCTATCTATCTGGACCGCCAGGCATTGGCAAAACCGCACTATATGAACAAATGGCAAAAGAATTAGATGCAGATTATGAAGTATTTCTAACTGCAACAATGGATCCGACAGACGTTTGTGGTATTCCTAACGCCAACGGAGAAGTAACAAAGTTCTTACCACCAGAACGATTAGTTAATCTAACAGAATATAACAAAAATGGTAAATTTACCATTGCAACATTTGAAGACCTTCCAGCATGTAACGAACAGGTCTTCGCAGCTCTGTTTCGCCTATTTCATGAGCGAGAAGTAGGCGGATACAAGATCCGAGATAACGTATTAATGTGCGCAACAGGTAATCGTTCTGGTGACCGCGCTGGCGCACAAGAACTACCTACTGCACTAGCTAATCGTTTCGTACATTATGAACTAGCTGTAGACTCCGATGAATGGTGCCGTTGGGCAATACTAAATGGTATTGATCCTATCGTTATTGCGTTCATTTCTCAAACGGGAGGGAAACAGTACCTCCATAATTTCAATCCAGACAGCGGCGAAACTTGCTTTCCTAGCCCTAGATCCGTAGCAAAAGCTAGCATGCTTTATAAAATCTTTGGTGATCAACCAAAGCTTCTAATGGCATCGTTGGCAGGTTGTTGTGGAGAGAATTGGGCCAGTACATTTATAAATTTTGCTCAAGTAAAAGAAAAACTAATCCCTGTTAAGGATATTTTTAATGATCCTAATAATGCAAGACTTCCAAGTAACAAGGAAATTGATGTATGTCTAGCTGTTATTAGCACAATTTTATGTGCACTAGCAGAAAGTCCTAAAGATTATGCAAACTTTTCAGCAACATATATCTATGCAATAAGGTTACCACATAGAGATTTAGGATTGAGATTATCACATAATACATCAGTAATTTTGCAAGAATTGAATGAATTTTGTGAATTTTTCAGTTCCCCTATGGGGAAAGAAACTCTAATTAAATCTCAAGAAACATTTGGTAAGTATCTTACTTTGGACTAACAAAATGAATATTACAGAAACAACGTGGGATAATTTAACTACAGCACGATTTCATCTTCTGAAAGAATTCAGATTCTTCGGCGAAATAGCGTCTTATTTAAGACCAGAAGAATCTGATTTAATACCAACAGCAGCAATTACGAATAAAGGTAAATTTCTCTTAAATCCTGAATTTGCTAATAAAGCAAATGCAAAAGATTTTGTTTTTATTTTGTGTCATGAAGCAATGCATATAGTCTCAGCTACATTAAAAAGGAGACCTATAAATGCAAATATAGAAGTATGGAACTGGGCAGGAGACTATGCTATTAATTATGTGATATCGGATGCCGGAATTTCATTTCCTAGAGCAGAATTAATTGAACCGTTATATGACATAAAATTTACAAATAAAACTCATGAAGAAATTTATGAAGAATTAATGAAAGATGTTAAAAAAACTATTAAAAATGCCAAAAGTAAATGGTGTGACAATGTTTGCTGCGATTGTGAAAATGCTATGGAAGAAGGAAATTCAGATTTAGAGAAAGCAAAATGGCAACAAAGAATTATTCAAGCAGCAAATAGTGCTAGAGAAGCAGGTCAATTACCAGGATGGGCAGAAAACTTTATTGCTAATTTAACAAAACCAAAATACGATTGGAAACGACTACTTCGACTAACGATGCAATCTTGTATAAAGAAATCCTTTACTTGGAAGCGACCAAATCGCAGAACTATAGCGATTAACGTCATTACTCCAGGTAAACTACCAGAACTTCCAGAAGCTATTGTATATATTGACACAAGCGGATCTATCAGCGATAATGATATGAATGAAGCATTATCGGAAGTAATGGGTATTCTTAGCGTAACTTGTGGGAAAGGAATTTTAATTTTAGGAGACGCCGAAGTATATTATTTCGGCGAAATGACAAAAGAGTCCATCAAAAAACTACCAGTACAAAGAGGCGGAACAGATTTCGTTTGTGTATTCGAGCGGATTAAAAAAGAAAAACTAAAACCAAAAGTATTTGTTGGATTTAGCGATCTTTGTGGTCCATTTCCTAGCGAAGCACCTAATTATCCGTGCATTTGGGTACGTCCTACTGGATACCAACATGGAAAAGCCCCCTTTGGAAGGGTAATTGATGCTGAATTTAAAAAAACATAATAAAATGTGGGAGGAAGATTTTTTTCCTGATTTATTTTGTTTGCCTGGTATAGATTATGAACCTACAAACAATAATCTTTATGAAACACTGGAAGGAGATATATATTCTAAATTATGGGAAATTATCAATCCTCTTGATTTTACTATTAGAATGTCAATCACCAAATTTGATAAATGTATCTAAAGAGTACACTCAAATAGTTGGAAAACTATCCGCTCCTCCTAGTTTAGAAGCAGCGAATTCCCGACTATTTATTTACGTACTTGTTAAATCAGAAGTAGAA
>C687J35021_10001929_pt1 | contig 15082 bp, 11 predicted proteins | sample RifCSPhighO2_12_FD_35021 | JGI IMG/M metagenome (IMG submission 35021)
CAAGCCTTTCGTCAAAGTCCTTCTCCTCAACCAACGGGAAGTGGACTTTGATGTTTTTTAGGTCTGGATGTATCTTTCTTCCCAAAACGTGTTCCTGAATGATTCTGTGGGCTTCCTTGCCCTCTTTTAGAAAGGGGTAGTCTGGAACTTTAATACCCATTTGTTTATTTACCCACTCATGGCTAATTCCGTTAAGCATATTAAGTGAGCTGTAAGATAATCTAGTCATAATTATTTTCCCGGTGGCGCAAAAGTAGATCCACAATTTCTGCAATCGGCGGAGTTGTCATAGTTCACATTAAGCGGGTAATTACACTCCGGACAAATCTCAACCGTCCTTAATTCCCCCTTATACCAGATCATTACGGTTTTAGGTTTCTTGCTCATCTTTCTCCAGCTCTTTATACCTTACTAAAAAGTTTATATAGATTCTTTGGACAGGAACAATATCTATAATTTTCTTTCCTTTTGCAAAAGTCTGAAATTCACTCTCACCAGAAGAACTACCCATACCATAATCACTAAATTCCTTAATCTTTTCGCCTGACCATTTTTTACTACTGATCATCTTGTTTTAATCTTCTTACTGATAAATAAATAGTTACTGTTACCCCCTCAATCTTAACGCCAGATTTGTGCAGGCTGGTAATCTTTGGCCGGTCAATTACTTCTTCCTCTTTGGTCGCGCCTAGCTCGCGGGCTTTCTCAATCGGGGTATTTATATTCAGTCTTGTGCGCTTTGAAATTTCGTATTCTCCGATAAGCTCGCCGTCTTTATTCTCTTCGTCTAACCTTGTTATCAATTCAGACCGGATCATAACCAACACTTCCATNGCCTCATCATAGACTGTGTTGTATTCTTGCAACTTGTCTATGAGTTGCTCTTTGGACAGCTTCAGTAGTTGATCCGGTTGCATAATCGGTTATAAATACGCTTTTAATTTACCTCTATTTTTAATATGTCGCATTTTCCTTAGTGCGTGTGCTTCAATTTGGCGGATTCTCTCTCTTGTAACTCCGAACACTTTTCCCGTTTCTTCAAGATTCATTTGCCTATTTCCTTCCAATCCGAAGCGTAACTTCAAGACCTTAGCCTCTCTATCTGACAATTTAGACAAGACCTTTTTCACTTCTCTTTTAAGGAAGTCTCGGTCAACTGCTTCTTCTACATCTTCCATGCCGGTTGATAATGAAAGTGTTTCAATCACCTGCGGTAAAAGTCTCTCTGTAATAATGTGTTCAGTTGTGTAACTTGACCGAACGTGTTCCTGAATGATTCTGTGGGCTTCCTTGCCCTCTTTTAGAAAGGGGTAGTCTGGAACTTTAATACCCATTTGTTTATTTACCCACTCATGGCTAATTCCGTTAAGCATATTAAGTGAGCTGTAAGATAATCTAGTCATAATTATTTTCCCGGTGGCGCAAAAGTAGATCCACAATTTCTGCAATCGGCGGAGTTGTCATAGTTCACATTAAGCGGGTAATTACACTCCGGACAAATCTCAACCGTCCTTAATTCCCCCTTATACCAGATCATTACGGTTTTAGGTTTCTTGCTCATCTTTCTCCAGCTCTTTATACCTTACTAAAAAGTTTATATAGATTCTTTGGACAGGAACAATATCTATAATTTTCTTTCCTTTTGCAAAAGTCTGAAATTCACTCTCACCAGAAGAACTACCCATACCATAATCACTAAATTCCTTAATCTTTTCGCCTGACCATTTTTTACTACTGATCATCTTGTTTTAATCTTCTTACTGATAAATAAATAGTTACTGTTACCCCCTCAATCTTAACGCCAGATTTGTGCAGGCTGGTAATCTTTGGCCGGTCAATTACTTCTTCCTCTTTGGTCGCGCCTAGCTCGCGGGCTTTCTCAATCGGGGTATTTATATTCAGTCTTGTGCGCTTTGAAATTTCGTATTCTCCGATAAGCTCGCCGTCTTTATTCTCTTCGTCTAACCTTGTTATCAATTCAGACCGGATCATAACCAACACTTCCATAGCCTCATCATAGACTGTGTTGTATTCTTGCAACTTGTCTATGAGTTGCTCTTTGGACAGCTTCAGTAGTTGATCCGGTTGCATATTATTTAAGTTTTGATTTACAAGACAAACCATAAGCCCTTTTTTTTAGAAAGTGATGTTTAACATAAATAGTTTCTCCACAGGTTCTACATTTGAAAGGAAACCCAAAACCATTTCCCATCCAAACGGCTTTGCTAATATCAATTCCTGATATTTTGTATTTACTAATTGCTAGGTTTTTTCGATGTTCCTCGCTTTTGGGTTTTCCCTCGGAAGCCGCCCATTTGCACTTGTTAGAACAATATTTTTTTTCCTTCCATCTTCTGCCTACGTCGCGATGTCGCAAGTAACCATCACTAGTAAATGTCTTTCTAGGAGAAAACTCCTTTTTACAAAACGCACAAAGTTTAGTTTGCCTCTCATAATAAGCGAACTTATCTTTTTGTGGTTTAACTAACTTTTCCAAAATCTCCTTCTGTTTTTTCTTATTCTTGGGATTGCCCCAAAATTCTTTAGCGTGTTTTGCTGTTCCCACTCTTTGCTTTTCAATGTTTGCCGGATTATCCCAATATCTCTTGCGACCTTTGATAAGAAAATCTGAAACAGCATTACTTTTCGCAATTTTAGTCATGTCCTTTTTTAAGTCATCTCCAAAGATTGCCGTATTCTTTCCAAACTCTTTTTTATACATAGGAATCGTATATCCATGCTTAGCCGATAAATGTGAGGTTAAAGCTAGATAACTTTTTCCGCAAACTAAACACTCCACTTCATCATGGTGTTTTTTCTTTTTAAGAAATTGCGGTAACTTTCCAAATCTCGGAGTAATCTTGACCCTTGTCGAAAATTCATTAAAAGAAAAAGGGTCATTGAAAGTTCCCCTTTTCTTTCTGTATTCAGTTAATTGCATATTATTTTTTCTTGCTTGCGTATTCTGAAATTAAATCAACGGCTTCTTGTCTTGATAATAATATATTCTCGTTAGGCTTCGGCTTATTTATTTGCCTCAATACTTTCGGCAGTTCATCTTGCTCTTTATCCTTTGTTAGTGCCTGTAATGTCGCAATTTGTTCCGCACTTGCGGGTGAGTCTGGGTTTTCCAACTCTAGTTTTTTAGGTTCTTTCGCCTCTATAATTTCCCTCTCCATTTCTTCAGGTGCGTAAACACCGCTTACATTAAAGGCTTTGCGAAGCGCCATTGATTCTGCAACTTTTTTGATCATTGTCTTGGGTTTAGTTTTCCACAAGAGATTTCTGACGGAATTGTCGTATTCTAAAAAATCAGCTTCCTGATAAAGAGGTTTTGTAAAGTCTTTGTGCCAAACTCTAGCCCAGCCAATCATGTCAGCTCCATCTCCTTTTACTCCACTTTCTAGTCCCGCAAACTTCCCTGACCTATGCGCAATTTTCAAGAAGCCATCTCGCATAACCTGAATTGACATCCGGGAAGTCCCGTCTTTCATTTTGTAGGTTATTGCCGCTATTTCGTCTAAAAGGGGGTTAAGTCCTAAAGCTTGGCATTGGTAGAAGAAAATTGAAGTTTGGGATATATCCAAATCCTTAGCAACCATTTCCTTGATCGTATTTCTTTCTGCTTCAGAGAAGTAAAGTTTGGCACCCGGTTGTGCTTTTTTGCGATCCTTTAGTGTTAATTTTTGCTTGGCTTCCATAACTAACCTTTCCTAACCTAACCTTTCAGCCTCGCGTTTCACTATTTCGTAAAGTCTTTTTTGTGATACTTTATATTTTCCTATTAACTCGGCGTTNGTAAACTTGCCGGATTTGAAATCNTTATATAATTGTCGGTTTCTTTTTTCCTTTGTTTCCATGCTGTTATTTATGATAGGTTAATAGTAGAATGTTGTCAAGGGGTAAAATTAGCCTCGTTTTTTAAGTTTATCCAATGCTTCTCGCTTTACTTGGCGGATTCTCATTCTCTCGATCTTCTGTTTAAGTTCTTCAACTGTTGGTCGCCGTTTTAAGTTTAATCGCCGTTTTTTATTAAGCATTTAAGATATCTACAATCCTTTTTGCATATTTTCTAGGCATACGCATCTTAGCATAAGGATAATTGCGTTTCTTAAATTCTTTGGTGGCTTTATATATTTCCAACGCTTCTTCTTTCTCAATTCTATGTATTTCTTTATGACAACTATCACACACTACAAGAAACCAACGCAAACTATTATGAATAAGCCTTCTTCCTAATTTTTGAGTTGTCGTTTTATAGTATCTAGTGTGATGAACATTTAATCGAACATTGTTTTTTTTACAGAACCAACAACGATAACCAAATATCTTATAAACCATTTTTCTAAAATCTTGCCACTTTTCGGATTGTAAAAATTTTTGGTATTCTTTATCAGACATATTTTTTTGATGCCCCCCCCCTCCCCCCATGTCCCCATATATCACATAGACTCTCTCTTTAATTAGTATTCCCAAACAAAGAAAGAAAAGGATAAAAGAAAGAAAGTCAAAAAAAACGAAAAAAACTTGAAAAAGTTGTGTTGAGGTTGTAAAATTGAAGATGTTTTATTGGACATAAAACAAAGATACCCTTTTGATATTAAGTTTGTCAAGAGGGTTTTCTTTTGTAACTCCAAGTGTAGCCCCTAAAACACAGAAAAAACTTTTATAGTATCATAGTGGATTTTGCCAAAAACGAAATGCCACCGTTTTTTGGGACAAAGGGCTAATCGTAGGGGCTAACGCTTAGCCTCGTCGGAGTTAACTTAGCCGTTAACGGAAAACTGCGGAAAGGTAGGGGATACCCCCAACTCACTATATATTTGAGGCTAGGGTATAGAGAGACTTGTAGTAGGGGAGCGAGTAGGGGATTATTTCTTTCTAGCTTTCTTTAATAATATCGTGAAGTGTTTATCACACGCCGTGAAGTTATACATTCCGCTAATAATTACTCCGGGGAAATTCTTATTGCAATAATCACAAACAAATGCCATGATAAATCTATGTTCACCGGCAATTCCGTGAAGTTTATATATTTTGGTTCTACCGAAATCTTACTTTGCGGATAGCGGGTGGATTTTTTTTATCCTCGCAGTTTCCTCAAATAATCCAATATTGTATTTATTAAATACAAAAACCCGCCACCAATAACCTGATCCGACGGGGCGAAATCGCTCCAAGCAAATCCATCATTTTGTATATTTGCCTGAACAAAAATAAGATAAAGGATACCAAGTGGTGCTAAAAAGATAAGTGCGTTTTTTAACCATCTTGATCTATCGTTTTGTGCTAATAAGACTTGCATTTAGTTCACCCCCTCGACCTAATATAAATTGCCACAAACAAAGAGATTATTGCTAATACTTCAAAAATAAGCGCGTGTTTATCCATGACCTCAAATCTATTCTTGGGCTTTCTAGTTATATATTTAACAACAGATAAGATTCCTTTTCTAGTATCATCTAAAAGCTGTTCGGCTTTTCTCTCTACCGGGAATGTCTTTGGTGTTTTTATCATATAGGACTTACTTATCAGTCCTAACAAATAACTTTTTCAGACGCACCCAGAGGAGAGTTAAGGAAGATATATCACCTGCTTTTTTAAGAAGCAATCTTTCGTATTCCAAGTTAGCCGTTGCCAGCCTGTCTTGATAGTCTTTTTTAACCCCATTAACTTGTTCTACGCAACTTTTTCTTTCATTTGCTTTAGCTTTTTCGACCTCCTCTTTTATCCTTCCAGCACAAAATTCTCCTGCATCTTCAAGTTTTTTTCTCATGTCGTTTAATTTACTTCTGATTGCCTGAACTTCCATCGGATTTTTCTGCTCATCTACAATCTGGGGTATCTTGGTAGATTCCGTGATAATCGGCTGTCCCTGTGGCTCTGGTGAGGGCTGGGGAGTTGTTTTGGGTCTTAGCCAACCAGAAACATTTATATAATTGTGTGGTTGAAAATGACAAATAGAACCAACTGGCCAATTTTCATCGAAACTGGTAAAAGTATTTACGTTCCCTTCGGAGAATATTGCAACATGACCGAACCCCCCACCAGCAAATTTATTCCATATCATTATGTCGCCTTTCTGTGGAACACCCTCTGGTGTATTGTCGATCCTATTAAAGTATTCTTTCAAGTAAGAAGTCCAAATATCGGCAGCTCCAACTACGGGGGGGCTTTGAGGAACATTTAAAACTTCTTTGCAATATTGTCTGTAAACATCAACGCATTGGCCACCAAAACTTCCATCATAGTCTAGCAATTTCCCGTTCCATTTGTTAAAAAATTCTTGAGTCGTCATGTAAGTAAATCAATTATAGTCTTTATTTGTGAAAGTAAAAATCCAAGCCCGATCGCACCCGCTAATAAGAACTTCCAAGTCCTTTTAATCTCTCTCATCCAGTTAAACATTTGGTCGTGTTCCCTGATTCTTCTGTCTGGGTCTGAAACTGTTACCAGTTTCTCGTAACCATCCATCCGTACCTCAAGCGTCGCCATTCTTGTTCCAAGGCCATCTTTTAAGTCTTTAATGTCTAAAGAAAGCCGATCAACTTTAGCATCAAGCCTAATAAGGACATCGTGGTCAACTTGTCGTCTTTGGTCTAGTGTTTGCATATTTACTCCCTATCTATTCTTAACTATTTATACAAGTTTAGCAACCCTTTTCTTTAAATTCGACATATTATGATATAGTTAAAGTAATGTTTGACCTAAAACTCGAAAAGTTTTTTCACTACTACGCTCTTGTGTTTTGGCTCTTTATAGCAACCATTCTTATTTTGTCATTTGTCTTTCCGCCTTTTTATAGTGTGTCGTATGAACCCCAGGGTGGTTATGGGACATTTATGGGTCAAATCAAAGGCGATTAAACACCTCATAACTTATCGCTTTGTATTCAAGCAGTAAATCAACAAATTCATTAAACTCAGATTCAGTCTTTAATTCACGGATTCCTTTCAGAAGCTCAACTTTTTCATCGTTACTTTGTGCGAAAACAACCGAATCTATATAGGGGTCTTTTTGTTCCTTTAAGTGTATTTCGATTCTGAATCTTTTTCTTAGATTGGTAACACTTGCCTTTTTGTCTTTTTCGTACTGGTCGTCACCATAAATTTCGTTAATTAGTTTATCTTCAATTCTNTCCTCATNTGCANATTCTTTATCGCTTTTATTATATTCTTTAACCGCTTTTTCGACAGCCTTATCCCTCTTGATACTCTCCCTAGCTTTTTCTCCCCTAATATCCCCGGAAACATCTCTTAATTTTTCTGTTTTACCATAATCAGATACCCTTACCCACCTTCCGAGGATATTTGAAACTACCGGTAAGTTAAGGAATCTTTCAAGAGAAGTTATGTTTTCCCCTTCAATTTTGTACTTTGGAAATATAATTCCCGCACCCTGATTTTTAACTATCCAGTCCAAAAGATAGGGGAAACTCTCTTTGAATCCTGCATTAAACGCTTTCTCTGGAATAACATACCTTCCCCGAAAAGTATCGTAGGGATTTCTTCCCGAAAGATATGTACCAAGTACACCGAACAGTTTAATAGACGGGGTAAGTCCGGGAAGTTGCTCTCCGCCAAGGTCGAAAATCTGGGCAAGGCTTTTGAGGTCTTTGTCATCTCCCAAAAGTAAAACTTTCCTTGTAAAAGCGTGGACAAATCTTTGTGTCTGATCCATTGGTAGTGTCAAATTTATGCTTTTACCATTCTCATCCAATCCAAGAGGGATAATCAGATAGCTTGTTTTTGTATACTCACTTGCTCCGTCGTAAATATCTTTTAACTTCTTTCCGAAGTATCTCTTCCCAATCAAAACACCGACTATTGCAGGAATTATCGCACTTATTATCATTCTCATTACATATCCACTTCGGGTTGCTTTTTCCGCTTTGGTTTTTGGTTTTGTAAATACGGTTGACAAATCGGTTTTCATACCCTCTTTGAAAGCATTTGAGTAAATGAAAAGGTTATTGGTAATTGGTGTCAGGTTTCCTGTGGTTCTGAAGTCGGGCGACCCAGCTTTAGTTCTGATAAAATGTGCAAGCTCATCTGTCGGTATTTTGTCTTTCAGTTCTATATAAGCTGCAATTTTGGGAAGGCTCTCTATAAAATCTCCCCACGAGCCTATCGTTTCAAGAACATTGGTAGCTGCTGTTTTGAGCCGTCTTTCCTTAGCTTTTTTGAATATCCCTACCTTTTGCAAGATTCTTTCAGCTTGGACAGATTCAGGGTCGGGTGTCCCGTAGTAATCGTAATAAGTAAGTCCTCCAAGTGCTTTAATTTCCATCATTTCTTCTACGATTGGACTATATTCTCCTATGATTCTTTTTCTGGCATGAGGGGCTGCTTGTATATATCTAAATGCTTGTTTGGCCTTACCAACTACGGGAATTAGTGAGATTAACCTTTCGGCAAGAGTAAATTGCGGGGTATTAAGCCAAAGTCTGTTGAAGTCTCTTGGCATATTGAATGTNAAAAACCCTATNTTTACCCCTGTAAAAACACCACGATATACTTTAGATTGTGTAAGGTTCTGCACAACCTCAGCAGTTACCCGAATGGTTCCGTTGTCGGCTCCGTTTAATAAGTCAGCAGTTTCTTTAGCAATATAGTATCCTTTGGGTTTGCCCTCTTCTATAAGAACAACAAGCCCAAGCTCTCTTTCTTTGGGGGGTAAAAACTCTCTTCTTTTGCCTGTCCATCGCACCCTTGCCTCAGTAACTTCTTCCGGATATAAATTCTTGAAGAAATTTACTGTTACTTTTTTGGCGTTATTCCTCTCAATCGCCTGAAGAATACTGACATCCTTCATAATAGTAGTGGTCGCGGGATTGGCTATATCTTTAAGAGTTCCTACTTGTTTGTAAATCTTTGAACTTACATAAGTATCCAGATAATCAACAACCTGAAAAGTCGCATAAGCAGGATTGGCTCTCATTTCCTTTATAAGCTCCGATGTCCAAAGTTCCGCTTTTTCAGCCCGGTCTAATATTTCTTGTGTACCTTTTCTAACCATGTCAACCGCCTCATTTGCTATTCTCCATTCATCAGCCGGTGTATTTTTCTTGAGTCCCGCAAGTTGTGTTTTTGCGGTTGGAATATCAAATCCAAAAGGATTGGCGATACTTTTTGGAAGTGCCGCCGCAACCAAGTCCCACATGGAATTTCCTTCCATATCGACAGACTTACTTAACTTTTCTTTCATTATCTGAAGTTGCTTATCCGAACCCATACTTTCTATGTTTGTCGGCAGGTTTTCGGCAATTCCAACCCACCCTTCACCCATAAACTCTTTAAGATATTTAGCAGGATTATCAGTAGCACCTCTTTCGTAAATTATTCTTTCAAGGAAGGCAATCTTTCCTGTAAGCTCCCACCCGTCTGTCGAGGTGATTTTTCTAGCGTGTTCGTACGCCGGCTGGAAGTGTCTTTTGATGAAGTTAATTATTTTACCCTCGGTGTAATTAAGCCCCGCTAATTCATACATGGGGTTTTGCCTCTCCTCAATCTTTGTGCCTTTTTTCATTTCTGCGATAACTCTTTTATTCACAACCCTCTTTTTATCTCCCACCAATCCCCATGCTTCATTTAACATATCTACTAGACTGAATTTTCTAGTTGCATTTTCAAGCTGTTTTGCGTGCCAAGTTTCTTCGGCTTTTGCAAAACCCTTACTTATCGCTTCATCTCTTGATCTGAAGATTGCCTCTTCGCCCTCATTGAGTAAATCCATCATATTAAAGTAGGTTTCTTTCACCATTGGCTTGCGGTCTAAAGAAGAGATAAAGGTTCTCCAAAATACAGGGGCTTGTTCTTGTAATAAATTAGGGTCGTTGAAAAGAACCGAAACTGCATCTGCATACAATTCTTCTTTGGAATAACGGTAAGCAATAAAAGATTTTCTTCGTTCTTTTTGTTCCGGCGGTAAATCTTCAGGAATCTTATCGTCAAATGGTTTCCAGATTTGCGTGAGCTTTTTAAGTTCGTTTGTAACTTCTTCTAGGGTAAATTCTGGGTTTTCCCTAAGTTCCCGCATTTCTTTTCTCAACTCACTCTTTTCTGTTTTATCGGCCGTTGTCTCTATTCGGTATTTAATCTCATCAATCCTTGCCTCGTTTGCTATACCCGAAAAAGTCTTTCTCAAAAAATGGTTAAGCGAAGCAACATGACCAATAAGATTGCCCCTTTTCTGGACTCTTTCTGGAAGCCAGTCTGCAAGGTGTCCAACTTCGTGAGCAAAAGTTTTAACTGCTTGTTCTGGACTCTTAAACAAATCGGGGTTAAGTATAATTTCACCTTCACCTTTGGGTACAAATATACCAAGCGGTCTTCCACCCAAAGTTTTTCTTATGCGAGGATATTTAACAGAAGGTACTTCTCCAGTTAGTTCCCTAACCATTCTCAAAATTTCGGGAAATTGGACTGCTTTGTGGTAACTCAAACTTCCGGCAACGCTTTTTATGTCCGCGAACCTGTCCATTGAGGCTTGACTTCCGCTTTTAATCCATTTTCTTAATTTTGCTTCTGCCGGAGTATCTTCAATAGGTTTGGGTGGTTCTACTTGTTCTATTACATTAGGTTTTTCTCCACCAAAATAAACAGGTTTCTGATTTTCTATCTTATTTTCAGTAACTCCATATCCGATAAACACACTATCCCCTTCAACCACCTTTATCGCATCTTCGATATAGCGATAATTAAAAGCAATCTTTCCTGCCAAATCTCCCTCTTGTATTCTTACTGGCATTACGAGAGAACCCTCGGTAACACCACCTGCGGGGATTTCAATATCGCTTACTTTCGCACTAATAACCACTTTCTTTTCTACACCTTCTTTTTCGGCAATAATAATAAGTTGGTTAGTTTCGGGAGTAAATTTAGTTACATTTGCGGTTTCTTTCGCATAAGGGGCAATATCCTTCATGGCTTGGGCTAGTTCTTTTTTATCAACTTCGTAAACCCTATCTATCTTGGAATATATTTTTTTGTAAGGTGGATACTCGCCTTCAATGGTTCTAACGCTTATTGTTCCATTGTCGTTTGAAAAAGAAACTTGAGCTTCTTTTGGATCATATTTTATATCAACTACTCCGCCATCCTTGAGAATATCCCCAAACACCTGATTTAATTTTTTAGTAGCACCAACAATGAATTTGCTTGGTTTGCCTCCCCTAATACCCACCGACCTGTTGTATATTCTGAAGCCATCAGTTGAAACAATCTGAAGTTTATTTTTACCTATGTCAAAAAGGAATCCGGTTAAAACAGGTCTTTGTTCATCCACGCTAGCATGGGTAACTGCATTTTTAATTGCTTGAGTTAAGTTTTCAGGCAAGACCTGTGCTTTAGTTTCTTTGGGTTCGGGTATTTCAGGAAAATCTTGGGCAAGCGTGGTTTCGGTTGGAAGAATATCTTTTCCTATTACCTTATACATTCCGTCTTTGAGATTAGTATTTATTGTCGTGATTATATCCAAGTCGGTCATAACCGCTTTTCCGTCTTTTACCTTTATTGTGTTAAGTGCAGGAAGTTGTGCTTTCCCACTTCGTGTAACCACCTTCCATACTTTATCAATCTGTATTTTGGGTATTCTAGCCTCTCTAGGCTTTGTGGGGGCTTTGGGTGGCTCTAGTGGCTTCGTAGGCACGGGTTTTGTGGGTTCTAGCTTAGTAGGGGAGGGTAAGGGAGTGAAAGGGATTTTAACTAAAACTTTATCAATCGCACCCTCTATCAATTCATCTCTACCAGACTTTGCGACTACACCCGTTGCAACTTCTTTGTTAATCTCAGTCTTTGTTCGTTTGTATTCTTCAACAATGTCACTTCTTATTTCCGCAAGGGTTGGCTTAATATCATAGGTTTGAGTCAATATATCTCCACCCTGTTCACCCAAACTTTCCTGTAACCCTATTTCTACTTCCCATTCAGGAGAATTTTTAGTCGGTTCTTTAATTGTTCTGATTTGAGCATCAAGGTCTTTTATATCTTGTCCCTCTTTTATTTCCTTTCCTATTGTTGGTTTTTCTACCCCTTTAGTAGCTTGGGTGTAGAGGTTAGTAAGATTTAATTCCTTTACTTTTTTTGTATCAAAAATAATAGTTTCGCCCCTACCCAAAAGGTTCAGAGCATCATATCCCTGATTTGCAAGTTCTTTATTATAGTTGTTTGCAGATAGTCCTTTTTTTTCCAAAAAGTCGTAGTATTCTTGTTTTCCAAAGTCGTGTCTTTTTGTTTTCAAGCCAGACATATCTATCGCTATAACTGTCGGTTCTGTCTTTACCATGACTCGACTAACTCCTGTTCCTGTTGTTGAAACTTGCTTCCCAAAATATGCACCAAGTTTCGTGCTTGAGGTTACATAAAAACCTTCACCCATCAAACCGTCTTTCGTGCCAAAAAGAGTTCCTTCCGATATTGCCTTCCTTACTACTTCTCCCTTTTGAGTTCCATGAAATTGCACAATATCTTCTAAGTCTGCTTTTGAAGTTTCACCTATTGCTTCTATAAACTCCTCCGCACTCCTATACTTCCTTGCTTCTTGGGCTAGGGGTTCTAGGGCTTTGGGAATTTCAGCTTCACGACTTTCTATAAGAATAACCGGAATGGTCTTGTCTTTGTTTGCTACTGCTTGGGTAAATCTGTTTGCGCCGTCAGTAATAAAGTATTTTCCTTCACGAATTTCAACTTCAATCGGATCGGTTATTTTCTTTCCGGCTTTATATTCCGTAGCCGTTTCAAATTTTGGTTTGCCAAAAGCGGAAATTGGTAATTCCGTTAAAATTGCCCTTTCACCGGCAGAATCCTCTACGACAAAGTTTTTATCATCTATGATTTCCACACTCGCCGGATCAAGCCCTTTGGCTTCTATGTATTCTGTTGCACTTCCATATTCTTCGGATATTTTAACCTCACGACCTTCTGTAATCGCTTCTACGGGGGGTTTCTCAGTCGGGATTACTACTGGTGCTTTTGGTTTCTCAACCGGTAGTTTCTCAACTGGCTCAATCGCTTTTTCTGTTGGTTTTTCTCTAGCTCTAGGCGGTGCTCCCCTATCTACCAACTCCCCAACTCCTACAAACTTTTCTTCTTCTGCTGGCGGAACACCCAATCTTTTCCCAATTACTCCCTGCTGAAACTTTGTCATATTAAGTTCAATATCTTTACCCAATTTCTCCGCTTCATCTGCAAGTTTCAGTAAGTCCTTACCCATTTTGGTATCTTCTGCATTTACGTTCCTTACGTTCGTTCTAACTTCATCTGGGGTAAACCGAGCCTTACCTTTGATTTCTTTTAATCCTCGAATTTCATTATCAAGAAGCCCCAAACTACTACCTGCTAAGTGGAACAAGCCCAAAACTGCCGCCTGGGTTGCAGCCATTTGTATTTGTTCTTCTCTGCTTTTACCTTCAATCAAGGCATGAGTAAAACCAAGACCTCCACCAATCCCTGTCGCCCCAAGAGTCCCTTTGAATAATGTTTTTATATTTTCCGAAGTAATCCCGCCCCTTTTGAAAACTGGAAGTTTAGTAAATAGCCATCCCGTTGCTACATCGACAGGAAGTTTAGCAATCCTCTGTTTAATGGTGGTTTCGGGCGGAGCAGAAGTTTGCCCTAGAGTTGCAAATAGAATAGGCAGCGTTGCTTTTCCGAATCCCAGTGCCTTAATTGTTGCACCACCAGCGTAGTAAGACATTACCTGTCCTATTATGCTTCCGACAGTTTCATACACCTGATCCTTTATTGTTACTGAATGATTAAGCCTCTTTTCGAAAACCGCTTTTACATCATTACTTGAACCCAAAAAGGTAGTTGCTACCCCCTGTGCAATTCCTCTATGAAGTGGGTTCTTATTAAGCCCAACGGGTATTTTTTTCTTTGTAATAGGGTCTGTATATTCAAAATCCTCGATAAATTTCTGTGCTTCAGCTAGAGTTTCGAGTGCTTCGGAGTGATAATCCAGATAGTCTCTTGTAGCTTGAAGAGTATTGTCTATTGGTTTGCTCCAAAATGTGTTTACCGCTTCTGTCGCTCCTCTTCTTTCAAGTTCACCCTTTACGGTTGATATTCTAAATCCCGCCCTCTCTGGATTCGGAAAAATCGTTGGGAAACTAAGATAGGCATTTTCCAGCTTTTTATAAATTAACTTTTCCTCTTCCTTGAAAGCACCACCTGTGATAGCTCCGGTAATCGTTTCCAAAACAGGGGTTTTCTTCTCTGGTTTCTTAAAAAACTCTTTTACTTTTTGAATAACAGGTTCAATTTTCTCTCTGAGGGTTGGCTTTGTCAGTTCGGGTTCTTTCTCTTTCGGCTCTTTGGGTTTTGTGTATTTATCAATAAGAAGTTTTTCGGCTTTTTGTTCCGTTGCTGCTCTTTGTGAAGGAGTTTTTAGTTTTTCTTCTTCCTCTTCATCTTTTTTTTTTACATACCTGTCAATTAGTAGTGCCATATTACAAACCCGCCTCCTTCATTTTAATACGGTATTCCTCTTCGCTTATTTCTCCTTTTGCCCATTTATAAAGGAGGCTTATTTCATACCTGTTTTCTTCCGGCGCACCAAACTGCTCTCCGTATGGGCTTTGTGCATAAGCCGTGTAAATTGCGTCCAATCCCTTTGTCGGTGCATATTTTACAACGTAATCTGGAAAACCCATTGCTTCGGTTGTGTCAATTTTTGTAGAAGTTCCGCCACCGCTTGATATTCTTCTTCCATATTCCTCAACCCTAACAGTTCCATCTTCTTGCATGAATCCGATTTGAGTAATTCCCTCGTTTGAAGTTTCAAAAAGTACCGTATCTTGGGGATTCATTTTTAGACTTGCAGTAAGTCCTACTGGTAATCCCGCTTGTGCTTCGAGCCGATTTATAAGCAATTTCTGATCAGAAGGTAACTGGTCATAACTTAGGTTTCCAGACGTAATTGCATTAACCATAGTTTGTAAATTGGCGCTTGCGATTTGCTGTGCATACTTTTGTTCTTCTCTCGCCTCGCCCCTCGCATCCGCAATAAGACCGTAAATTGTGACATTCCTTTGAAATGCGTCATTGTAAGCCTGAGTCGCGTCTTGGTAGTCCTGCCCCAA
>C687J35021_10001942_pt1 | contig 15054 bp, 16 predicted proteins | sample RifCSPhighO2_12_FD_35021 | JGI IMG/M metagenome (IMG submission 35021)
CATGATGGCATCGCCGGGCTTGTATCGTAGGAACGCTTTTCGGAACCGGATGCGTACTCTCGGCATAGCGTCCCGGGGTAAGCGAGGGAGCTTCCCCCGGGTTCGTCACGCCGCGAGCATCGACTAATCGATGCCTGCGTTCGTAAGCGTGCGGAAGGCCAGAGTCTGGGCCACCTTGCCGTCGATGCGCTCGAAGACCTTGATGGCGACCTGGTGCTTCTCGAACGTGCCGGCACCTTCGGTGGTCGTTTCCACGCCCACCTGTTCACGGTCCGCGAGGTAGTAGAACGAGAGATCGCCGAACACCAGTGTGTCGAGCGGGACGTCGTTCTGCTCATGGACCGGATACCCGGCGAGAGTCGTCGCGTCGACGCCCTTGGATTCCAGGCCACCGATGAGGTAGTTGTTCTGGGAGTCCTTGAGGGCGGAGACGTTGGCGAGGCTCTTGCCGTTGATGAGCCAGCGGGCATTGCGCCGGTAAGGCGCGCCGAGGCGGTACGGGAGCTTCTTGATGTTGTCAGGAAGGTCCGCATCCACGTTGGCGTTGTCGATGCCCAGAAGGGTTTCCTGGAGGATACCCTTCGGCTGGCCGGAGCCGGAGCCGTTCACGATCACGCGATCCTCCTCGCGCCCGATCGCCTCGTTGATGAGGCGGACCAAGAGCTGCACCACGTTGAGCGCCGCGTCCGCGACGAGTTCGCGGGACGTGTAGATCATCGTGTTAAGCCGCTTGGGGGCGAAGGTCAGATTGCCGAAGCGAGCGGTCGTCGTGCTGATCGTGGTGTTCTCAGAGCCCCAGGAGACCTGGACGCCGGAGAGCAACGTGGGCAGCTCGAGCGAGTCGCTGTTCATCGGGATGACCGTGACGAAGTTGCGGAGGAAGCCCTTGTCTTTGAGGTCCTCCACGAGCTGAGCGCGGAATTCGCTCGGGGTGAGGAAGCCGCCGTCGGCATTCGTACCTTCGGCCAGCGCCTTCACGACTTCCAGGTGAGCCTGGTCATGCGTGATCTGGTGCTGGATGAGGTGCTTGAAGAAGTACGCCGTCCGGGCTTTCGCCAGGAACCGTTTCTGCGCCTTCTCGTCCTCGCAGCTCTCATACGTCGCGCGATCGCGATCGCTCAAGAGCTTCTCCACGAGCTGCGTGCGCTCCTCGCGGGACAGGTCCTTGCCTGTGCCGAAGATCTTCTTGCCAGGACCGTCATTGAGACCGAGATCCTTTACGGTTTTCTCGGTTTCCTCCTTGACGACCTCGCGGATCCTGCCGAGGAGTTTTTCCACGGCCGAGTCGGTGTCGTTCATCTTGGCCTCGACGAGTTCGGCGCCGTCCTTGGGACAGAAGCCCTTCTCGTTGGCCGTGTGATCGCACTTGTTGCACTTGAAATTTTTCATGGTCGTTTTTTGTTCGGGGCGGTCTTAGTCGCGCTTCTCTCGGGCTTTGATGTCCCGGAGAGCGGTGCCGATCCCCTTGTCGAGATGTTGGAGTACGCGTTTCACCATGTCGTCCACGGTTACTTCGCTTTCCCCTTCGACCTTTTTCCCGGGTTCCCCTCCCCCGGCGCCATCCTTGCCGTTGATTCCGGCGATAGCTTGCATGATCTTGTGGACCTCGTCCTGCAGTTCCTTCCGGTGGCCATCCTGGGCCTCCTTGATCATCCCGCTGACGCTCTCCATGATGTCGGCCTTCAGCTTGGCGGTCTTTTCCGCCTCTGGGTCCTCGGCCGCTGGTTTCTCCGGCTCCGCCACGGGCTTCTCGGGCTCGGCTGCGGGTGCCGGTTTTTCCGGTTCCGTTGCCGCCGGTGCGGCAGCGAGCGCGTCCTTCATGCCCTTCTCGAGATCGGCGATCATCTCAGCGTCCATGCCCTTCGATCGGGCGAGCACGAGGGCGTTCGGGTTGCTCGGCACCGGCACGGCGCTGATCTCGAGCAGCTTGGTCCGGGTGTAGACGCGGGTCGTCGATCCGTCAGCGTTCTTTTCGTCCTTCCATTCCATCGGGATGAAGCCGACGCTGAAGGCGTTCATCACGCCCTCCTTGTAGAAGTCGAACATCCGCTTGGCGCGTTCGCTGATGCCGACCGCGAATTGCGGACGGAAGAACACCTTGCCGCCCTCCTCGTTGATCGATAGCACTTTGCCGAGCGGCTCCTCGCGGTAGTTGTGCGCCCACAGGAGCACGGGGTTCCGGAGGAAGTCCGAGAAGTCCCATCCCTTCGGGTCGATCCTCTCGCCGTCCCGGTCGATGGATCCGTCGGTGGCGATGGCGACGGAGAGCGTTCCGTCCTCCGCCTTCTCGATGCTCTGAACGAATGCCTTGAGTTGTTTCAGCATAGGCGTGGTCAAGTGAACAAAATGCGCTGGCTCAAGTAGAGCCAGCGCGCATGGTCTGGTCGACCGCCCTATCAGCGGTCAGCGGATTTCATTGTTGTCATCGTACACCATTTTCCCGGCGTCACGAAAATGGTCTGTGGATAATTACCGGCGGAGGATCGGGATAACCGTACAGCGGCAGTTCGGGTGGAGCGGGGGAGAGCCGACCTCGTCGAAGGAAAGGTCGAGCGCCGCGCCCTCCTTGCCGATGAAGGTTTCGCCCTGGTGGAAGTACGGCACGTCGAGAGCCTTGGTCCGGCCGTGCATCGGCGCGCACCACTGGCACACACGCTCGTCGATCGCGGTGAACCATTGCTTGCCCACGACGACGTTGCTCTGCTTGTACGCCTCCACGGTGGCCGTGTTGGTGGCCTTCAGCACCTCGGTGCGGGCGACCATCTCGGCGCGGTTCGCGCTGGCCGCTTTGAACACCTCGCGGATCTGGCTGGCGATCTCCGGGATGCCGGTGCCGGCGGCGATCGCCTCGGCGAGCACCTTGCGGAGCTTCGACCGGGTGATCTTGTTCATGTGCTTCAGGCCCTTGAGTCCGTCATGCTTCACGAATTGCCGCACCGCCTCGGCGCTCATCTCGAAGGCCCGGTCCTCGATGCCGACGAAGTCGAGCGCGTCGTTGCCGGTGTCCTCGAGGATCTGCTTGATGTACGGCAGCATCAGCTCCGCCGTCACTTCGTTCTCGGTGGAGAGCCGGTAGAGGATTTTGTCGGCGTCCCTGGCGGTCAGCGCCTTCTGGGTCGAGTGCAGCCGCGTGATCGTCTGGGCCTCCTGGCGCGCGAAGTTCTCCTTGAGCTTCCGCTCGTAGCCGGCCTCGAAGTTGATGCTCTTGGCGACCATGGCTTTCCAGTACGCCTCCTGTTGCTCGTTGGTGAAATGCGACACGCCCATGGTCTCCTCGGTCCGGGCGGCCTCGCCGTCCTTCAGGTCCTTGGAGATCGTGGCGATCACCTTCCGGCTCACGCGATCGGCCACGGCTTCGCTGATCTTCTGATTGATGGATATCGGCGGGATCCGGCGCTTGCCGAGAGACCCGCGCGATGCCTTCACCGGCTCCTCCTCGTCCTGGCTATCGAGGTTCGTCGCCGGGATCATGTTGATCGGGATGTAGACCGTGTCGAGGCCGTCGATCGGGTCCTTGCCCATCTCCTGGCGGATCTCGTTGATGCTCATGGCGCCGATCCGGAAGGCGGTCTCGAGCCGACGCATCTTGGCTTCCACGTTCTCCGGGACCGGGTCATCAAATTCGAAGAACATGTCCTCGCCGTCGCCGTACTTGGGCAGCAGGAATTCGTTCAGCGTGTCGACGAGTGCCTCCATGTCGGCCCGGGTCACCTTGGCGAAGATGTAGTCGGTGGCCTCGGCGTTCGATACCGTCACGCCCTCGGTCATGCCAAGGCGGGATTTCGGCGTTTCAAAAATGGCCAGGATCTTGTCGCGGTCGAAGCCCATCTGGCTCACGAGCTCCATGTCCTTCTGGCTCACCGAGAACGGCGCGATCTCGAGTCCGCCCTCGAGGATCGCCACGCGGTGCGCTTTGTCGATGCCGCCGAATTCGGCGTACCACTGTTCGCGCATGCGCTTGATGATCGAGTCGTCGAGCTTCTGTTCGGTCGACAGGACAACGGCCGGGATGGCGCTGTTCTGGTAAAACTTCCGCTGGTACTCCTCGGAGAATTGTTCCTTGTCGATGACCGCGGCCGCGGCGCGGATGATGCTCATGCCGCGGTATGCGTCGGTCGGATTGAACGTCTTGTGGTGGATGATGCTCTCGACCGGGATGTCGATCGCGTCGCCGCCGGGCGGCCGGTAAATGTAGCCGGTCACGAATTTCTCCGCGTCGGTCTTAACCGTCAGCCAGTCCGGCCGGAGCATCCAGATCTGGCGGATGGTGCCGGTCTTGTTGTCCTTGCCCGCGCGCACGAGGAACCAGATCGCCTCGCCGGCCAGCAGCTTGTAGGAGATGGTGTATTCGATGAGCTGGCGGAAGGTCATCCACGGGTTCACGCGCCGCAGGAGCGAGAGCACGTCATGGTCGGTGACCTCCTCGGTCTCGCCGGTCTTGCGGTTCGCTTTCAGGAGCGTCAGACGGATACGGCTCGCGTCCGTTGCGCGCGCCTTCACGCAGGCGTAGACCCACGACTTGAACGCGCCGAGGTAGTCGGTCTGCTTTCCTGGCGGGTGAGAGAACAAAGACCAGGCGGTGTTGCCCCCGGTGATGTTGATCTGTTTGCTCACGTAGCCGGCCCAGTTGGCCAGGCGATCGGCGATCCGTTGCAGCGATGTGCGCTTCATAGGCGTTCGCCCTCTCGGGCTTCTTCAGTGAGTATATTCTTTTCTTTGGGGTCCGTCAGAATTCGCTTGTGGATAAATTGAAACGCGGCGATGATCCGNACGAAGGCGCCGCACGCCGGGCACTTCATGACGAACCTGGACCCCTCGACCAGGGCGACCTGGGTCATGATCGGTTTCCGGCACTGGTCGTTCGGGCAGTGGATGGCGGAGGCAGAGCTAGGCATCGGATTTATTGGTCACCTTGCTTACGTGGATCCCGCCGCAATGGCGGCAGGTCGCGTCCATCAGCTTGACGTAGGCGAGCGATCGTTGCTTGCAGTCGGCGCAAAAGATGAGGAAGCTCCCCGGGATCCTCCCGCCCGCCGGCGCCCCTGGAGGCCGCACAGGCGGGCCTACGCGGGGTTTTGCGGCCGGCGGTGGGGTCTCGGTCCTTTCGGCGGCTCTGATCGCCTCCTGGAGCTTGCGCGCCAGCGCATCGAGCAGCACCTCGCATTCCCTCAGTTTTCGTTCGGTGTCGGTCATAGGAATCGGATGGAGGGTTCCTTGGTCTTGGCAAGGGTCAGGGCGTACTCGGCGAGCGCCCAGGAGTCCGGGTAGTCGTCATGGGCGTTCGGTGCGTCCGGGTGGTGGCAGCTCATGAAGCGGCCCTTGTATTCTTTTTGGAGGTCGAGCATCTCCTGGCGGAAGAGCTGGTAGTCCCGATTCATCGGCACGTCCGGTAGCTCGGTCAGATTGTTTTTGGTGACCTGCAGCAGGTTCTTGTAGATGACGTCCTTGGTCTCGGCGCTGAATTTCACCCGGTGCAGGTTGTAGCTGGTGTGCCGCTCGAATTTATCCGGCATGAAATCGCCCTGGCCGGTGGCGTCGATGGCGATCGCCCTGATGTTTTGAAAAGGTGCTAGCCACTTCTTCATCATCTCGAATTGGTCCTCGTAGTTCTCCCCCGGGAGCGACAGCCAGCCGAGCAGCTCGGTCTTTTTGCGGACAGTGTTGTCGCGGAGCACCGTGACGACGGTGCGGTCCGGGCTCTTGGCGGTGTCGATGCCGACGTAGCAGGAGAAGGCAGGCTGCGGTCGTTGCTTCTTGTCGTCCGGAATCACCCACTCCTTGTTCTCGTCGATCGTGGTCCGGCCCTTCACGATCATCCGGTCCAGCTCCTCTTGGGTGGTGAATTGGCCGGCGCCGATGATCCACTTGCCGTAGTACTGGGTCTGGATGTAATCGGATTCCGCGCCGTGCACCTGGATCTCGTGCTCGACGAACCGTTCATACAGGAGGTGCATCTGGTCGCCGCTCGACTTCGCGGTGTCGCGCCGCTGGCGGAACACCTCCTCGAGCGCGACGACGATGCGGCGGGTGTTGTTCTCGAGCTGGCGCTTGAAGTAGCAGAGGCGTGTGCCGGCGGTGCCGATATAGATGCGGGGAGCGTTGGTGCTCGCGCCCATCGGAAAGACCGATTTTTTCATCTTCTCGTCGTCGATGTCCTGGGCCTCCTCGATGATGATCAGGTCGAGCGTTTTCGATTCCGGGTTGCTCGTCTTACTGATGGGGAAGATGTAGACCTCGCCGGCCAGCTCGCCATCCGATCGGTACATGCGGATCGTCTTGGAGTTCCACTTCTCGGGGATCTTCAGTTCCCCCTTCGGGTCGAGCTTGGTCTTGAAGCCCATCGGATCCAGGTCGGCAAATTGGAGCTTCAGGCGGTCGAAGTCGGTGGTGGCCTGTTCGATCTGCGGAGCGAAAATACCGACCCGGAGCGGGCGGCCGAAGTAGCGGCGGAAGGCAACGAGCAGGAATTCGGTGGTGTCGACAACGACCGTGGTCTTGCCGGCCTGGCGGGGGAGCTGGACCGGGATCTCGCTCGTTTCCCCTCGGGCCGCGGCCTCCATGGCCTCCACGATCGCCTCGGCGATCCGCCGCTGGTATTCGTAGTGCTGTCGTTTGTGCCACCGCCGGACCGATTCATTGAGGAGCCGGGTCAGTTTCATGGCCGTCGATTTCGGTCTCGAGCTTGTCGAAGTAGCGGTCGGTCGGATCCTCCCCGGTCTTGCCCGCGTCATCGGCAATGCCGAGGATCTTGCAGAGCTTGTCGATGGCGGCGACGGTCACCATGTCGAGCTTCTCGAGCGGCTGGCCGGCGTCGTCGGTGATCACCGCGCCATCCTTGTTGCGGATGAATCGCTGGCGGATCAGTTTCTCGAAAGTGATGGGCAGGACGCTCACCAGCTTCTTGAGCTCCTCTCGGGTGGCTTGGCGCCGGCGTTCGTTCTCCTGACGGGCGTAGTCGAGGTAGACAGTGTCGAGGATGTGGCCTCGTCCGAACCATGCCCGGCAGGTCGACTCCTTGAAGTCGCGGCCGTACTTCTTGGCGATGATCAGCGAGATCTCGAGGTACGTTTTGCCCTGGTAGCGCAGCTCGACGGCCTCGTGGTGGTACGCCTGGAATTTGAAGCCTCCCGGGCGGGTCAGGTGCTCGTTTTTGTGCTCTGGCGTGTTCATACTTTTCCTTGCATCTTAGTCCAGCGTTCCCTGATAACGTCGCAGAATTTCGGGTCGAGTTCGATCATGAACGCCCGGCGGCCCATCTTGTGCGCCGCGGCGAGGGTCGATCCGCTCCCGCCGAACGGGTCGACGATGACGTCGCCGCGCTGGCAGCTGTTGCGGATCGCCCGCATGACGAGCCAGTCCGGCTTCTCGGTGGGGTGGAGGTATTCGCTCGTGCTCTTGCGCGGCGCCTCCCACACGTCGTACTCGTCCCGGTCGCCGTTGAAGCGGTGGCTCTCGCCCTCCTTCCATCCGTAGATGATGCCGACCGCCTTCACGCCCTTTTTCTCGGCCTTGATGATCTGCTCGTGCTTGTAGCGGTAGTCGTTCCATCCCATGCTCGCGTTGTCCTTCACCCAGATGATGATGCCGGAGAGGTGGAATCCGTTCGCGTTCATCTTGGCGACGAACGCCGGGAAGCTCGACCAGCCGGTGCAGACGTAGAACACCGCGCCCTCGCGCGCGTTCGAGAACAGGCGGGCGAAGCACTGGTCCATGAAGGCATCGAATGCCTCGACGGTCATCGCGTCGTTCTTGATGCTCTCCTTGCCGCCGTCCATGAGCGCCTGGCTCCGGCTCTTGTAGTTCACGTTGTACGGCGGGTCGGTGAATACCATGTCGGCCTTCACGCCGGCCATCAGCTTTTCCCAGACCTCCGGGTCGGTGGAGTCGCCGCAGATCAGGCGGTGCGGTCCGAGCTCGTAGACCTCTCCGGGCACGGACGTCGCTACGTCCGGTGGCGGCGGGATCTCCTCGGGCTCCTCCTCCTCGACCTGCATCACGTCGTCGAGGATGCGGCTCACCTCGTGCTCCTCGAATCCGGAGAGCGTCAGGTCGGCGCCCTCCTCGTTGAGCTTGTAGACCATCTCGGCCAGCTTCTCCTCGTCCCAGTCGCCGCTGATCCTGTTGAGCGCGATGTTGAGGAGCTTTTCCTTTTGCGGGTCGAGGTCAACGAAAAAGCACGGCGCTTCGGTCATCGCCTCCGCGATCGCCGCGCGCACGCGCATGTGTCCGCCTACGATCACGTTCTCCCGGCCGGGGTGGCGGTTGACCACGACGGGCTCGACGAAGCCGAATTCCCGGAGGCTGGCGCGCAGCTTCCGGAATTGGCTGTCGGTGATCTTGCGCGGGTTGTAGTCCGCGAATTGCAGGTCACCGATCGGAACCAGTTTGATCTCCATAATTGAGGTCATTTAATTGTTCATCCAGTTCTTGAATCCGCATCTCCTCTATCCGCTTGCGCCGGTCCGCGGCTGCATCGTAGTCTGGCGGGAACCTGATGTGGCGCCCCTTCTTGGATCGGTGCTCGCGGTGCGGACGCGGACCGAAGTGCGGGACGGTCGGTCTGGCGCGGGCCATATCAGACAGCTTTCAGATAGTTTTCCGAGAGCCTTCATCCCCACCATAGCACGTCCTCACGGCCGACGCATCTCGGCTTCGATGACGTTGCGGGCCTCCTCGAAGCCTCGGCAGACGGCGGCGGTCACGCCTGGTACCTTGGCGAGCGCCTGGATCCAGCGCGTCTGCTCCTCCGATGTTTGCGAGGGCGAGCTGTCCCGGCGCTTCATCTCGATGAACACCAGCCGGTCCTCCTTGCGGACCCTGTTCTCGAAGCTCGTCAGTGCCGGGATCACGATCAGGTAATCGGGCACGCCGGGACGAACGCCCATCTTTTTGTTTCGGGCTTTTATTTTCCATGACCGGGTGAAGGTCTCGTTGGCGATGTGGGAGAAGCGCAGCGTCGGCCGCAGCTCGAGCCAGGCGACCAGCGCCTCACATTCGAATTGCTCGAGCGGCGCCGGCGGCTTCATACCTTGGCCGGCAGCGGACGCGGTTTCGACGCGATGTCGGCGATCAGGTCTTGGTACGCCTTCACCGACAGGCTCACGTCCCAGTCCTTCCGGATCTCCTCGAGGCGCTTATCGGCCTCCTCCTTCCGGGCGGCCTCCTCCATGTACTTTTCCATCTCCTCCGCGTCGTTCGCCACCGGGATCCCGCAGGCCCAGGCAGTGAGCGTCTTGTTGTTGCTCTTGTACTTGAACCGTCCGGTCTCGAACCTCGGATTGATCAGCATGTCACCGGAGGCCACGAGCTCGTCGCAGATGGTGCTGTAGTCGTATTTCACGTTCCGGACGTTTGCCTTGATCCAGTCGTCGCCGACCGCCGCGATCACTCCTTGCGGATAGTACGGCATGTCGCTCACGACCGTGAGCTGCAGGCCGAGCCGCTTGAGCGTCGAGAGCGCCTGGTCGACGACCATCTGGTTGTGGTGGTAGCCGAACCATACCGCCGATCGGGCGCGGCCCTCGTGCACCTTTCGGGCCTGGTGCTCGGTCATGTCGACGCGGTCCGGCACGCAGACGACCGGCTTGTCGGTGATCGTGCGGAGGTACTCGGCGAGCGCCTCGGTGCTCGTCGTCACGGCATCGCAGAGTTCGATCGCCTCCTTCACCGGCTTGCCGTCCAGCCAGTCCGGGTCGCAGATGTCGAATATCTTCACGCCCTCGAATGCCTTCATGAATTCCAGGTGGTACGCCTTTTGAAAAATAACCGCATCGTAGCGTTTGCCGATCTTGAACAGCTCCGCGTCCGGCCAATTCTTGATAAGCCAGGTGCCGCGGATCCGCGACGAGCCGACCGTGTTAGCCTGGCGGTTCTCGTGAAGTTCCATGCTCAGAAGCCCCACGCGCAATTCATTTTTTGGTGTGCTGGTTTCCATAGAATTTTCTCGGATGCTCAATGGTCGTGTGGCACTTGGCGCAAACGACGGCGAGGTTCTCCAATGAATTATTATCTCGATTGTGGTCCTTGTGATGGACGAGGAGATTCTTGGTCGATCTGCAATGGACGCAACACTTCAGCCAGCCTTTGATGATGACCCATCGGCGATAAGATCGCTTGCCTGTCTTGAGTCGGCTCGGCGGTATCGTTTCCGGCTTGGTTTCTATTCTCCATCTCGCCGCGCATTTCAGGCATCGTTTCGGATTGTTGGCTGTGGTCAGCAATTTCCCGCAGTCAGTGCACCGTCGATTCTTTTTTCTTCGATACCTTTCGTCGTAGATGCGACGATCGTATACGCTCCGGTCGGCGCGGCTCATAGACGTCCGGCCTCCTTGAGCACGCGCTCGATCAACGCGGACCACTCGGCCTGGAATCGGTCCTTGCCGAAGAGTTCCCGCGCCGTGGCCTTGCCGCGCTGGCCGATCTCGATGGCCTGCTTATACAGGCCGCCCTCGAGGATTCCGGTCACGAGTTCGACGACCGCCATCGGGTTGTTCGGGACCGTGAAGCCGTTCACGCCATTCTGGATAAAGTCCTCGGCGCCGTGATTGGCGAGCGTGATCACGCAGGCGCCGGAGAGCATCGCTTCCGTCCTCGAGCGCGGCATGGGGCTCTCGAGCGTGGGGTTGAAGTAGAGGAGCGATCGGCCGATGAAGTTCCGGTAATCGTCGAAGTCGTCGCAGATCTTGTCGACCGTGATCCAGCAGTGATTGATGCCTCGTTCCTTCAGCTTCTCTTTGACCGCATGGAGCAGGTTCCGGTTGTAGTATCGGTCGAGGCCGGCGGGCGAGAGCGACGTCACGACGCGTGGCTCCTTGGGCAGGTCCAGCCATTCGTCCGGGTCGAGGCCGTGGATGATCGTGTCGACGCTCCGGCCCATCTCGCCCCACATCTCCTTGGCCCGGTGGCTGTTCACGATGACGTGGTTGTCGCCGAGCAGCACCTTCATCTTCATCTTCAGGTACTCGGCCGTGTAGACCTCCGGCCAGAACGGCGTGCCGTGGTTGATCACGATCTTGGGGATGTCGGTGATCGCCTCGTTGAGTTCCCGGTAGAGCCGGCTCTTGCCGAGGGTGGGATCGACGCACTGTTGGTCGACGTGGAGCACGGCCAGGTCGTACTTGCCAGGCTCGTAGAACGGCACGTTGTGGACGTTCTCCGGACGCGGCCGGTACTTGCCCCATCGGCGCACGGAGTTCACGCAGTGGTACCATTCGGTGTTCGGGATTTTATAGAGCTCGTACTGGTGGGCGATGTGCCAGGGAGTGTTGAAGATGCGGATCGGTCTCGGCAGCATAGAGTCATTTGTTAGGTCTGATTTCAAAATGGTGCACGCGCTCGTCCTTCTCGTCGTCACGGCTGATGATGATGTCCCATGGCCGGATGCCGTAATCGGCATTCCGGGGCCTCTCGCCGGTCAGGTATCTGAGCGTGCCGCGGACCCAGAGGCTGACGTGCGTTGGATCGGCCATGGCGATGTGGATCGACTTCGCCGCGTCCGGGACCTTCACCACCATTTTGCCTCTCGGACGGAGGACGCGCCAGCACTCGTTGAAAAGGCGGATCCAGTGCTGTCTTGGTATGTGCTCGATGAAATTGTCGGCCTCGATGTGATCGACGCTCGAGTCCGGGAAAGGAATCGGGTCACGCGTCGCGTCCCAGACCTTGTTCCATCCGAAGTCGACGATATCGAGGCCGACCACCCCGGGCTGTGCTCGTTCGCCGCAACCGAGCGATATCTTTACTTCTGGCATAGGCGTTCGTAGATTTTTTCAAAGCTCCCCCGATCGTTCGCCGCCCTGTACTCCGGATTGATCGTCGCCGGAACCTCCCCCACTCCATCGACTGTCGCCCATCCGAAATCCAGGAGGTACAGGCGGCCGTCCGCTCCGACCCACAGGTTCTCCGGCCGCACGTCGTTGTGCTTGACGTTCCGCTTCTCCATCGCCAGGCAGATGCGTTCCGCTTGGGCCATGAACCAGTCCTCCCCGCCTGGCGGGATCTTGCCCCACGATGCGAGCGTGGCACCTTGCAGCCTTGTCATCCCGATCATGTTCTCGCCAGGGTTGATGAACACCGGCTGTGGCGCCACCATGTCGATCTTCATCCGGTCGAGCGCGACGACCTCCCGCGGCGCCTGGTATCGGCTTTCTGATCGGCCGGCCTTCACGACGATGCGCTCATGCAGGTAGACGAACGCCTGGCTTCCCACGTGATCGGCCTTCTCCTTCCGGCCCGGGGTCTCCTCCTGGCTGCAGCGCCAGAGGCACCGGCGGATCCCGCCGTTGTGCTCGGGCCAGGTCCAGCCGACCGGGTAGGCCGTTTTATAATGGCCCTGGAGCCACCGTTTGGCCTCCAGGTCGCTTTTTATGCCCGCCATGCCTGCACGTCCGTCCCCCTCGTACATCAGCTCGATATAGGCCGTTTTGGCCGTCATGAGCTCGCGCAGGATGGTCCAGGGGTTCGGTTCGGTCCGCTCGATCCAGGGGATGACCGAGAGCAGCAGGACGACATCGGGGTTCAGCTCCTCGTGGTAGTAGTAGTTCGCCAGGTCCTTGTCGTTGAAGGTGACGTTCCTGATGCTGTTGTCGATCGCCTGTTGCCTGGCGAAGCGGATCGCCTCCCGGTCGATGTCGAAGCCGTGGGAGAGCTTGGCGCCGTGCGTTGCCGTCATGAACGTGAAATATCCGGCGTTGCAGCCGTAGTCGACGACGACCTTGCCGCGCCAGTCCTCGTGCAGCTCGAGGATCCGCCAGCGGTCGGCGTTGCCGCGCTGATGGGGGAGGTCGCTCTTGAAGGCCGGCTCGTGGTAGAGGTGGCCCGGTTTGGTGGCGGATCCAGGTGTTTTCATGTGGTCTTGTCCGGCGCCATGCGGCAGCGGATCTCGGGGTTCCCGGCGTTGTCCTTCTCGCCCTCGCAGTAGAGGATAAGCCACGGCTTGAAGCCGTAGTCGCGGATGTCGGAGTACTGCAGGCTCTTGAATGTCTCGCGGCTGAACACGCGGACGTGGTCGATGGCGAGTGCCTTGTCGGAGCTGAAGAGCGGCACGACGATCTCCATGCTCCCGGTCTCCTTGAGCACGCGCCAGCATTCGTTCAGCAGGTACTTGAGTTCGGTGACGTGCTCGAGGCAGTGGCTCGTGTAGATGAAGTCCACACTGTCGTCCTTAGCCGGCAGCGGATCGACGCCGAGCGTTGTCCGCACGGTCCGGTCGTCATAGGGTACGCGATCGAGGTTCAGATAATGGGGGAGGCGGCGCAGTCCTTGATGCTGGTGCACCGCGTTGCCGCCGCCGACCTCGAGCACCGACTTGACCGCGCAGCTCTCGCAGACGAGCGCGCCGGCTTCGTCCTTTGTGTCCTTTGGGCAGATGAAACACTTGAGTGCTCGATGCATATCACTGGAAGCCCATCCGGTAGAGCCGGAGCTTCATGCGGACGATCTCCGCACGATGGCTGGATTTAGAATGTGTCCCGATGATCGGTTCGGCCGCGGCCTCCGGGCAGAATTCGAAGCGGAGGCCCTGGGCCCCGAAGCGGCCGCTGATCTCTTGCGTGGTGCCGCCGTACTGGTCGATGCGCTCGTTGAATCCGCCGCCGTCGAGGATCGTCCGCCGCCATGTCGCGCTGAAGTTCTCGACGAAGCTCTTGAACACGCCGCTCTTGGCTCCCCACACCCACGCCTTCTTGGTGTCGATGCTCCGGAGCTTCCGGACGAATTTGTCCACGGCCTCCGGGTGCATCTTGAGCCGGTCGTCGCAGATGACGACGATGTCGCCGACCGCCTCGATAAGGCCGAGGTTCCGGGCCCGGGCGAGGCCGTAGTCCTTGATCGTGCCATCCTCGGCGAAGAGGACCTGGCCGCTCCGGATGTATCGGATGTCGAGGTCATGGAGCTTGCGCGCCTCCTCGACGATCCGCTCGTTCTTGCCGCGCTCCTCCCCCTTGGGATGAGAGTCGTCGACGACCACCACCTCCAGGTTCTTGTGCGTCTGGCCGCCGATCGCCTCCAGGTTTTCGCAGAGCGCCGCCGGCCGTCCGCAGGTGGGCATGATGATCGAGACCGATGGCGTGTCCGGGTAAAGGGTCCGGCGCCACAGCTTCTCGTACTCGCGTGCCTGGACGTCGGCGTGGTACTGGCGGACGGTGCGCCAGGCGTTCTCCCGCAGCTCGTTCGCCACGTCGTCGTTTTCCATGACGAGCTTGAGCGACGCCTTCAGGTCCTCGACGTCGGTGTACTTGCCGTCGCGCACGATCATGTTCTTGCCGTTCTCCCCGCAGTCGCGCACGAGGCCGATCTTGCGGGTCACGACCGGGATGCCGGCCGCCATGGCCTCGAGGATCGGCATGGTGCCACTCTCGGTGCCGTCGTCGGAGTTGGCGCAGTAGACGCGCATCTTCGCGTAGAGCTCCCCCATCTTCTCGACCGGGATGTCCTGGGCCATGATGAGGTCCTTCTTGTCGAGCTCGTCCCAGTAGCCGGCCTCGGANACCTTGCCGCAAATCATCAGGCGGTATCCCAGTTCGTCGCAGGCGCGCTTCAGTTCCCTGATGCCCTTCACCTTCTTGATCTGGCCGACGTAGCCGACGATCTTGTCGGTCGTCAGCTCCTTCATGAACGGCAGGTGCTCCATCTCGACGGCGTGCCGGATCAGGATCGCCTGGATGCCGGTCTGGGCGAGCGTCCGCTGTTGCCACTTGTTCTTGACGACGTGAACGTCCCATCGGTAATTCCGCCACTCCTCCTCGACGCCCAGGCCGTGCTCGTTGTGGTGGGTGAGCACCAGCTTCTTTTTTTCCATCTCCGGCACGAGCTTGCGGAGCGTCACGGCGCTTTTGTAGTACTGGCAGTCGACGATGTCGGCGCCATCGAGCAGCCGGCGGAACGCCTCCACGCGATCGGGCTCGGGGCGCTTGGGGTGGATGGCGATGTGAGCGATCGTGAGGTGGGGGAGGCGGCCGACGTTCATGACCGCCAGCCGGTCGATCGCGCTTCCCTCCTTGTCGCTGATGCTGAGGATCTTCATAGGGTGATTGGTATTTTATCCCAGAGCCGGCT
>C687J35021_10001944_pt1 | contig 15049 bp, 15 predicted proteins | sample RifCSPhighO2_12_FD_35021 | JGI IMG/M metagenome (IMG submission 35021)
TGCTGGCCCGGCGTGGCTGGCTGCCCGCCGCGGGAGGTGTGGCTTGAGCGCGCGCCGGGCCGCTCCCAAGCAAGCTCGCACCGCAGTGCGCAGCACGGAGGTTACCCAGTGAGCGCGCGCCGGGCCGCTCCCAAGCAAGCTCGCACCGCAGTGCGCAGCACGGAGGTTACCCAGTGAGCGCGGTGATGCTGCCCCCCTGGCTGGCCGCACAGCGCCAGGCCCTGCTGGCCCAGCGCGGCCACGCCTGGCTGCTGCACGGCCCATCGGGCCTGGGGCAATACCGGCTCGGCCTGGAATTGGTACGCGCCTGGTTGTGTGAGGCTGCGTCGCCCCACGGCGCCTGCGGCCAGTGCGCCAGCTGCCATGCCATCGACGTGCACACCCATGCCGACCTGTGCGTGCTGATGCCTGAAGTGGACATGCTGGCCCTGGGCTGGCCGCTGCCCGAGAAGGCCCAGGCCGAGATCGACGACAAGGCACGCAAGCCCAGCCGCGAGATCCGGGTGGAGGCCATGCGCAATGCCGTTGAATTTGCCCAGCGCACCAGTGCGCGCGGCCGGGGCAAGGCCGTACTGGTTTATCCGGCCGAGCAGATGAACACCATCACGGCCAATGCGCTGCTCAAGACGCTGGAGGAGCCGCCGGGCGACGTGCGCTTCGTGCTGGCCAGCGAAGCCGCGCACCAGTTGCTGCCCACCATTCGCAGCCGCTGCCTGGGGCACACCATGGTCTGGCCTGCCCAGGAGCAGATGCTGCAGTGGCTGGCCGGGCAGGGCGTGGCCGCAGCGGCTGCCGAATCGTTCCTGCGGGCCACCGGAGGGCGGCCGGACGATGCCCTGGCGCTGGCGCGATCAGGACCAGGCCCCGAGGTCTGGGCGCAGTTCCCCAAGGCAGTGCAACGGGGCAGCCCGGGCGCGCTGGCCGACTGGACACCCCCGCAAGCTGTCGAGGCCTTGCAAAAACTCTGCCACGACCTGCTGGCCCTCAGCGTGGGTGCTGCGCCGCGCTACTTCGCTGTGGCCGACCTGCCCCCTCCGCCTTCCATCGGTGCCCTGACCCGCTGGTCGCGCGCACTCATGCAGGAAGCGCGCACGGCCGAGCACCCTTTCAATGCCGGGCTGATGCTCGAAGCGCTTGTCGCCCAGGCGCGAAACGTCCTACACTCACCTCCATCCACCCCGTCAGTACGACCATGAGCAGCCCCCCCACCGCACCCCGCCCCAGCGTCATGCAGCTGGCCATCAAGGAAAAGGCGGCCTTGCATGCGGCCTACATTCCGTTTTTTGTCGAGGGCGGCATCTTTGTGCCTACCCCGCGTGAATACAAGCTGGGCGACGATGTATATGTGCTGCTCACACTCCCCGACGATACGCAGCGCTACCCCGTGGCCGGCCGCGTGGCCTGGGTGACGCCCGCGCGCGCGGGCGGCAACCGCACGCAGGGCGTGGGCATCCAGTTTCCCAAGGACGAGAAATCCCGCCAGCTCAAGACCAAGATCGAAGAGCTGCTGGGCACCGCGCTGGGTTCGGACCGTCCCACCCAGACCATCTGAGAGGCCTTTGCACAGGGTGCCGATCCGCCCGCGCGGATCGGCTTTTTTACTGACGAAGCATGTTCACTGATTCCCACTGCCACCTCACTTTTCCGGAACTGGTAAGCCAGCTGCCCGCCATCCGTGAAGCCATGCGAACCGCGCAGGTGGACCGTGCGCTGTGCATCTGCACGACCCTGGAGGAGTTTGGCGATGTGCATGCCCTGGCCACGGCCTATGACAATTTCTGGTGTTCCGTGGGCGTGCACCCCGACAACGAGGGGGTGCAGGAACCCTCGGTGCAGGACCTGCTGGACCTCGCCGCGCTGCCGCGCGTGGTGGCCATCGGCGAGACTGGGCTGGATTACTACGGCATGGAGGACCGCAAAGGCGGCCGCAGCATTGCCGACCTGGAGTGGCAGCGCGAGCGTTTTCGCACGCACATACGCGCTGCACGCGCCTGTGCCAAACCGCTGGTAATCCACACACGCAGCGCGTCGAGTGACACCCTGGCCATCCTGCGCGAAGAGGGGGAGGATGGCGCGGGCAACCGGGCGGGCGGCGTGTTCCACTGCTTCACCGAAACGGCCGAGGTGGCGCGTGCAGCGCTGGATCTGGGCTTCTACATCTCGTTCTCCGGCATCATCACTTTCAAGAGTGCGCAGGATCTGCGTGATGTGGCAGCCTTCGTGCCGCTGGACCGCATGCTCATCGAGACCGACAGCCCCTATCTGGCGCCGGTGCCCTACCGGGGCAAGACCAACAACCCTTCCTACGTGCCCCATGTGGCGCGGCAGATTGCCGCGCTGCGCGGCATGGAGGTCGAAGCGGTGGCCCAGGCCACCAGCCGCAACTTCGAGGCCCTGTTCACGGGAGTCCAGCCATGAAGATGCTGCGCCGCAGCCTGTTGTTGCTGCCCTTGGCGGGCTTTGCGTCTGCACGGGCGGGGTCGTATGAAGATTTCTTCGCGGCCATCCAGCGCGACGATGCCAGCACCATCACCACACTGTTGCTGCGCGGATTCGATGTGAATACGCGCGATCCCAAGGGCCAGGTTGGGCTGACACTGGCGCTGCAGGCTGGTTCGCTCAAGGTGTTCGATATCCTGCTGCTGGGCAGCAACCTGCAGGTGGATGCCCGCAATGCCAATGATGAAACACCCCTCATGATTGCTGCCCTGCGTGGCCATGTGGGCGCCCTGCGGGCGTTGATCGACCGTGACGCCGATGTCAACAAGACCGGATGGACGCCCTTGCACTATGCCGCCACTGGCACCCAGCCGCAGCAGCCCGAAATCATTGCCGTGCTGCTGGAAAACCATGCGTACATTGATGCGGCTTCGCCCAACGGCACCACACCGCTGATGATGGCGGTGCACTATGGCACGCGTGAGTCGGTGCAATTGCTGCTGAAAGAGGGCGCAGATCCTGCACTGAGAAACCAGTTGGGCCTGAGTGCGGCTGATTTTGCGCTGCGCGCCAATCGCAAGGATATGGCCGATTTGCTTGCGGGGGCCGTACGCCAGCGCCAGCCCAACCGGGGCCGCTGGTAGCTTCAGCTCTGCGTCGGGCGTGCCTGGAGCCGGGCGTACAGCCCGCCCTGGGCCACCAGTTCGGCATGCGTGCCCTGCTCGGCAATGCGACCGCGCTCCATCACCACCACGCGGTCGGCATGCTCGATGGTGGAGAGCCGGTGAGCAATCACCAGGGTCGTGCGCCCCTGCATCAGGCGTTGCAGGGCTTCCTGCACCAGCCGTTCGGATTCGGTGTCCAGAGCCGAGGTGGCTTCGTCCAGGATCAGGATGGGTGCGTTCTTGTACAGCGCCCGGGCAATGGCCAGGCGCTGGCGCTGGCCTCCCGAGAGCTGGGTGGCGTTGTGGCCCACCACCGTGTCGATGCCCTGCGGGAGCGCCGCTACATGGTCGGCCAGGTTGGCGGCGGACAGACATTCGTGCACGCGCTGGGCGTCAATGTCCTGGCCCAGCGCTACGTTGGCGGCAATGCTGTCGTTGAACATCACCACATCCTGGCTCACCAGTGCGAACTGGGCGCGCAGGGTGGCCAGGTCCCAGTCCTGCAGAGCGTGGCCATCCAGCAGAATCTGCCCGACTGAATATGGCACGAAGCGCGGCAGCAGGTTGACCAGCGTGGTCTTGCCCGCACCTGAAGGGCCCACCAGGGCCACGATTTCGCCGGGCTGCACCGTCAGGTTCACGCGGTCGAGGGCGGGGGCCTGGTCGGCGGCAAAAGCGACCGTAACCCCTTGCAAGGTAATGGCACCGTGCACCAGGTCGGGTGCATGGCTGCCCCCTTTTTCTGCCGGGGTGTCGCCCATCAGGCGCAGGCCCCGTTCCAGTGCAGCCACGCCCCGGGTGATCGGGCTGGCCACATCCGCCAGGCGGCGGATGGGGGCAATCAGCATCAGCATGGCCGTGATGAAGGCCACGAAACCGCCCACGGTCACATCCTGCGCCGTGCCTGCGGTGCGGCTTTGCCATAGCGCTACGCAAATCACGGTGGACAGTGCTGCCGCCGCCAGCAACTGGGTGAGCGGCGTCATGGCTGAGGAGGCAATGGTGGACTTGATGGCCAGACTGCGCAGGCGCCGGCTCAGGGCATCGAACCGGCGGGCTTGAGATGCCTGGGCCGCATGCAGGCGTACCATCCGGTGTGCCAGCACATTTTCCTCGACCACATAGGCCAGTTCGTCGGTGGCCTGCTGGCCGCTTTTGGTGAGGTGGTAGAGCCTGCGCGAGAGCGTCTTCATGATCCACGCCACGCCGGGCACCACCACGGCCACGATCAGCGTGAGCTGCCAGTTCAGGTAGAGCAGATAGCCCAGCAAGGCCACGAGGGTGAATCCGTCGCGCGAAATGCCCAGCAGGGCCTGCACCAGCAGGGTGGAGCCAGTCTGCACCTCGTACACGACGGTGTTGGATAAAGCACTGGCCGACTGGCGGGTGAACAACCCCATTTCGGCCGCCAGCAGGCGGTCGAACAGCGCGGTGCGCAGCGTCAGCATGCCTTCATTGGCGATGCGCGCCAGCGCATACTGGCCCACGAACTGGGCCAGTCCGCGGACCAGAAAGACCCCCATGATGGCCACAGGAACCATCCACAGCTGCAATGAGCCATCGGTGAAGCCTTTGTCGAGCAGGGGCTGCAACAGGGCGGGAATCAGCGGCTCCGTAATGGCGCCGACCAGCGTGGCAATGATGGCTGCCGCCCAGCCCAGCCGCTGGCCGCCAAAATAGATGGAAAGCCGTGCCAGCCGTGCCATCAGGCGCTCGGGTGGAAGGGAGGAAGTCTCGCTGGGGGCTGGCGGGGCGCCAGTTTCTGGGGCATGCATGAAGGCGCGATTCTACTTTTTGCGCCATGCCCCAACAGTTTGTGACATGGGGGCATTTTCCTGTGTGTAACATTCGGGCCTGACAATCGGCTTTTGCCCGGTTGCTCCTGGCTGCGAATGACTAACGACCGATTTCTTCCCCCCTCTCTTTTCGCTGCGGCTCGGCATCCCTCGCGCCGCTTCATGGTGGCCTCGCTGACCGCACTGGCAGTTTCTCCGGCACTGGCACAGTTCCGGGTCGAGGTGACGGGTGTGGGCACGACGCAGTTGCCCATTGCCATTGCCCCGTTCCGGGATGAAGCGCAGGCACCCCAGAAAATTTCCGCCATCGTCCAGGCAGACCTGGAGCGCAGCGGCCAGTTCCGGGGCGTGGATACCTCGGGCGCCCGGCTGGATGAGACTTCCCGCCCCGATGTGGCACTGTGGCGTCAGAAGAGTGCTGATTCCCTTGTCTCCGGCAGCATCACCCGCCTGGCTGATGGCCGTTTTGACGTGCGCTTTCGCTTGTGGGACGTGGTGCGTGGGCAGGACCTGGGCGGGCAAAGCTACGTGGTGGTGCAGGGCGACCTGCGCCTGGTGGCGCACCGCATCGCAGACTTCGTGTATGAAAAACTCACAGGCGAGCGGGGTGTGTTCTCCACCCGCATTGCCTACGTTACCAAGGCTGGCACGCGCCACAGCCTGTGGGTGGCCGATGCCGACGGCGAGAACGCCCAGGCGGCTCTCTCCAGCCCCGAATCCATCATCTCGCCGGCCTGGTCACCTTCGGGGGGGCAACTGGCCTATGTGTCGTTCGAGTCGCGCAAACCCGTGGTTTATGTGCACGATGTGGCCACGGGCCGCCGCCGCCTGGTAGCCAACTTTCGCGGCTCCAACAGTGCCCCTGCCTGGGCGCCCGATGGCCGCACCCTGGCCGTCACGCTGAGCCGGGACGGATCTTCACAGCTTTACACTATTGATGCCAATGGTGGCGAGCCCAGGCGGCTCATGCAGAGCTCGGGCATCGACACCGAGCCCGCGTTTGCACCCGACGGTCGCAGCATCTACTTTGTCAGTGACCGTGGGGGCGCACCCCAGATTTACAAGGTGGCCACCTCCGGGGGCAATGCCGAGCGCGTGACCTTTAATGGCAACTACAACATTTCTCCCTGCCTCAGCCCCGATGGCCGATGGCTGGCTTACATTGCCCGGGTGGGCGGCGCCTTCAAGCTGCATGTGATGGAACTGGCCACCGGCACCGCCACGGCCATCACCGACACCAGTGCCGATGAGCGACCCAGTTTTGCACCGAACAGCCGCCTGATCGTGTATGCCACCCAATACCAGGGCCGTGAGTCACTCATGACCACGACGCTGGACGGCAAGATCAAGGCCCGACTGGCCGGTCAGGGCGGGGATATCCGCGAGCCTGATTGGGGACCCTTCCAGGTGCAATGAACTTTTTCGCCCGATTTGTTTCAGTATCTCAGGAGATTTTTTCGATGTTCAAACGTATTCCTTTCGCCATCGTCATCGCAGCTCTCGTGGCGGGTTGCAGTTCGGGGGTGGACCTCGACAATGTGCCTGTTGAAGACAAGAGCGGTGCACCGCTTTCGACCAGCGGTGCAAACGGCGCCAATTCTGGCAATACCGGGCAAAGTGGCGTGCGCGGCGTGGACCTCACGCAATCGGATCGTGACGGCGCAGGTCCCGTGGGCGTCAGCCGCATCGTGTACTTCGACTATGACAGCTACGTCATCAAGTCGGACTACCAGTCGCTGATCGAAGCCCATGCACGTTTCATCAAGACCGGCAACGCGCGCAAGGTTGTGATCGAAGGCCACACCGATGAGCGCGGTGGCCGTGAGTACAACCTGGCCCTGGGCCAGAAGCGTGCGGAGGCCGTGCGCCGTTCGTTGGGTCTGATGGGTGTTCCCGACGGCCAGATGGAAGCCGTCAGTTTTGGCAAAGAGAAGCTGGCAGCCCAGGGGAGCGGTGAAGACATTCACGCACAGAACCGCCGCGCCGAACTGGCCTACCGCTGATGCGCAGCATGCATTTCATGCGCCCAGCCCGTTGGTTTTTCGCTGCGGTACTGCTTGGCGCACAACTCGTACCGGCCCAGGCGGCCATCTTCGAGGATGGAGAGGCTCGCCGTGCCATTCTCGAATTGCGTCAGCGTGTGGACGTAATCCAGCAGTCCGGGCAGCGCTCTGCGGATGAAATGCGTCGCGCCAGCGAAGATGGCACGCAACTGCGCCGCAGTCTGCTTGATCTGCAGACGCAGATAGAAACCTTGCGCGTGGAAATGGCCAAACTGCGCGGGCAGAACGAGCAATTGATGCAGGAAGTGTCAGAGCTTCAGCGCCACCAGAAGGACATGGCGCGGGGCGTGGATGAACGCCTGCGGCAGTTTGAACCTGTCAAGGTTTCGGTGGACGGACTGGAGTTCCAGGCCGACCCCGATGAGCAGCGCAGTTTTGACGCAGCACTGACCCGCTTCCGCGAAGGCAAGTTTCCTGAAGCCGAGACAGCATTCTCTGCGTTTGTTCGGCAGTACCCCCGTAGCGGCTATCTGCCATCGGCCCGGTTCTGGCTGGGTAATGCCCAGTACGCCAACCGCGACTATAAGGAGGCTATCGGGCAATTCAAATCCTTGCTGGCCACTGCACCCAGCCATGTCCGTGCGCCTGAAGCCGCGTTGTCGATTGCCAATTGCCAGATTGAACTCAAGGAAACGCGGGGTGCACGCAAGACGCTTGAAGACCTGTTGCGCGTCTATCCGCAATCCGAGGCGGCAGCTGCGGCCAAGGAACGCCTATCCCGGCTGAAATAGTGAACTCGCCTCCGCTCCCGACCACATTGTTGCCGGAAACACCTGAAGACGGCGATGCGTTGCGACAGCGCCGATTTGGTGGCCTCGATCGCCTGTATGGCCGTGAGGGAGCCGCCCACATTCGTGCAGCGCATGTGGTGGTGGTGGGTGTGGGCGGGGTGGGGTCATGGGCCGCAGAAGCCTTGGCTCGCAGTGGCGTGGGGCGCCTGACGCTGATTGATCTTGACCATGTGGCCGAATCCAACATCAACCGCCAAATCCACGCACTTGAGAGCACCCTGGGCCAGGCCAAGGTGTTGGCCATGCGGGACCGAATGGTACAGATCAACCCGGCGTGCGAGGTGACCTGCATCGAAGATTTTGTCGAGTCGGCCAATTGGCCCGCCTTGCTGCCCGGACCTGTGGATGCCGTCATTGATGCATGTGACCAGGTACAGGCCAAAACCGCCATGGCGGCCTGGGCACGCAGTACCCGTGCGCGATTCATCAGTGTTGGCGCTGCAGGAGGCAAGCGCCTGGCCCACAAAGTGGACATTGACGACCTGGCCTTTACCACCCACGACCCGCTCCTGGCCCAATTGCGCTACCGGCTGCGAAAAAATTACGGAGCTCCCCGTGACGGAAAAAAAATGGCGGTCACCTGTGTATTCAGCCGCGAATCTGTAGCGCCCCCGGACGCCTCTTGCGGTATCGAGGGCGATGGCTCGCTGAACTGCCATGGCTATGGCTCGGTTGTGGCGGTGACCGCCACCTTTGGTCAGTGCGCAGCAGGCTGGGTTCTTGATGTGCTTGCTGGTACTTCCAAATCAGTGGTCAAAAACACGCTATAATTCAAGGCTTTTCCGGGTGTTCAATCTGGAAAATGTGGGACGTTAGCTCAGTTGGTAGAGCAGCGGACTTTTAATCCGTTGGTCACAAGTTCGAATCTTGTACGTCCTACCAAAGTTTGTAGTGAATCAAGCACTCATGGTGAAATCACCGTGAGTGCTTTTTTCTTGCCTGTACTGGTACGCAATGCACCGAACCTCGTTCATGCGTCCAGGGCGCGCTGCGACAATGGGCGCATTGCATTCTTAAAAGGATTTTGCCGCCATGCTGCTCGATGCATCTGAATCCCAACTCGTGCTGGTGGATTTCCAGGAAAAATTGATGCCCGTCATCTTCGATGGACAGGCTGTATTGGAGAACGCGCGGCGCCTGGCCCAGATCGCCCGGATGGTGGATGTACCTGTCTGGGGCACAGAACAGAATCCCTCTCGCCTGGGGGCCAACGATGCGGCTCTGCGCACGATATGCCGAAAAACGCTGTCCAAGATGCACTTCAGTGCAACCGAGGAGGGCCTTGGCGAATGGCTGCGACCGCCTGCCAAGCCCCCGGCCGGCAATGCCCGCAGTCTACCCAAGCATCTCCAGAAAACAGCACAAAGCGGTCCTGAGCGTGCCACCGTCGTCATCGCTGGTTGCGAAGCCCATGTGTGTCTTCTGCAGACAGCGCTGGATCTGATCGAGGATGAGTTTGATGTTTGGGTGGTGACGGATGCCTGCGGTTCACGTACCGAACGCAATCGGGATGCCGCGTACGACCGCCTGGCGGGTGCAGGCGCAGAGCTGGTCACCACCGAAATGGTGGCGTTTGAATGGTTGCGTTCGTGTGAGCACCCTGCGTTCAAGGACATGCTGGCACTGGTGAAATAGTCTTCAGAGCGGTGCGGCGCCTGTATGTCGGGCGCATACACTAATCTGGGTAACTTTCTGGGGATGAATGGGCATGCTGGGCTTGGCAACGGTGCTGACGGAGCAGGGCATGGAGGGCATTGTTCCTTTCGTTCCGCCTGCGTCCGTGCGCCCGAAGGCCGTGCAGCCGGAGAGGGTCGATTCTGTCGATGAAGCCTCTGAGATCAGCATGGGGACATGGATCCTGGTCGGTGTCATTGCTGCAGTCATGCTGGCCTCTGCACTGGGCTACTGGATTTCCGTAAAAATGGCCGCCCCGCCGCGTAGCAAGCCTGTCATGACACGGCCCATTCAGGATATGACCTCCGTGTCTCCGGACGCAGCAGGTGCAGCCGATGCTCAGGTCGATATCGCATCTGCTCCGGTAGCGGTGGCATCGCCAGTGCAGCCACCGGCCTCCAGGGCTGAATCACTCCCCATCACCCGCAATCCGGCAAGAGCGGCTGTACGAAAATCATCGGAAAGTGTTTTTGTCTCCAATCCGGAATGGTCCAGCCAGGTCCGTCGCATCGGCGATGTGGACCCTGTGACGGAGCGGTCAACCATGGTGATTCTGGATGCTATCCATGATGTGCAGGAGCGTGAGCGTCAGGTGCGCCCTGCGGCATCGAAGGAGGTGACCCGTGAATGATGCTCCAGCGGAGTTGCGCTGGTCTGTCGTGGAGCCTTGGGATGGTGTGCGCGTGCATGGGTACTTTTTTGTCCAGCACATGTTTGCCACGCACGATGCCGTGCGCAAGACGCTGCCCATCTTCAGTGGCCGTCTGCCCGAACCCGTGCATGTGGGGGAGTCCGAATTCCGTCTGGGCCGCCTGATCGGACTCCCTGCAGGCATCTACCTGCATGGCAACGGTTTTATTTGTCTGACACAGACGGATGAGTCAGAAGATCACACCAGTGCCAACTGGCGCGGGTTGCTTCGGCCGCAGGACATCTGGGCTGCGCTGGCCAATGCCGTTGCCGTCAGTGCCGCCATGCGCAAGCCAGCTGCGGCCATGCTACGGGCGGGCGGGGCGCTGTATTTTTTCGCACCAACCGAGGAAGCCATGCAAAAATTGATGCAGGCTTTGACGCCAACTGAGGAAGGGGAGCCGCCACTGAGTTCCGCAGATGTTGCACAACTCTGCCTGGCTACTCCATAGTGCCCACACAGGTTCCAATGAAGGAGGAGGCAGCATGACCATCGATTTTCGAGACCCGAGTCAGGCCTTGCGTGGTGCAGATGTAGCAGCACCCGTTCTCGCGTCCCACCAGCGTTTCATATTGCTGGTGCTGGGCCTGTGTGGCGGCGTGCTGCTTCTGGCAGGGCTGTGGCTTTTGTTGCGGCCCGTTTCCTGGTTGCCGCCCGATGTGGCACCCCTGCTCGGGCTGGCCTTTGTTCTTTCGTCGGTGGGTGATGTCGTTGCGACCTTTGTTCTGCGCTGGACCTGGAGTCGGGCTGCAGCCCGCTCCCAGGTCCAGTGAATCAGAGAAATCGGCGGTACACCGGTGCCCCACGGGGGCAGGGCTAGCAGCCTGTCGGACTTTCGGAGGCATCTGCTGCAATTCGACCGCAGCGGCCCATTTCCCACCGTTTTTTTGCCCCATAGCCGGGCTATGGGGCTGCAAATCCGGCAAAAACTGGTCTCGCTGGGGCCGAATTTCGCTTCGATGCCGAAAGTCCGACAGGCTGCTACGCGCAGGCTGCAGCCAATACGGGGCCGCCTTGGCAAGGACTGCAACGTTGCTCTGCGCCCCGTGGGGCGTCGGCCCTGCGGGACAGCCATGCACTCACGTACCGACGATTTCTCTGATTCACGGGACTAACCACCATGTTCTTTGCCTGGGCGGGCTGTTGGCTTTCTTCAGTCGCTCGGCATGACGTATTCTGCAGGTTTGAACAGCTGCTGTAGGAGATTGCCCGTGAGCCCACCTATTCGACGCATTGCCATCTGTACGGGTGGTGGTGATGCCCCTGGCCTGAATGCTGTGATCCGCGCCACTGCATCAGCCGCAGCCAACCGTGGCTGGGAGTGTGTGGGAATTCGTGATGGATTCAATGGCTTGCTGGAACCCGGACGCTATCCCCAAGGGGGGCTTGTTCCCCTGACGCGTGAACGGGTGCGGGGCATTTCGCACCTAGGGGGTACGATTCTCGGGACCACCAACAAGGGCGACCCATTTCATTACCCCACGCCCCGTACCGATGGCACCATGGGCGAGCGAGACCGTTCCGATGAGCTTCTGGCCTGCTTTGCGCGGGAGGGCATTGATGCACTGGTGTCGGTGGGCGGTGATGGTTCCTTGTCCATTGCCCATGAGCTGCAGCGCAAAGGTCTGCGGGTGGTGGGGGTGCCCAAGACCATTGACAACGATCTGGACAAGACTTTTACCACATTCGGTTTCGATACCGCGGTCACCTTTGCCACCGAGTGCCTCGACCGTCTTCACAGCACGGCCGAAAGTCACCAGCGGGTGATGGTGGTCGAAATGATGGGGCGTTACGCGGGCTGGATATCGCTCCATGCAGGCATTGCCGGAGGAGCCCATGCCATTTTGATTCCCGAAATTCCTTTCGATCTGGAGTTTGTGGCCGCAAAGATCCGCGAGCGCGACTGTATTGCGCGGTCCTATTCGATTGTGGTGGTAGCCGAAGGAGCGTACCCGCGCCAGGGGCAGCGTGCGGTGCTCTCACCGGCCGAAGTGGGGCATGCCGAGCGCCTGGGGGGGATGGGCGAGCAGGTGGCCCGTGAACTGGCCCACCGGACCGGCAAGGATGCCCGGGTCGTGGTGCTGGGGCATTTGTTGCGGGGCGGCAGCCCCACCTCGTTCGACCGCCTGGCTGCCCTGCGTTTTGGCGCCGCAGCCGTTCGTGCGCTGGAGGATGGATTGTCGGGCGTGATGGTCTCACTCTCTTTTCCGAATGTGATCTACGTACCCCTGTCGGAGGTGGCAGGCCGCATGAAGGGGGTACCGATGGACAGTGATACGCTGCAGACTGGGCGCGACCTGGGCATCTGTTTCGGGGATTGATACCTGCAGGCTGTGCAGCCATGGTCTCAGGGGGTGTTTCTAGCCCATTCAGCGGCCTGCCGAGTCAGCTTCCCGCAAGCCCATCATGAATAATTATGAATTCAAAACCCGCCTACCGGCAGGGAGAGAGGCCAAGGAGACCCCATGAGCAGCTATATTGACTTTTACCGCCAGTCCATTGACCAGCCTGACATGTTCTGGGCCGAGCAGGCCCGCCTGATCGACTGGCAGACGCAGCCGCAACAGGTCTACGACTACAGCAATCCGCCGTTTGCCCGCTGGTTTGTGGGCGGTACCACCAATATCTGCCACAACGCCGTGGACCGGCACCTCAAAGACCGCGCCAGCCAGCCCGCGCTGGTGGCGATCTCCACGGAAACCGATACTGAGCGTAGCTACAGCTTTGCCGAGCTGCATGCCGAGGTGCAGCGCATGGCCGCCAGCCTGCAGTCGCTGGGCGTAAAGAAGGGCGACCGCGTGCTCATCTACATGCCCATGATCGCCGAGGCCGCATTTGCCATGCTGGCCTGCACGCGCATCGGTGCGCTGCACTCGGTGGTGTTTGGCGGTTTTGCCTCGGGCTCGCTGGCGTCCCGCATCGAGGATGCGGAACCCGTCGCCATCGTCAGTGCCGACGCGGGTTCCCGGGGGGGCAAGGGCGTGCCCTACAAACCGTTACTCGATGAGGCCATCCGCCTGTCACGCCACAAGCCCGCCAGCGTGCTGCTGGTCGACCGGGGTCTGGCGCCCATGGACCTGGTGGCAGGGCGTGACCATCTCTGGAGTGCGCTGCGTGAGCAACACCTAAACACCACTGTGCCCTGCGAGTGGGTGGAGTCCACGCACCCGAGCTACACGCTCTATACCAGCGGCACCACAGGCAAGCCCAAGGGCGTGCAGCGCGACACGGGTGGCTATGCCGTGGCGCTGGCCGCCAGCATGAAGCACATCTTCGACGCCCAGGCGGGCCAGACCTACTTTGCAACCAGTGACATCGGCTGGGTGGTGGGGCACAGCTACATCATCTATGGCCCGTTGATCGCAGGGATGACGACCATCATGTACGAAGGTCTGCCCATCCGCCCCGATGCGGGCGTGTGGTGGAGCATTGTCGAAAAATACAAGGTCACGCACATGTTCTCGGCCCCCACGGCGGTGCGGGTGCTGAAGAAGCAGGACGCCTCCTGGCTCAAGAAGTATGACGTCTCCACCCTCAAGGCCCTGTGGCTCGCGGGCGAGCCGCTCGACGAGCCCACGGCGCAGTGGATCAGCGACGCGCTGCAGGTTCCCATCATCGACAACTACTGGCAGACCGAGACGGGCTGGCCTATCCTGACCCTGGCCAACGGTGTGGAGCAGCAGACCACGCGCTTTGGCAGCCCCGGCAAGGCCATGTATGGCTACAACGTCAAGCTGATCGACGAGGTGACGGGCAATGAATTGACCGAGCCCAACCAGAAGGGTGTGGTCGCCATCGAGGGCCCGCTGCCCCCGGGTTGCATGCAGACTGTGTGGCGCGATGACGAGCGTTTCGTCAACACCTACTGGAAGAGCATCCCGGGCCGCCTGATCTACAGCACCTTCGACTGGGGTATCCGTGATGCCGACGGTTACCACTTCATCCTGGGTCGTACCGACGACGTGATCAACGTTGCCGGCCACCGTCTGGGTACACGCGAGATCGAAGAATCGATCTCGTCCCACCCCAACATTGCCGAGGTGGCCGTGGTGGGCGTGGCCGACAGCCTCAAAGGCCAGGTGGCCATGGCGTTTGCCGTACCACGCGATGCCTCGGGGCTCGATTCTGCCGAGGCACGCGCCCGCCTGGAGGCCGAGGTGATGAAGGTGGTCGATGGTCAGCTGGGTGCCGTAGCCCGGCCCTCGCGCGTGTTTTTTGTCACCACCCTGCCCAAGACGCGCAGCGGCAAGCTGCTGCGCCGTGCGCTGCAGGCCGTGGCCGAGCGCCGCGATCCCGGCGACCTGACCACCATGGAAGATCCGGCTGCGCTGCAGCAGGTCAAGGCCCTGGTGGAAGCCTGATCACTGCAGGGGTTTTGCTCCTGTAAAGATAGCTGCAAGCGCTCAATAAACGGGCGTTTGTAGCTGTTTTTATGTGAAGCTAACTGATGTGCTGGCGAGTGCCCATGCTGGGGGGCTGCCAGTTCGCCATCCACTGTACGAACTCATCCACCGGCATGGGCCGGGCAAAGTAATAACCCTGTGCCATCTGGCAGCCCATCTGCAGCAGCATCTGGCCCTGGTCGTTGGTTTCAACCCCTTCGGCAATGATGCGGTAGCCGAACGAGCGTGCCAGCCCGATCACGCCCTGCACGATGGCCAGGTCACCCGCATCGCCCATCATGCCGTGCACAAAGCTCTGGTCGATCTTGAGTGTGGACAGCGGCAGGCGCCGCAGGTAGGTGAGTGACGAGTAGCCGGTGCCAAAGTCGTCCAGCGAGGTGCCCACGCCCAGCGCCTGCAGCGCCTTGAGGGTGCTGGCCACATGGTCGATGTGGTAGAGCGCGGCGGTTTCGGTGATTTCGATTTCAAGGCGTCCCGCCGATACGTCGGGGTGCTGGGCCAGCTGCTCTGCCATCCAGTCGGCAAAA
>C687J35021_10001945_pt1 | contig 15047 bp, 20 predicted proteins | sample RifCSPhighO2_12_FD_35021 | JGI IMG/M metagenome (IMG submission 35021)
CCCTCGCTCGTCTTCTGGTTGATGATCGCCTCCATCGCCGCAGGGGAGGAGGCCGCCGCAGCCTGGTCGGCGGGCGTGACCGAAGCGGCTGCCGCCGCGTCGATCCGGCGCTGGCGGATCTCCTGAGCTTTGNCGGAGGCGTTCGCCGGCAGCTGACCGTAGGGTCCGATACCGAGCGCCGCNCGGGTGCGGACCTCATCGATCGACTGCTTCTTGAGCGCGTCGACGGCGTTGGCCTGATCCGGCGTCAGGTTCGCCANCTGCTTGATCAGGTCGAGCTTCTCCTCGGCNTCGGCCTCGGCGCCCTTCTTGCCGAACACCTGGCCGGCAAGCGCGGATACTGCGGGAAGGATGAACTGGATCACGGTGCCCTCCTATTCTTCTTCTTGACCGTCTTCGTCATCATCGACATCGTCTTCGTCGTCACCATCGTCCTCGAGGAGCTCCCAGGTGGAATGCCCCTTAAGACGATACTCGAAAGTGTCTTCGTAGCGGCGGAGCTCGACGATATTGTCGGCGAGATCCTCCTCAAGCTCCCACTCTTCGAGCATCTCTTCCATGAGATCCTCGAAGGCGGGAGTGCCACGGCGGGCAGTGGGCCCGCTGTGGAAGCCCTTCTTTTGAGGATTACCCCTGGGTCTGGAGGGGGAAGAAGGGGTTCCAGAGGTTTCTAGCCTCCTGCGGAGGTCGTCGTCGGTGATCATACCCAGCTCGCCATCTCCTCGAGCCATGCGATGAGGTCGCCCTCAGGAACGCCGACCATTTCAGCGGCTTTGAGCACATCGGCCTCGTCGAATTCCTCTCCGGACCTGACGATCTCCATCTGAAGAAGTGTACCGAGGTCGATGCCTCCACCGGGAGGGTTCGACTTCTCCATGGCCTGAATGTTTCGGACGATTCGCTTCAGGATCGGATCCATGATTTCCTCAATGGGTCAGGTAGTTGACCGGCTTCTTCTGGCCANCCCAGCACATACGACATCCAGCACCAGCGCAGGACCCCTCCTCCGACTCGTAGGCTGGACAATTCCAGACAGGCGCCGGCATCCGTCCGTCGACCGACGTGGATCCGGCCGCCAGACCGAGGATCGCCGGCGGAGGGGCGGAGGTGAAGAGCGCGCTCGGACGTAGGGCAAGGTTTGGCGGGGGAGGGTAGTTCGAAAAAACCTCGCGCCACTTTTCGAATACCCACATGCGCGACGGAGCCCAGAAATGAACGTGGGGAAGGTTGTAGCAGACCTCAAGCCAGGCCCGATAGTACTCCGGGCTATAGAAGTCGCCGGAGTCGTGAATTCGAAAGTACTTGTTGGAAACCAGGTGCTGGGCCAGCACCTTTTCGGTTGCGCGGTCATCCAGGGAAGCGATGGCCTCCGTGATCTTTCTGGAGAAAGTTCCGGAACGCACGGTCTTCTGGGTCCAGCGCAGCCTTGCCATCTGGCCAAGGGACATCGACTTGTACATCAGGTAGCGTCCCTTGCCGGCATAGCAGGTGTCGCAGATGTAGATCTGCCCCTTCGGCATCTCAGAAAGTGGCGGAGAGTGCTCGACGTAAGACCCTTCCCGATCGACGGAAGCGGCCTTGGCGGCCGGACAAGTCCCCCCGCCCTCCATAGGGCCAGCGGGTAGGGAGAACGACGGACACGACATCTTTGAGGTCCAGGTGAAGAGGGTGGTATTTCTGAAGGGGCGCTGCTCACCACCGCTCGTCGTATATCTGAAGTCGCCGGAGATCTTCAGATAGGGGCCGCCCGTGTACCCAGTCTTTCCGAGGTGGACAGGCTTATACTGAACTTCATCTTCGACGTCCCCATCGAAGATGTCCCTGTTCCTCTTGAGGCTCCCCCAGTTTGCCATCTGAGGGTTATCCTGGAACTCTACTTCCTCCTCGTCGTGCATCGCTTAGGCGCTCCAGCGCGTCCTCCGTCTCGGGTTCCTGCGAGTCCGACCCTTCTTCTTGGACTGCATCATGACAGCGAGGATCCCAATGCCGATTGCGGCCGGCCCGAAGAGTTCTCCGATGCCGGCTTTTGCGATCTGGGGCTGTTGACCATCGCCAGGCGCGTAGGAGGAGCCGCCGCCCGGGTAGGCGCCTCCGGAGGGAGCGTAACCCCCTCCGCCGCCTCCTCCGCCTCCGGATGGAGCGTAACCACCCCCACTAGGCGCCGGGGCGTACCCGCCCCCATCAGGGAGTGGGGTATAGCTCCCCCCTGAAGGCTGACCGGCGGGGGGTTGACCGCTCGCGGGGGCTTGTGAAGGCTGCTGAACGACTTGGAGGGTGCCGGCGGCTGCAGCATCGAGTAGAGCGACCTTCTCGTCTCTGGACATTCCGTTCCACATCGACTGAGTGACCCCATACTGCTGGAAGTAGGAGGCATTCTGCGTATAGAAATCATTCAGCTGCCGGTCGGTCTCCTGCTCAAGCTGGTTCGCCTCGGCTTGGAGTTCAGTGGCGTCCGCCCTTGCGGCTTTCTTTGCCGCCTCCGCCGCTTTCTTCTTCTGGTACATGGTGTTGGCGGTCGTGAGAGCGGCGGCGGCAGCGACGGAAGCTCCGCCGGTAGGGATGGCGAAGATAGCTCCAAGAGCGCCGATTACCACGTTTCCGTAGGGACCAGCCATAAACTTCTTCGCCGCCTGCCCAACCTTCGGGTGGAAGGCTAACGAAACGCCTAGAGTAAATGGGGCGAGGGCGACTTGAAGCTTTCCGCTTTTTGCGGCGCGGTGAAGTATTCTGCCGCCCCTCTTGGCCGTCTGGTGGATCTTTTCTTTCGTCTTTTCATGGACTTTTTTTGGAACGCTCGCGATTTTCTTCGTGATCTCAGCGATCTTTTTCGGAACGATCTTGTCCTCGATCTTCTTGTGGACCGCCTTGATCGGCGCGACGACCTTCTTGACGGCTTTCTTCAGCCTCTTCTTCAAGCTCTTTCCGAGGTAGCCGAGACCGGGCTCTCCGATGTATTCGTAATCGTCAGGGTCGACCCCGAAGATTTCTTCTTCAACCTCAAGTTCGGCGAGGGCGTAGGAGATGTCTTCAATGATCTTATCGGCACCGTCCAGGCCCGCAAGAGTGGGAAGAACATACTCGTGAAGGAACCAGGGCTCCTCCTCGATGGCGGCAGCAAGGAATTCACGAACTCCGACAGGGAGGCCGTCGAGGATCCGCTCCTCTCCATAGCCCGGCAGGAGCTGCTGACAGACCTGCACTCGCCCCTACTTTCCCTTGAGAACGTACCAGATCGCAAGGCCGCCAACGGCGACGATGGCCAGGACGGGAATCCCTCCGACGGTCGAAGTGGTGAACGTCGAAATCGCGGAGCCGATGGGATTCTGGATGGCGGCCTGCTGGACCTGCGCGGCGGCAATGGCAGCCTGAGCCTGTGCAATCGACTGCTGCGCGGTGATGGTGTTCATGGCGGAGCTGGCCTGGATCTTCGCGATGTCCTTGTTCGTGTCGGCGACCAGGTCCGCCGTGTAGAGGTTGCCGGCGGCAGTGATGACCGACCCGAGAAGGTCGAAGAATCCAAGGCCCCCGAGGCCGGAGAGCCTCGAGGCCATCGGCTTGCGGCCGGCGACGATCTGCTTGATCGCCTCAACCTTCTGCCCAAAGGTCATGGAGGAGATCTGGTTCTTGATCGCCGTGGAAGCGGCCTCCGCGAGCTTCTGGGCGTGGGCCCGCAACTTCGGCCAGGAGCCTTTTCGATTCTTGAACTTGGAGGGGTCGAATTCGTTGACGATCGCCTCCTTGGCGCTGGTGGAGATCAACTTCCCCCAATCCGAACGGGTGGCCATGCACTTGGAAACCTTCTCGCAGAAGGCGGGGTTGTCCTTGACCTCGTCCATGAGCAGCGCGCGATCGGCAGCCGGAATCTGGGCGAGCTTGTCCGCCGGCAGCGTGCAGGGCGCGGCACCAAGGTTTTCGGCTCTTCCGTAATACTCCCCATTCCGGATCCAATAGGTCCGGTAATCGCGGAACGTGTCGCGCATGGTCGCGAGCATGGCTACCTCACAAGGCTCGAGTAGAATTCTTCGATCCGCTTTGAATTGCGGAGGACGTCGTAGGCCTTGATGGATTCCTGTCCGGCCGCTGACAGCCGCTTGCAGACCTGATCGTTCCGGTAGGTCATCTCGAGGTTCGCCAGCCAGCTGTCCGACGTCGTGCAGAGGAGGCCGTTGTGTCCGTTTTCGATTTCGGTATAAGGGCCGACCTCGCTTGCGATCACCGGGTACCCGGTCGCCCAGTACTGCAGGATTCGCAAATTGCTCTTCCCCCTGTTGAACGGCACGTCGGTGAGGGGGGCGATAGCGACATCGGCGTCGATGCCGGCGAGCCTGGAGGCATAGTCCTCGAACTCGCAGAAGTCGATGGTTTCGACCTGGGAAGCGGGAATCCGGTCGTCCTTTACGGTCTGTCCGAAGAAGACGATCACGACGTCTGGGTGAGCCTTGGCGAAGGCGCCAAGAGCCGGGATCACGACCTCGAGGTCCCCCGCATGACTCGGGGAGCCCGCCCAGAGCACCTTCCACTTGCCGTCACGTCGCAGGCGGTCTGCCGGCGGCCAGGCGGCGAGCTCGATGATGTTTGGGATCACCTCAACCCGCTTCGCCACGCCGCTGTAGCGGGCCGCCAGCCAGGGCGTGGAGACCTGGACGGCGTCGACTTGAGCCATCATCGCCCGGATCGCCTCCTGACGCTCAGGCTGGCCGTAGGACGCGTACTGTGGGTGCCAGGGCTCCAGGCAGTCGAAGGCGTCGTCGATTTCGTAGACGACCTTCTTCCCCTGCGCCTGGAGGGCCAGGACGAACTCAAGGGCGCTCGGACTGTTTTCGATCTGCATGACGACGACGTCGTAGTTGAGAGCCTCCCGGCCGAAGCGGGCCCGGGACGCGTGGGAAACGGCCTTCCCGCTCATGTTGAGGGCGTACATGGGCATCAGGCATCTGTAGAAGGCGCTCGCCTTCGACTGGACGGCGTAGTAGAGGACCCGAATGGCTCCCGGCCGGAAGATCTCCTCGGAAATCGCCGACTGAGCTTCCCCGACCAGCTTGATGACGGTCCCAGGGCTGACCCTTCTGGGGACCTTCGTCTTGAGCTTCATGGTCGCCTGGCGGACGAGATCGAAGTCCTGCTGATGCATGACGACGGTCTCGTTCTCGAAGGTGACGAAAACCTGATCCCCCTCCTGACGATAGGTCGCCCCCAGGAGGAACTTGACCACGACCTCGGCAAGCGCGATCGGTCTCAGGCTCTCCGCCACGGGGGCGGCCTGGGTGGCGGTTTCCATCGGTGAATTGTACCTCTACCCGAGCCTTCCGGCCAGAGCCTTGAGGAGGACGGGGGCGACCTTCAGGCCGAAGTCCACCAGGGTGCCGAGGACGTCGCCGGTGGCGGATCTGAACTCGGCGGACACGTCCACCGCGGCGGCGTAGAGCTCGTTCTGGATGGTGTCCTTGACGGTATCCATACGACCCAGGATGGCGGAGCGATCCGCGTCCGTCTGAGCCTTTGCGAGTTCGACGGTGAGCTCCGCCAGGCGGCGCGCGCGCTCCTCGAGGAACTCCTTCTTCTCCTTGTTGGCGTCGAGGAATCGGTCCAGGCGCCCCTTGAGGAGATCCTTGAGGCCGCCGGCTAGGGCTTCGATGTTCGGGTCCATCTAGTCCCCCAGGCTCTCTCTCAGGCTGGCGAGCAGGCTTCGCAGCGAATCGAGGAGCTTCAGCTCGTCGTTCTTCGCCGCCTCATCGAGCCTCGGATCCGAGGCCACGTAGAACGCGTACTTCGTCCAGAGCTTCTCCTGCTGCTCACCGAGACGGTCAACGGCTTTTCGTTCGGCCGTACAGGTGCAAGCGGAGCACAACAGAACGACCAGGGCCACGCCGATGGACGCCAGCTTTCTCATGGGAATCCTCCTACCAGAAGATTCTACTTTGCCTGAGGGGGCTTTGGAAGGATTCCCTTGACGGTTTCCTTGGCGGGATTGAGGATCTTGTCGTGGGCGACTCCGCTCGCGGCGCCGCTTCCGATGGCCCACAGGAGGGCGTCGACCCAGGGCGTGACCTGGAAGCCGCCGAGCAGCTTTGCCGCGACCGTGAAAAGCAGCGGCAGGAGGAGGGCGATCCCGGCCTCTTTCCCGGAGATCTTCTTCGGAAAGAACATTTTCAGGGCGCCCACCACAAAGAGCGTTGCGCCCGTGATGAGCGCGAAGACCTTGGCGTCGATCTGATCCACAAGAAACCCCTTTCGTAAATTTCTAGAGAACCCCTGTTATCCCGCGAAGCCGGCGCGTCGAGTTCCGGATCTCACGGATGGCGTCGGCTTGGCTCGAGGCTTTTTCGACGGCCTCGACGAGCGCAACGGGCGTCGGAGGCTTCGGGAGAACGGCCACCACAGGAAAACCCCATTCTTCTTCGCCGTGATAACCCGAAAGGACGACCACGGGAACGTCGTTTCTCTTGGACTGCAGCTCCTCTACGACGCGCCTCCCGTGACCGTTGGGGAGCTTGAGGTCCAGGATGACGCACGACAAGTCGAGCACGTCCAGATGCATGAGCGCCGTCTTCACGCTTTCGGCCTCGATGACGATGTATCCGGCATTCGAAAGCGTCTTGAACGTTGTCCTTGTCCCGTCGTCGCCCTCGACCAGGAGAACTCGTCCGTTCACAGACCCCCCTTTTTTAGGTAGAGCACCACGAGCGTTCCGATTCCGGACACGACGAGCGGAATTGAGTGCTGCAGGATCGTCTTCAGAACAAACCACACTCTCGACGAACGTCGGCTCGCGGCCTTCCCAGCGACTTTTCTGCCGTCTTCGATGTACTTAAGGACAGCGTTGGCGGTGCTCATCGCGAGATTCGCCTTCTCGATGGCCCTTTCGGATCTCTTGTCAGCTTCGCTGACCTCGTACTTGAGCTTCTCGAAAGTATGGTCTCCGGTGCCCAGGCGCTGGTCGACCCGGCGGCGCTCCTCGCCGCCCCACTCTTCGCCCTTCTCGAGCTTGGCGACCTTTTCGCGGAGAGCGGAGATCTCGCGGGCGAGCTCCTTCTGGCTTTGCATCGTAGCTTCGAGCAGTCGCTCCACGCCCGTGACCTGCCTGGATACATCAACAAGCAGTTCCTCGAATCTACTAGCCATCGCTTTTCCCCTGAAAAGCGAGGTCTATCGCAAAACAAAACGGTTGAAGCATGGTTTCCTCCATTCTTCAACCCCGGTCGTTCCCATGAATTTTACATTGCCTAGAAGATCACTTGGGCATTCTGACGAAACAAGTTTGCGTTAGGAGACGCCCCGAACTGCCAGTTCGTGTTTCCGCCGCCATCGACAGAGGGGGGCGTCAACCCCGCGTACCATACGGGGGACACATCCACCGTAGAGTTGCTCACGGTAATGAAGCCGACCTGGTTGATGTCGCCTCCGGTCGTAGTCAGCGTGAAGGCTCCGGAACCTCCCGTGCGGGTCATCGTGACCTGCTTACCGGAGGATCCCTTCACGAAGAAGCCACCAACCGTAGTCGTCACGTTCGGGAAGACGATCGTGTGGGCGACGGAACCGTCGTTATCGTAGAAGCCCCCGAGGAAGACGTTCGTGCCGGTGATCGTCAGCGTGCCGGATCCCGTTCCGGAACGCCGGAAAGAAGCGTAGGTCTTGCCGGCGCCCGCAAACGTGCGGCCGGTGGCGCCGGTGAATCTCATGTTGACGCCGACGGTGTCCGATACGGTGCATGTGGCATTCATCGTGAAGGCGGCATCGGTGACGGTGATAACGCCCGTACCACTCAAGGTACTCGAGGCGCTCGTAGTAAATGGTCCGCTAAGGGTGAGATCGCCCAGCAGATTGAGCGTGCCCGTGACGGTGAGGGTTCCCGTGGCCGTCGAGGTCTGATTCGCAGCGAAGGTGATAGACGTTCCAGAGGCGATAGTGAAACTGCGGGCGCCGGAGCCGGTGAACGTGCAGGTTCCGAATGTAGCTACAGTGGCCGTAATGACTACGGTAGTGTGGGTGTCGCAGTTGATGTTGAGTACCACGCCCGCAGGCCACGTCGCCGCAGCGTTGATCGTCAGACTGTTGTGCAAATTAATAGCTGCCAACGCCCCGCTGACCGTTCCGGTCGAGGATACGGAAAAGGGAGAGTGAACACCCCCCCCTAAGGCGATGTAGGTCCAGGTTCCGGACACCTTCAGCGTGCCATTGACCGTCAATCCGTTGAAGGTCGTCGTCGGACTCGCGCCGATATCGACGGTGGCCGTCGTATCGATGGTCATGTTTGCAGTGCCGCTGAGAGTGATGTTGACCACGTTAAAGTCGAACCCACCGCCGGTAAAAGTGAAACCGCCTGCGCCCGTGACCGTGATGGGGACGCCGGAGAGCGAGGTTTCGCTCGTGCCGATGTTGAGGGCGTGGGCATTAGCCCCGTCACCCTGACAGAGCAGAGACGTCACACCGCTCGTGTCCCAGACGACGCCGTTGACGAGACTTGTCGTGCCGCTCACGAAAATGATGTCGCCGCCCCCGGTAAGTGTCGTTCCGGAGAAGGTCGTCAGCGCGCCGATCTCGATATCCGTGCCCATGTTAAATACAGATAGGTCGGAAACAGTCACTGTGTGCGTTCCTAGCGATCCGGCCGTCCTCGTAAAAGTGCCGCCCGCTATGCCGTCGTCTGAGACTGCTATTGACGCGGTCCCTAAGATATCCGCGTTCATTATCCAGGTACTGCCGACCCCCCCAGTCGCGTTAGCAACAGAACATGCACCGGTCAGAGTAATGACAACATTCTGCGTAATGGTGCCGACATAGTTCCCGATGGTAAGAGCGCCGGAGGTCCAAGGTCCGATATCATCGATGGTGCAGCTATTGCCTGTTATATTGGTGAACGAAACCGAATCTCCCAAGGTAGGTACGGTGTCGCTGGTCCAGTTGGCCGCAGTAGACCAGGATCCATCCGCACCACCGGCGCTACCAGCGCCCCAAACTTTCACGGCCATAGCTATTCCTTGACGGCCCCGGCTGACTCAGCTTTCTTCTTGCGGTCGCGCTCTTCTTCCTGCTCCTTCTTGAGCCAGTCCGGACGCGTGTCGATGGTTTTGTAGGAGGCCTTCTTCCCGGGATACTTGGCCTGGACCTTCCCGATCACCGACATGAAGTCTCCTTGGAAGACCTCCCTCTTGACGGTAGCCGGCTTGGTGAACGTCGCCGGCGCCAGGGTGATGATGGCCTCGATGAGCCGCTGCTTCGTAAAGGGCCTGGGAGTCTTGACGATCTGAACGATCTCCTGAGTGCCGCGCAGGCGACGGCCGTCGATCCCATAGCGGGGGAGTTCGATCTTTCTGAGAGTGCCCACGCAAACCTCCTACGCGAAGCAGTCGGCGAATCCGGAGAGGTTCGCGCCGGCGACGCCGCTGCCGACCTGGGTGACCTCCATGACAAGCCCTTCGGTGATTGCCAGGCTGACGTTCGGAGACAGCGTCGTCGAGCCGGTGAAGGCTCCGTCCGCGATCGTCACCGTTCCAATGGAAGCGCCGACGGTCCCGGTCGAGAGCGTCACTTTCTTGAAGTCGCAGATGATGGCCTGCCCGGTCGGGGCCGTCTTGACCGTCGCCCGCAGCCGGCGGATCATGGCGGCGTTTGGAAGAGAGACCGCCTGAAGGAGGGCGTTTGAAGCGATATCGAGCGTTCCGGCAAACGGATAGAGGAAGATGGGCCCTCCGCCGTTTACGACGCTCGCGTCGCCGATGATGGTGGACCCGAGGAACCCCTGGTTATTGTCGTAGCGATTGCCGTCAGAAGTCCCGGTTTCGTTCACCTGGCAGGAGATGTTCCCTTCGACGATACAGCCGTCGCAGTCGGTGAGGGTGACGTTGTTGCCAGCGCCGGTGAACGTGTTTCCCTTGAGGATATGGTTGTCTCGACCGGCGGTCGAGCTCGTGAAGCTCGTGATCTCGCATCCGACGATGACGATGCCGCTCCCGCCGGCCGTGACGGCAGCCGCGATGAAGCATCCCGTGAACCGCGAAGACGCTCCGGGTGTCAGCGTCGTGACTTGGATGTTGCAGGCCGAGAACGCACAGTCGGCACCCACCGTGAATGTGACGGCGATGAGGAAGGTGCCGGAGACCAGCGACCCTTCGTCGACCGTGAGGGTTCCTCCCGCATTGAAGCGGCAGCCGGAGATCTTGGCGAGCCGATAGAGGTTGATGTCGCCGCTGGCGGTGATGGTCGCGTTCACCGCCTCCACCGTCATGCTGACGTTCGTGAGCTCCCCGTTGGCGCTGACGTTCGAGAGCCTCAGGTATCCGCCGGCGCCGTTGGCATAGAACGAGCCGGTGGTCACGTTCACGCAGATGAAGTTCGTGACGATCCAGTTGTGATTGAACCCGGCCGCGTTGAAGATGTTCCGGGTCCCGTCCGGCGTGAAGCCGTTGTCGGTGCCGATGCGGATGTCGCCGATGTCGATGAACTTGTTGGCCGTCCCGGTCGCGGTCAACGTGAGGAAGGTCTGCCCGGCCGTATCGTTGCCGGTCACGGAGAAATCCGCCATCGTGAGGTTCACGTTCCCGACCGTGAAGATCGAGATCGCCGCCGTCACGCTCAGGATCGTCACGCCGATCCCGGCGCCGAAGATTCGAAGGTTCTTGCTGAGAGCGACCGGAGAATCGATGGTGAGGGTGCCCTGGCCAAGATAGATATCGCCGCCTTCTGCGGGGAGGTCCGCGATGGCGGCTTCGAGGCCGACCCTGGTGAGAGGGAAGTCCTCCCGATCATCGGCGACGACCCGACTTGCCGGAACGACGCCCGCGCCGCCGCCGCCGCCGCCCGTATACCCAGCCATGAATCCCTCTTACTTGCGCCCGCTCAACGAGGTGCAGGACCATCCGTCACAGCGGGCTTGCTGTCCAAGTCGACTTTCCTGTTGTCGGACTTCTTTGACCACGAAGGGTCGGAGTCGCGCTTCAATTGACGCACGGGTTTCCGCTGGTTGAGGCCCGTCATTTCGCGCAGGTCGTTTCTGTAGCCGAGCTGCTCCGCGATAGGCCAAACGACGTCGTTCATGCCCTCGATCCCGACTTTGATCGGGGAGGTCGGGTGAGCCATGAGAAGAAGGATCCAGAACAGGCCGCGCTCCTGATCCTCGGTCGGCTTGACCGTAACCTCGGCCTCCGCCTCGATGAGGTTCCAGACTTCCTGCCCCTTCTGATCCGTACCCTCTTTCCAGTTCGCCGCCTTCCCGAAGAGAACCTTGCGTTTAAGAGCCCACATTTCCGAGTGGCTGACGAGAAGGGACCTGGCCTGACGCATCTCGTCGTCGGCAAGCGACCGCTGCATGGCGTCGAACTCTTCTTTCCCGAGCTTCTCAGGCATCCGGGCGCCGGTGGCGAGGTACTGCAGGATCTGGTTGCCCTGCGCGTGCGTAAGCTTGAGGTCCATCGACTCGTCTCCTCCCTTATTCCAGTCCCGCCCTACGTGAGCGTGATGTCCTTGATCGGCTCTTCGACCTCGACGTCCTTGCCGTCGACCTGCTTGGTGACCGTGCGGGTCGGGAGAGGGATCTCTTTGGGGATGTTGAGAACGGCCTCGGCGCGCCGCTCCTGGAGCCACGCGACGAGCTGCTCGCGCGCGGACGTGCCGGGGACGTCCTCGAGGATCGGTTGATTCTGGGCATCGACGCCCGTCTGGCGCTTGGTCCGCGCCCCGAAGAGTGCTCGCACGTCACAGGTGTCCCAGCCGTGCGCGTGGGCGCGCGAGCAGCGGCGCCACTGGGCGCTCGTGCTGAAGGCCGGGTCCGGGTCGTCGGACTGCCCGATGGTGGCGACGATCAGGATGCCGATGTTGACGGAGCCGTCGGGTTGGGGCTCCATGCGGCAGCGCTCGAATTTGTGGGCCATGGTCGATCTCCTAAGAACTCGCATTCCAGCCCCAGCCCTCGAGACGGGCCAGGAGCGTGTTGAACTTTGTCGTGACATCGGCAAGCGTGCCGTCCGCGTCCGCGATGGTGGCCCCCTGCCCTACAGGAGTCACGCCGAAGACGCTAAAGGCGCCCGACGAGCTGTTCGCGATCCGCACGGCCCCGCCCGTGATGTTGCTCAGGATTGTCACGTTTGAGGCATCGTGAGTCAGGACGACTCGATCCCCGTCGTTAGCCGCGTTGCGCCAGATGATGGAGGAGTTATTCGCGATTCGCACCGCGCCCGTGGCCGCCGGGCTCGTCCCAACCACGAGGGCCCCAGACGCACTAACAACCCCGCCCCCCGCGATACTTAGGCCCGTAGAGGAAGCGGTCCAGAACTCAAACGCAGACGGGTAAACACTCCCGCCGGAGAAGTCGATGGTCGTGGTGACAATCCTGAGCCCGACCCAGTCGGTCCCCGACGTCGTCCATCCCACCGAGGTCCCGGTCGCGAGGCGAAGTGCGCCTCCTGCGGCTGGCGATGCCCCAATCGCAACCGACGTCCCGAAGTAGCCGGAGCGCGGGCGTGAGCCGACGGCCGTCAGGTCCACCGAGTTGTCCGGCGAGAAGGCGAGCGAGCCAGTCAGCGTCAGCCCCGCGAACTGCGGCGTCGCGGCGATGTCGATATCCTGCGGCGTTGAGAGCACCAGGTCGCCAGCAGCCACCGTAAGAATGACCTGGTCGGCCGTGCCCTGAAGGCGCTTTGAGTTGGGGAGCGAGGGTTCGGCTACAAGAGTTAAGAAGCTCGCGTCCCGAAGAATGGCGGAACTCGATGCGTCATTACCAATGTATCCGGCCACGCAACCCTCTTACGCCTGCTCAACAAGGGTCTCAACACCTTCGCCGGCAACGACCGCGTCCACCCAGATCAGGTCCGCATTCGACACGTAGAGAATGACGGCCTGGCCAGCGGCGAGGCTGACGCGTTTCGCGGTGCTCTGAGCGTTCGCTTGACTGTTGCCGACGTAGACCAGCTCCGTATTACTCGACATGGCCTTGACGACGATGCCGAGCCCCACCGGCGCAACGAGAGCCGCGCACTGCTCGGCGGTTCCGGGGGCCGCAACCGTCTTGACGTTGCTGTCCCAGGCGTCCGTTTGATAGACGGGCGCCTGCCCGCTGGGGTCAACAACGGTGACCGGCTGGACCCAACCGCTGATTCCGAGGGCCATAAGTTACCTCGAGTTCCAATCCTTGTAAGAGCCGTCCTGAGTGACGGTCTCCACGGGAATGACGAAACCCTGCATCCTCGCCAGGGCGGAAACGGCTGTCGCCCCTCCGGTCGCCTGGACAGTGATGACATCCTTCCCCTTGAGGGTGATCGGCTTCGGAAACTTGGTCGGCTGAACTACGGTTCCGCGCTGCTGCTTGAAGTTTTGGTAGGTTCGAACCGGCCTCTGGTTGACGATGATGGTCCAGGTCACCGTTCCCCACTCCGAAATGACGGTGAGAAGGTGCCCGAAAGACTGGAAGGCCGCCACGCAACGATCCGGAACCGTGTAGGTGAGCACGGTGGTGGCAGTTCCGTTCGAAAGAGCGATGGTGTCTTCGCTGACCAGATCCTGCATCTCCGCCGTAATGGGGGGCTCGATCCAATTCGGGCTCTTGACGAGGTACCGCCCACGCTGGAGCATGACGAAGAGGTCCTGGAACATCTGCCACTGGCGAGGCAGGGAGTGCTCCTCGAGGAGGCGCTGGATCGCTTCGATGCCGGGGATGGCCGGCGGCGTCCATTCGGGCTGGACGATCCACCCGCGACGCTTGAGCTGGACCTGGCCGCGGGCGATGTCGAAGTACCGCTCCGTCGGGTCGACGGAACGCGGAGCGATATCCCCGAGGCCCGCCAGCGGCGGCCTGCTGTTGCCGTTGTGCTCGCTCATGGGCTACTCCCTCCCCGGGGAGGTCCCCGGCCGAATGAGCTCGATCTCGCGCGGGTCGAGCTTGATCTTGCGGCATCCCAACGTGATCCAGACGGTGTTGGTCGCGTTCGACAGGTCGGTCAACTCGAAGCTCAACTGGTAGTTGGGCTCAAAGAGCATCGCCTCCCAGTTCAGCATGGGGAGTTCCCCCGTACCGAAGCAGAGATCGTCTCGCACGCCGAGTTCCATCAGACGCTTGCGGGTGGTGGTTTCGATGATCCTGGCCGTATACCGGCCCGTCGAGAAGGACATCCCCTTCATCCACTCCACGTAGGCATCGTCACCGAAGCGGATGACGGGGGTCGACGTCCCGAGGGCCGAGAGCGACACGAAAGCGTCCGTCGTGAAGAAGTACGGGAAAGTCCGCGCGTGTTCCCGGAAGATCTCCTCCATCCGGTTGGCGATCGGCCAGGGGGCCTTCAGGTGGTACCAGCGCCGGCCCGACAGCACGAAGCGGATGATGTTTGAGGAGCTCGAGAGGTTCCGGAAGCGGGCCATGATGGTCCCGCCGCCGTCGGCCACGTTAAGGAAGAAGGCCTGCGGCCAGCGGAAGGGACGGCCGGGGGAGCTCGTCGCCGGGAGGGCGCCCGTGAGCGGCAGCGTCGTCCCGTTGCCGGAGGCGATCGTCGCCACATGGACTTCCCGGTTCATGAGCATGGGACGGTCGTTCCCGAGGTTGCCGGGGTCGAACAGCTCGACGGTGAAGCCTTCTGATCGCTGACTGGTGAAGAAGGCGTCGAAGATCTCGAAGTGGCCCTTCCCATCGACGGTCATCGTGATCCAGTCGGAAACTTCGTTGGCGGCGAGGGTGATCGCTTCGGTGGAAAGCTGGAAGGGCTTCACGTACCTCTTCAGCTCATTGACGACGGTGAGGCCGGTCTCCGGATCCTTGACCCAGGTCGGGATCGCCTGGCCCGGAATGTAGTCGTGCGTCGTGAAGTCGCGCCGTGCGCCAGGCGTCGCCTTCGCTCGCTCCCAGAGGGCCGGGTTCGCGTAGGGGGTCTTCACGGAATCTCCTGCAGACGGCGGGCGGCCATGACGGGGTAGATGAAGTTCTCCTCCCCCGAGAGGTCCGTCACGTCCATGATGACCTGCTTCTGGCGCTCGATCAGGTAGGTGTCGGCCCAGAAGAAGGGGAACTCCGCGTTGCCGAAGCCGTTCTGGGAGTGGACGGCGTTGGGCATCAGGAGCCGGTTCGT
>C687J35021_10001948_pt1 | contig 15038 bp, 15 predicted proteins | sample RifCSPhighO2_12_FD_35021 | JGI IMG/M metagenome (IMG submission 35021)
AGCATCGTCCCGGTCAAACACCGTATAGCCGCGCAGAATTGCCTGACTGACTTGCTGCGAAAAGCGCGTGGACCAACCCGGCGGTACATGTGTCGGTTGCTCAATCAGCGTGTGGGTGATGGCTTTGGTCGCCATAAACGGCTGATTGATAGCGCCGCCAAAAAAATCGCCCACATCGCGAATGCCCAACGTGCGCAGGGAGGCTTCACCCACTAGCGTTTCGTCAGGGATCAGGTAGCAGTCGTCGTGTGCTTGCGGGTCATAGCTCCCCAAATAAGCAGTCCCCAGCAGTGCGGCAATTTTTTGTCCGAGCACGCGGTGCACAGTTTGTTCGTGTACCGCTGTTTCTTGCTGAACGTGCAGCAGCGCTACGCCCGCTTTAGTGCTCATAGCTTCTTCCATGTACCGCCACCATTTTCACAATCGATTTTGGCCTGCTGGCTATCTTCTAACGAGTAATAGCGCGTGATGACTTTTGCATCCTCCGGCACGTTGAGGTCCGCCGCTTGCTCGTTATCACCGGTGGAGCGGTGGTTGGCCAATGACTCTTGAGTCAACGCTGCCGAACAGACCGCCACGGAGCCACTTTTGCAGCTGACGACCTTCTTTTTTTCACTTCCAAGCGGTTGGTTGCTTTCATTGCTGCATGACCAATTGATCGCATCTGCGGGCATACCGGTAAATTCGTAGCAGCTTTCCATAACCACAGCAGGGACCTGTGAAGTGGTCGTGCTTTGGCTGACATGGCAGGCGTCGGCGAAAACCGATGACCCTGCAAAGCTACTGCCGACCAGCAACAGTAAGGCTCGGATGTCCATGACAATCTCCTTGCTAGGAATGGCTGAATCGCTCTAGTTCTGAAGCGGGCCTGTCGCGCAAAGTTCATGGTTTCTGATAAGCGGCGGCGCAGGCAAATGAGCTGGCAAAAGAGGTTGAACTAAGTCATGCCTATGGGCACTCAACTCTAGGGTCGCAATCCATTCCCCCTGATGCGAAATAGTGAGGCGAGGGCATGAAGAGAGATTGGAATCTGATCAAGGAATTGCTGCTGCGTATTGAGTGCCTGGAACCGGGCCAGCATTTCGTCAAACAGGCGTTGGCTCAACACTGCCCTCACTCAGTGGAAAACCACTTGAGACTTATGCACCTCGCCGGCCTTATCGAAGGGGCTCTAGAGCAGGATGCGCAAGGCGAGCCGGAGTTCGCTGCGTATAGCCTGACTGCGCAGGGGCGCGATTTTTTGGGCACTATCCGCGAAAGCGATTCGCGTAAGTACGCGCGGCATAGTCACTGCGCCTGCTTCGCTCAAGATGACTTGCGGCAAACGGCTTGATCTCGCGCCGCTTTTACCGCTGAGCTTTTACCTCTGAACCTGCGAGGCGCTTCATGCCGGATGAAACCAGCTCTGACGCTGATGGCGTAAAGGCATTTAAAAACAGCATTCTTGCCAAACTCAAATACGCGGTAGGCAGGGACCCAAGCAGCGCCTTTGATCACGACTGGTTTGAGGCGGTGGCTCTGGCCGCTCGCGATCATGTCGTGGATCGCTGGGAAGAGGCCTCGGCAGAGGTCGAACGCCATCCGCCCAAGCGCATCTACTACCTATCCCTGGAATTTCTGATCGGTCGCCTGCTGGTCGACAACCTGAGCAACCTTGGCTTGCTTGATACGGCGCGCCAGGCATTGGCCGAGCTGAATGTCGACCTTGAGCAAATCCGTCAATTTGAACCCGATGCTGCACTGGGTAACGGTGGCCTCGGCCGACTTGCCGCCTGTTTTATGGAAAGCATGGCCACCTTGGGTTTGGCGGCGCATGGTTACGGCATCCGTTATGAGCATGGCCTGTTTCGCCAAGCCATTGCCGACGGTTGGCAGCTTGAGCAAACGGAAACCTGGTTGGATTTTGGCAACCCCTGGGAGTTCGAACGCCCAGAGGTGAGCTATAGCATCGGTTTTGGCGGCAGTGTCTCCAGCCATATGGACGATGGCGAGGTGGCGCGCCAGCTCTGGCAGCCAACGGAAACCATCCGCGCCATTGCTTACGACACGCCGATAGTTGGTTGGCGGCGCACGTCAGTGAACACGCTACGGCTGTGGCGGGCGCGTGCCGAGGAAAACCTGCAACTGGATCGCTTCAATGCCGGCGACCACTTTGGCGCCGTGGCCGAAGTGGTGCGCGCGGAGAGTATCTCGCGGGTGCTCTATCCGGCAGACAGTACCGAAGCCGGGCAAGAGCTGCGCCTGCGCCAGGAGTTCTTTTTCGTCTCTGCCTCGTTGCAGGATCTGCTGCGTCGGCATATGCACGAGAACGGCGATATTCGCACCCTGGCAGACAAGGTAGCCATCCAGCTCAACGATACCCACCCCGCGATTGCAGTTGCCGAGCTGATGCGTCTTCTCGTGGATATTCACCAACTGAGTTGGTTCGAGGGGTGGCAACTGACGGTGGCGACTCTTGCCTATACCAACCATACCTTGCTCCCGGAGGCGCTGGAGTCCTGGCCCGTATCGATGATGGAGCGTTTGCTGCCGCGGCACATGCAGATCATCTACCTGATCAACGCCTACCATATCGATGCACTGCGCGCTCAGGACATCCATGATTTCGCCCTGCTGCGCTCGGTGTCGCTGATCGAGGAAGACCAGGGGCGTCGGGTGCGCATGGGCAACCTGGCGTTTCTTGGCGCGCATAGCATCAACGGCGTATCGGCGCTGCACACCGAGCTTATGCGCCAGACCGTGTTCCGTGATTTGCACGCCCTGTATCCGCAACGAATCAATAACAAAACCAACGGCGTGTCATTCCGCCGTTGGTTGTTCCAGGTCAATCCGCTGCTGACCCAGTTGCTGGTTGATACCTTGGGCAGTGAGGTGCTCGATTCTCCGGAAGCCATTCTTTGCCAATTGGCCATGCATGCTGGCAATGGGCAGCTGCGCCAGCGCTTCGCCGCTCAGCGCCAACAAGGCAAAACCGCGCTGGCTCAACTGATTCACGAGCGTCTGGGGATTAGCGTCGATACCGCGGCGATCTTCGATGTGCAGGTCAAACGTATCCACGAATACAAACGTCAACTGCTTAACCTGCTGCATACCGTGGCCTTGTACCAAGCGATTCGCAACGACCCGACCACCGACTGGGCGCCGCGGGTGAAGATATTCGCCGGCAAAGCGGCGGCCAGCTATCACCAGGCCAAGCTCATCATCAAGTTGACCAATGACCTAAGCCGCACCATCAATGATGACCCCACCGTGCGCGGCCTGCTCAAGGTGGTATTCCTGCCCAATTACAATGTCAGCCTGGCCGAGATGATCATCCCTGCTGCAGACCTTTCCGAGCAGATTTCCACTGCCGGTTTGGAAGCCTCGGGCACCAGCAATATGAAGTTCGCGCTCAACGGCGCGCTGACCATCGGCACCCTGGACGGTGCCAACGTGGAAATGAGCGAGCTGATTGGCTGCGAGCACATGTTTATCTTCGGCATGACGGCCAGTCAGGTGAACCTGCGCAAGCAAGCGGGCGATCTGAATATGAGTAGTACGCTCATGACCTCTGAGCGACTGCGATTGGCTTTAGAGGCGATCCGTGAAGGTGTCTTTTCACCCGATGACCCGACGCGTTATGCCGGTCTGGTTGATACGTTGATCGCCGACGACCGTTTTATGGTGTGCGCTGATTTCGATGACTACTGGGAGGCTCAGCGGCGGGTCGACCAGCATTGGCAAAACCCGGATGCCTGGTGGACCTCGGCGATACTCAACTGCTCACGAATGGGCTGGTTTTCCTCTGACCGGACCATCCGCGAATATGCAGCGGACATCTGGGGCGTGCCCGTGGGCAAGCAGTGACTTCAGGCTGTAGCGGATCAAGAACATATGCTTCGTCGCCATGCTGGGGCCTCCTGGAGTTGGTTCTTATCTGCAGTCATTTATGACTGCAGATGGCGTTGCCTGACTGACGTAGGTGGGTGCGGCGGCGTAGCGTTTTGGCGCGTTTCTCCAGAACGAGATACACCACGCAGGCCAGCAGCAGCGGCAACAGCAGATAGATAGCGCGGTAGCCGATCAAGGCCGCGAGGATGGAGCCCTTGCTGATCTCATGCTGCAGCAGGCCGATAAATACCGCCTCAAGTACGCCGAGCCCCGCCGGGATATGGGTGATGACGCCGGCAATGCTGCTGATCAACATAATGCCGATCACCGTCGCATAGGTAACCTTGTCCGGCAGCAGCAGAAATACCACCAGGCTGGACAGTGACCAGTTGAGTGTCGCCATGGCGACCTGCAGCAAGGCCAGGCGCAGCGAGGGCAGGGTGAGCTCATGTTGGCGAAAGGACCAGGCTCGCCGCTTGGCAAAGCGACAGGCCAGCAGGTAGGTGATAGATACAGCCAGCATGGCGATGCCGATCAGCTGCAGTCCCACAGTGCCAATTGACCAGTTTGCCGGCAGCTCCAATAAGCGCAGCGAGAACACGATGCCGCCGATCAGCGTGTAACCCACCCAGTTGGTCACCAGGCTGAAGCTGAATACGCGGGTGATGGTTGCCAGGTCCAGCCCTAAGCGTGAGTACAGGCGATAACGCAGGGCGATGCTGCCGATCCAGGCGCTGATATTGAGGTTGAAGGCATAGCAGACGAATGCCACCGGCAAGATCTGCTTGGCGGGTAATTTGTGCCCGGTATAGATCCGGCCAAGTAAGTCATAGCAGCTGAACAGGCTATAGCTGAGCATTGTGATCAGGATGCACAGCAGCAAGGTGCTCGCCTTGAACGACTGCACTGCCTGTTTGAGGTCTTGCCAGTCGAGGTTTTTCACCAGCATAAACAGCATGGCTGAGACCATGCCGAAGAACAGCAAAGTCAGCAGGCGCTTGCCCCAGACCCACCAGCGTTTTTTCTTTTCTGCAGAGACTTCGCTCATGGTTTTTTGTATGCCCCCATCGTTGGCATTCGTCCCGCCTCGCCAGCGACGAGAGCGAGAACGCTGCACGTGTTTGTTATCGGTTCGGCTGGCTGGTGCGTCGGAAAACATCCGCCCCATTGCTGTTGCGCGACCGGCCGCCTTATAACTGGCTGACCGGAGGCCCTGGCGAAAGTTCGTGTTATTTCCTGTTGCAGGCCGTGGCGAAACCTTGAACTTTGCAAGCTGTGGACGCTTCCCATATCTACAACAACTTCAGCCACAGACAAGGTCGTAAGCCCATGCAAAGTGTTGAACAGGTGGTGCGTTTTCTAGAGAAGTATCAGCTGTCGCTGACGACGGCTGAATCCTGCACAGCCGGTCTGATGGCGTCCATGGTGGCGGAAGTGATGGGGGCTGGCGCAGTACTTGAATCCGGCTTTGTGGTGTATTCCCCCGAGGCCAAGCACGCGTGTCTGGGCGTGAGCCTGCAGACCATGGAGACCTTTGGCCTAACCAGCGAAGAGGTGGCGCGGGAAATGGCTATTGGCGCAATGAAGCTCAGCAAGGCAAACATCGTTCTGGCCAATACTGGGCTGGCCGAAGCGGCAGGCGAAATGGACGGCGTGCAGTGTTTCGCCTGCGCCATGAAGGTCAACGGCCATGAAGGCGTGGTGAGTGAAACGGTAAAGTTTGCCGGCGAGCGCAACGAGGTCCGGGTTGCTGCATCACGCTATGCACTGCTACAACTGCCGTATTACTACGAGCGCTTGCGCCAGGTCTGATTCGTCAAACGGGAGGCTGCCGTTCTGGCTCGCTGATATCGCCCTGAGCCGGTAATTCGTCGCGATGTTCTTTCGTGACGTCTGGTTTAAGCACGCCGCGCAGCTGCGGTAGGCAATGCGGGTAATCGCGATTGATAAAGTTGATCAGGTTTTCCCGGATATAGCAGCGCAGGTCCCAGTTACGTGACGAATCCCCAGAGCTGGCGAGCACGCGCAGCTGAATACCGCGTTCGTTGCTGTCGATCACTTGCAACACGCTGACACGGCCATCCCAGAGCTCGGGCACCTCATTACACAGTCGCGCCAACTCCTGGCGTAGCGGCTCCAGAGGGGTCGAATAGTCCACCCACAGCGTTACCGCGCCGATCAGCGATGAGGTCATGCGTGTCCAGTTCTGGAACGGATTTTCGATAAACCATTGCAGGGGGACGATCAGCCGGCGGTCATCCCAGATGCGCACCACGACATAGGTGCCGGTGATTTCTTCGATGCGCCCCCACTCATTTTCGACGATCACCACATCATCCAGACGGATAGGCTGTGTGAGTGCTATTTGCAAGCCGGCAATCAAGTTGCCCAGCACGGGTTTGGCCGCAAAACCCACGGCCAGTCCGGCCAAACCTGCCGATGCCAACAAACTGGCCCCGAACTGACGAGCAGAAGGGAAGGTCATCAACATGGCCGCAAAGCCGAAGATCATGACCAGTGCGCTGAGCGTGCGTACCAGCACGCGGGTCTGAGTCTGGATACGCCGAGCGCGCAGGTTGTCACTGACGTTGACCGGATGATGCACAAGGATGATCTGCTGCACTGCATCCACAGCGCGCAAGCCGAGCCAGGTCACGCTGCCGATAATGGCCAGCGACGTGAGGTGGCGTGCGGCGTCGATAAAGAAGATCTCATCGGGGCTGGAGTTCCAGACTGTGTGTATGCCGAGCAATGGCAGCAATAGACGCAGAGGAGCCTTGGCCTGCAGCAGCAACTCGCGGGTAAAGGTCAGCGAGTGGGTTACTCGCAGCAGTAGCAGAAACAGCCATTTGGTTGCGAAAGCCAGGACGAGTGCGACAAGCAATGCTGCCAGCAAGACTTGCAGATCTGGCGTGGGAATATACGACAGCCAGTCGAAGGTCATGAACGACTCCGAGTCGTGAGTGATTTAGCGGCGTGCTACAGGGCTGGGGCGCGGATGCCCCGTGCTGCATGTGTTACGTCCTGAACTGCTGGAACCTCGTCTGCGGCCTATTCAGCTAAGCCCGACGTTTCCTTGCTGGCATTTCCTGGTACAGGGCGGCTGGCAGCAACGATGCGGAACTGTTTATGCACCGTGGGCCAGGCGCGGGTTGCTGTTTGTTCCTCTTTAAAATCAGGCTTTTGCTGACTCCCAGCACTGGGCTGGCTAGGGGATGTGGGATTGGCGCTGTAGGGTTTTCTCTGATTAATCATCTGGTTTTCCTCAAGCTTGGTCTGATCATTTCGGGCGCAATTTTTCAGGCACCACTCTGGGTTGAGTCATCAAAAGCAGAAGATGTTCCCGCTATTTGGTTCACTTAACGGGCAGGCCATACAGCGTTGTCGCGGGGGCGGGCGAGGGGAGAGACGCGCAATTATTTGTTGAACGTTTTATGGCCCTCAGAGCCGAATTTTTATGTGGCTATGAGTGATTACCAGGAGCGGAGTAATTGCCGGAGCAACTATCGGCATCCGTATAGCAGTCGCTTAATCAGGGATCTGCGGTCTTGATAAGTGGTGAAGTGAATCCTGATGCAAAGACCGCTATGGGTCTGCGAATAACTCTGCCTGTGCAACTGACTTTCGCCTCAGATCCTTTGGAGTTAGATGGATGAATCAACCGATAAAAAAAATCTGGGATGCCCGAGTGGCTCCAGAAAACACCCATCAAAATCTTCTTTTGGCATCCCTTTCAAAAGACGTCCAGGAGCGCTTGTTCAGCCGCATGGAATGGGTGGAGTTGCCGCAGGGCAAGGTCGTCTATGAGTCAGGCGATACGGTGCGTCATGTGTATTTCCCAACCGATGCAATCATTGCACTGCTCTGTGTAACCGAGAGTGGCGCATCGGCTGAGACAGCGCTGGTCGGCAATGAGGGGGTTGCCGGCCTCGCGCTGCTGATGGGCGGCGGGAGCATGTCGACTCAAGCGGTTGTGCAAAACAGTGGCCATGCCTATCGCTTGCCAGGGCAGCGCTTTATGGATGAGTGCGATCGTCACGGGGAGCTGCTGCAGTTGGTCTTGCGGTATACCCAAACGCTGATAACGCAAATGTCGCAAACTGCTGTATGCAACCGCCACCACTGTATCGAACAGCGATTGTGCTGTTGGTTGTTGTTATCCCTTGATCGCCTGCCCGGTACTGAGCTGGCTATGACTCAAGAGCTGATCGCCAGCATGCTTGGCGTGCGCCGTGAAGGCGTCACAGAGGCTGCCGGCAAGTTGCAACGCCAAGGCATCATTGAGTACTACCGTGGACGCATCACCGTTCTGGACCGCACCAGGCTCGAGCACCTGAGCTGCGAGTGTTATGCCGTGGTGAGGAAGGAAACGGACCGCCTGCTGCCCGGCCGACCTGCGCAATTGAATGCAGTGACCTATCGGCGAGTCGGCGCCAGTGCAGGCTAAAGCCGGGTTCAGTGAGCCCGCCAATTATCGGGTTACTGCCGGTAGCTCAGATAAGCCTGATCCAGCCGCCGGCTTTGGCTGGATCAGGCTTATATGCTTCAGCCTCGTGAGCTTTAGTTGCGACGCGCGGTCAACAATCCCAATAGAAAGGCAATTGCAGCACCGGCGCACAGAGCGGTCCATGGCTTCTCATGCAGGTAATCGTTGGTTGATGCAACCGTCTGCTTAGCCCGCTGAGAAAGGCTTTCGCCGACAGCTTCTGCGGACACTTTGGCAGCGTCGATACGTGAGCTCAATTTGGCCTTGGCCTGGGCCAGATCTTCTCCAGTGAGGGTGGTTACATCCTTAATAAGGTCTTCGATGTCTGCCAGGAAATTATGAAAATCATGAGCAACATCGGGTGAGCCTAGTTTCGTTTCGCCTCGTGCTGTAGGGCCTGCAACGATAGGTCCAGTGCCCTTGCCGAGCGCGCTAACACCTTCTCTATTTGTATCGTTTGGGTTGTGCATGTGACCTCCGATTGCTGAGATATTTAACCCATGAGACCGCTGCGTAGCCGTATGGCCGCTGCGATGAAGTATCAGCATGAGTGCGTTGCCGCAGTGCGTCTGTGCGCAAGCGAACGATGTGCTTAAGCGCATTGCTAGTACGCTCTGCTAATCATCAAAGCAGAACCGTGCAACTACTCTGCACAGTTAACAAATGATTGGCCAGGAATAGTGCCTGATTAGAAATATTTTGCAGTACTGCCGCAGGTGTATACCTGAGCATAAGTAAGCGTTATATGAAATAACAGCTTGGAGAGAACTGGCATGCCAACACTAGACAAGACCATCGAGCAACTAAATCAATGCCTCGTAACGTGTTATTCGGCAAGATTGATTTTTCAGGATTTTGCTAAAATATCGCACGCTGAAGAACTTCGTTATCTGTTTACCAGCATTGCGTTGACCTTACCTTTACTGGGCGAGCAACTGCAGCAGCAGATCAGAAGCTATGGTGGACGATCAAGTCGGCATGCCAGCGTAATTGGCATGCTGCACTGCGGTTGGCAATGGCTGAAGTTACGTATAGGGAAGATGGATGACCGGGACTTGCTCAATGAAGGCTTGCGCGTTGAAAGAGCCGTCTGTCAACGCTTTGAAACACTGCTTCAGGGCGACCTGCCGCCCGTGTTTCGTGACCAGCTTATGGTTCATTACGGCGTACTACTTGATCAGCAGGCTCAGTTGCAGGCGTTACTGCAAAAGTGGCGTAATGTGGAACGGCGCTAGAAAAGCTGTAGCAACTTTTCGCGCCGCAACCACTGCTTTAGAAGATCGGCATTCTTTTAATTTCTTGTATCACCATGCTGTCCATCCCCCTCTGATGCCAACCGGTGGCGCCCTCTATAACGCCCTGTTCGCAGGTTACAGTCAGCCTGTTGAGGTTCCATCCAGATTCGTCCTGATCGGGGCAGTTACCAACACACGCGGCCTGCGCTTTGAGCTGGTTTTTAAAATCGCAGTTTGATTCTGCGTAATGCATGGACAAAAGTTTTTGCGGTTCGCTAGAAACCTCCAAAGGGAAGAGGAGCTTTAAATTGAAGATAAACATAAATGCAATAAAGGTGGTGGTTTCCGGCCGTGCAAACCATTCACAGAACTTACTCATCAAACGCCTTTCGCGATTTAAGATATCCATATTTAAGTTCCATTCAGGTTGTTTTTTAAGGTATGTGCGTCTACTACTCTCGCAATTTTCTTGTGCTCCACAGTCTGGAGCTATGTGTTCTGAACAGTGGGGTACGCATATAGGTCGGCAGCCCAGCAGTGCTGCTGCAATATTTTACTGCGTCATGCAGGCAACTATTGCCAGCCTCATAGGCTATGTCAAATTTTACAGCGCGAACTGCTTCACCAATATCGGTTATTTTTCCGGCGACGCGCTCTATGGTCTTTCCATTAGAGGAGCTGAATTTCAATAGGATACTGCCATCGGGCCGTTGCGTAGCCTGCACTGCATACCCCTCGGATGTGATGGTCAATTCCTCCACTTTCATTTTTCTTCTCCTTAAGAAACATGTGAGAAGTGAAAAAATAGCGCGTGCTCAGCCAAGCGCAACGGCTCCGGATAGCCTCCGGATAAACGGTACTAAACAATAGTAAAGTGCCATTATTGAGTTGTAATCAAGTTAAAGCATGGCGCCCCGTGTACAATTTTTGTACAGATTATTTCTGTGCCATCATTTATATGGCACTCATAAATGGCTTGCACTAAAAGTGTGAACTTTCGCACGTTGTTGCGAGTTGTAAGCAGTTGATGTCGACTGTCCAAGCTCGGCGGTATTTTCAGCCCATAGCTAAGGAAAAATTCCTTGAACCTGGCAGTAAGCTGACGGGTCAGTTTTTAGTACCAACCCATTATTCTCGGTACTAGCCATGATCAAGAAATGCTTATTCCCCGCAGCAGGTTATGGAACACGCTTTCTGCCAGCTACCAAGTCGATGCCCAAGGAAATGCTGCCGGTTGTTGATACGCCGCTCATTCAATATGGCGTAGAAGAGGCGCTTGAAGCGGGGCTGAATGAGATTGCCGTGGTCACCGGGCGCGGCAAACGTTCGTTGGAAGACCACTTCGATATCAGCTATGAGCTGGAACATGAAATCTCCAATACCAGCAAAGAGAAATCCTTGAGCGGTATTCGCCGTCTTATTGATGAGTGCAGCTTCTCCTATACGCGCCAAATTGAAATGAAAGGGCTCGGCCACGCCATCCTCTGTGGGCGTCCGCTGATTGGTGACGAAGCCTTTGCCGTAGTGCTCGCCGATGACCTGTGCCTGAACGTCGACGGTGATGGCGTGTTGACGCAGATGGTCAAGCTCTATGAGCAGTTTCGCTGTTCCATCGTGGCGATTCAGGAGGTTCCCCTTGAAGAGGTCTCCCGCTACGGCGTCATCGCTGGCGAGGCGATTCGTGATGATATTTTCCGGGTTGAACGGATGGTGGAAAAACCCAAGCCCGAAGACGCACCGTCCAACCTGGCAATCATTGGCCGCTACATCCTGACCCCTGACATTTTTGCGCTGATTGAACAGACGGTTCCCGGTAAAAACGGCGAAATTCAGATCACCGATGCGCTGATGAAACAGGCCCAGCAGGGCTGCGTAATGGCCTACAAATTCAAGGGCCAACGCTTCGATTGCGGTTCTGCCGAAGGCTATGTCGAGGCCACCAACTTCTGCTTCGAGAACATCTACAAGAGCAAAACCGCATCACATGCGCCGCGCTTGGAAGTCGTGTAGCGCCGTGCATTTTGCCCAATCCATGATCCGCTGGAATAGCCGAGGCCTGGTGTCGCGCACGCTTCGGCTATCGCCAACGGCCACCTTCATCAGAGGGATCCACAATGGACGATAAACAAACATTGCCCGCGCAACATCAGGATCGGCAACCCGGCCTTGAGCACGATATGCATCCCCAGCCGACGTATCTATCCACCGATTACCGGGCAGCCAATAAGCTTGCCGGGAAGGTAGCCATCATCACCGGTGGCGACAGCGGAATCGGCCGTGCCGTGGCGGTGCATTTTGCGCTGGAGGGCGCGCATGTTGCGCTGGTTTATCTGGATGAAAACGAGGATGCCCAGAAGACTCTGAGCGAGATCACCAAGCACGGTGGCCAGGCCATCGCCTTGGCTGGTGATATAGCGCAAGAAGGATTTTGTAAGTGTGTCGTAGACGCGGTGATCGCCAAATGGGGACGCCTGGATATTCTGGTCAACAATGCCGGTGAACAGCATCCCGAAAGCAACCTGGAAGACATGGATGAGCAACAGTGGGAGAAAACCTTTCGCACCAACATCTTCGCCATGTTCCAACTCACCAAGCTTGCGCTAGCCCATATGCAAGCAGGCGCCAGCATCATCAACACCAGCTCGGTGACCGCCTATAAAGGCAACCCGATGCTGTTGGATTATTCGTCAACCAAGGGCGCCATCACCTCATTTACCCGTTCACTCTCCACCAACCTGGCGGCCAAAGGCATTCGGGTTAATGGGGTTGCCCCTGGCCCCATCTGGACACCTCTGATTCCCTCTACGTTTAGCGCCGAGAAAGTGGCCACCTTTGGCGCGGACACGCCAATGGGGCGCCCTGGGCAACCGTCTGAAGTGGCCCCTGCGTTTGTGTACCTGGCCAGCAATGACGCTTCCTATATGACGGGGCAGATGCTGCACGTAAATGGCGGCAGCGTGGTTAACGGATAAGCCCGGCATTCAAGTGGTGCCGTTAAACCGGAGGAATTAAGCCATGGCTTGCGACGACGAAGCACAGCCTTACCAGACCATGTACAGCACGGGGTTCAGGGCAGAGCGGTGCGCAAGGCGGTCGGCTGGCAGAAAATAACTGCATCAGTGAGCGCTCGTAGCGGGGCGCCAGTGCGCCGCGCTCCGCAGCTTAATCAAGAGCTTTGCAGCAGCGCGGCCTGCCGGGCCTGTTCATCGGCACCTGCGGTCGGGAACGGACGGGTGAGTTTCAGTGCCACACAAGCGATACGTTCTGCATAAGCGTAAGCCGGTTTTTCCAACTCCTCGCCAAATACATCCGGGTCGATTTCCTCATAGCTCCAGCCCCAATTGATATCGGCCAGCGATGGGCGGATGGCATTCAGGAACGGATCCTCGTTGTCGAATATGGCTACGCCGGTATAGAGCAGCAGGGTGCCGCCCGGTGTCAGCCGCTCAAGCGCCGCGTCGAATATCTTCAGTGACAAGCCAATGCCATGTTTGCCACCGCCATGCCGATAGGTGCGCTGCTGCGCATCCAGCATGTAGGGCGGGTTGGCGATGATCAGATCGAAGTTCCCCGTCACATCACGCAATAGGTCACTGCGCCGCGTCACCAGGTTGCTGACGCCGCCCAGGCACGCATTGACAGCAGTAAAGGCGAGGGCCTGGTCATTGATGTCGAGTGCCAGCACCTCGGCCTGCGGTTGCAGCATGGCGGCTGTCAACGCCCCAGGGCCGGCGCCGCAGCCTATATCGACGATGCGCTGTAGGGGATGGCTGTGGCTTTGCAAGTGGTCGCGCACCATCCGCACGAAACGGTAAGTATCTGGGCCGAAGAATACCGCGTCGGCGCTGTCGGTCGGGAAGCGTGAATGGACGAACAGCTGATCCCCCAGGCTCGACCAGCGCACCCGGCTGAGCCACCGCTCACCCTGGGCTTGCAGAACATCGGCCCGGCGCATCAGCTCGAAGAGTTCGGCATCCAGCGTCTCGCGGCGAAAGGGCCGGCTCCAGCCGAAGATATCGCGCAGGTTGCGCGCCTGCTCATTGCCTGGGCGCAGGTTGACCCGTTGCTGGGTCGCCGGTGTGGGCGTGATAAAGCGGTAACCACGGGCGCTCAGCGCAGCGCCCAGGCGCAGCAACGCCAAGGCTTGAGGGGAGGCGAGCGGCGCCAGGGCTTCATACATGATGCTCTCCTGTTTCAGTAAGCCAGTGCAGCGAAGATGCGGGTGGCCGCCAACCCGGCAGAAGTGGAGTGATAAACCGGGGCCAGCAGTTCGATAAGCCGCGCTTCGCGTTGTGCGGCACTCATCCGCTGCAGCTGCTTGCGCAGTAGTTGCTGTTCGTTATCCAACTCGCTGCTGGCCGGCGCGCTCGCTGGCTCCAACAACGGGTCTTGACGCTGACGGTTCTTGCGAAAGAGTGCCGTATCCAGATGTTTGGCAGTTGGCGTATCGAGCCAGTCACCGGCGATCCAGTCATGCACCAGCTGCTGCTCGTATGCGCTGAATACGCCGAACATCGCAGCCCCATCGCCGCGCACCAGATTCCAGAAGCGGCTGAGGATCGGGTCCTGGTGACGGTTAATCCAACCCCGGCGTTGCAGCGCGTCGAGGAAGCCACCAATGCCTTCTTGGCAGGCCAGCCATTGGTTGATCGTCCGCCCTTCGATGCGGCAGTAATCGGAATGCACCTGCCCAGCCACACCGCGCTTGTGTTCAAGCATTGCGTGCAGCTCTTGTTCCAGGTCGAAGCCGGCGATAATCCTGGTTGAGCTGACGCCCAGATCGTTGAGCCGATAACCCAAGGCCACCCGTCGATAGAACGCCTTGGCATCACCCAACAGCGGCAGGTTATCCAGCACGGCACGCACCGCCTTGGCCGCATGGCCGGTGCCGCTGTTGTCGATGGTCACATGCAGCAAAAAGTAATAGGGGTCGATGTCCAGCTCTTCCAGCTCGAACGCGCTGATCAGCAGGTGCAAGGGCAACTGTTCATAGCCCAGGTTGTAGCCGATAACCTCCGGCAGGTAGTCGCTGCCCAAGTGGCCGAGCGCCAACTGGATTGCACCCTGCAGGTAGAGCGCATCGTCCAGGTTGTTAAGGTCGTCGCAGCCCTGAGCGGTCAACAACCGGCGATACAACAGCACATGATTCTGCTGAGGTACGCCATCGCCCAACTCTTCCAGGTAGGTGCGCACCAGCGGCTGCACGCGCACGTCCCGCCAGTGCGGCAAGGTGCCATACAACCAGGCTCCGTCGACGAGTTTGGTCGGTGCCACGGCGCGTAGAAAATGCAGGGCGTGGGCGCGATGGCGGAAGTACTGACGTGCGCCGCCGGCCCGCCGCTTGTCCAGGTAGGCCGCATACGCCTGAGTAACACTAGCGGACCCGCGCAGAGACCAGGCGTGCAATTGCTCAGGGCGCTCTGGCAACTCACAGGGCAGGTCGGCGG
>C687J35021_10001949_pt1 | contig 15035 bp, 10 predicted proteins | sample RifCSPhighO2_12_FD_35021 | JGI IMG/M metagenome (IMG submission 35021)
CCCAGACGCTGGCCTGGGGGCCCAGACTGACCACATGGCGCTGGGAGAGTGACTGGAAAACGGTGCGTTCAGCCATGAAGGGGCTCCTCGTGCAAATGGGCCATCAGGATCAGCGCAGCGATGCGTTGATTTTCTCCAGGGCCTTGGCGCCTGGGCATAGCTGCGCAACACCGAGGGCGTTGAGCGGTGTGTCGCTGGTGTTGAGCGAGAGGTGCAGGTCTGTGGCCACCGGGTCGAGGTAGAGCAGTCCGGTCACCACCTCGCCGCGCGCATGGTGGGCGTTCATGTAGCTCAGCGCGGCATAGCGGTCGGTGGGGTCGTAGTCTTCGTGGAGCTTGCGCAGGCGCAGTGTGCTGCCGTCGTGCTGCTGCACGTCAATCACTTCGCCAGGGGCATATTGCGCTGTGATCTCGCTGTGCAGGGGCATGAAGTCGATGCGGCTCACGGCTTCGTTGTGCTGGCGCACGTAGTCATAGCTCTTGGTACTGCCCGCGTGGTTGTTGAAAGTCACGCAGGGGCTGATGACGTCGATGAACGCCGCGCCGCCGTGGCCCAGTGCGCCCTTGATGAGTGGCACAAGCTGCTCTTTGTCACCCGAGAAGCTGCGCGCCACATAGGTGGCCCCCAACTGCAGCGCCAGGCCCACGAGATCCACCGGGCTGTCGTTGTTGGTCACGCCCTTTTTGCTGCGTGATCCTCGGTCTGCCGTGGCCGAGAACTGGCCTTTGGTGAGACCGTAGACGCCGTTGTTTTCGACGATGTAGGCCATGCGCACGCCACGGCGCATGGCGTTGGCGAACTGTCCCAGGCCGATCGAGGCCGAGTCGCCGTCGCCCGAGACGCCCAGATAGAGCAGGTCGCGGTTGGCCAGGTTGGCGCCGGTCAGCACCGAGGGCATGCGCCCGTGTACGGTGTTGAAACCATGCGAGGCACCGAGGAAGTAGTCCGGTGTCTTGGAGCTGCAACCGATGCCCGAGAGCTTTGCCACGCGGTGCGGTTCGATGTCGAGCTCCCAGCAGGCCTGGATGATGGCGGCCGAGATGGAGTCGTGCCCGCAGCCCGCGCACAGGGTGGAGATGCGCCCTTCGTAGTCGCGCCGTGTGTAGCCCACCTTGTTCTTGGTCAGCGAAGGATGGTGCAGCCGGGGTTTGGTCAGATAGGTCATGCGGCCTCCTTGAGCGACGCCTGGGCGCTTTGCAGGTGGGTCTGGATGGCATGGGTAATGAAGCGCGCCGTGATGGGTGTGCCGTCGTAGTGCAGCACCTTGATCAGGCGTGCAGGGTCCACGCCGAGTTCGTTGACCAGCATGGCGTGCATCTGGGCATCGCGGTTCTGCTCGACCACGAACACCTGCTCGTGCGCGGCGATGAAGCGGTCCACTGAGTCGGGGAAGGGAAAGGCGCGCAGGCGCATGGCGTCGATGTCGATACCGGCGGCCAGCAGCACGTCCAGCGCCTCCTGCATGGCCGGGCTGGTGGAACCAAAGTAGATCACGCCCAGCGGTGTGACGCGCGCTGCAGCGTGCAGCACTGGCTGGGGCACCAGATTGGCCGCAGTGCGGAATTTGCGCAGCAGGCGCTCCATGTTGTAGATGTAGTCCGGCCCGCGCTCGGAGTAGCGGGCATAGGGGTCGCGCGTGGTGCCGCGCGTGAAGAAGCTCCCCTTGGTGGGGTGCGTCCCCGGGTAGGTGCGCCAGGGGATGCCGTCACCGTCCACGTCCTTGTAGCGGCCAAAGTCCTTGCCCGCTTCCAGCTCTTCGGCGGTCATGACCTTGCCCCGGTCGTACTGGCGTGCGTCGTCCCAGGAAAAGGGTTTGCACAGGCGCTGGTTCATGCCGATGTCGAGGTCGGTCATCACGAAGACGGGCGTCTGCAGGCGATCCGCCAGATCGAGCGCGGCGGCGGCGTGCTCGAAGCACTCGTGCGGGTCTTCCGGAAACAGCAGCACATGCTTGGTGTCGCCGTGCGAGGCATAGGCGCAGCTGATCAGGTCGGACTGCTGCGTGCGCGTGGGCATGCCGGTCGATGGCCCGCCGCGCTGCACGTTGATGATGGTGACCGGGATCTCGGCAAAGTAGGCCAAGCCGATGAACTCCGTCATCAGCGAGATGCCCGGCCCCGAGGTGGCCGTGAAGGCGCGCGCTCCATTCCAGCCCGCACCCACCACCATGCCGATGGAGGCCAGCTCGTCCTCGGCCTGCACGATGGCGACGTTGCTGCGTCCGGTCTCGGGGTCCACGCGGTACTTGTCGCAGTATTTCTGAAAGGCCTCGGGCACCGAGGACGACGGCGTGATCGGGTACCAGGCCGCCACGGTGGCGCCGCCGTACACGCAGCCGAGCGCGGCGGCGCTGTTTCCGTCGGTGAAGATGCGGTCGCCCACCTGGTTGGCGCGCCGAACGCGGATGCCCAGGGGGGGCTGCAGGTGCTCGCGCGCGTAATCGCGCCCCAGGTGCAGTGCGCGCACGTTGGAGTCGAGCAGCATCTCCTTGCCCCGGTACTGCTCGGCAAAGAGTTTCTCGAACACTTCGGCCTCCACGTCGAGCAGCACCGACAGCGCGCCCACGTAGATGATGTTCTTGAACAGCTGGCGCTGGCGCGGCTCGTGGTAAGCGTTGTTGCTGATTTCGGTCAGCGGCATGCCGATGATCTCGATGTCCTCGCGAAACTTCGCCGGGGGAATGGGCCGCGTGCTGTCGTAGAAAAGGTAGCCGCCCGGCGTGATTTCGGCCACGTCGGCGTCCCAGGTCTGGGGGTTCATGGCCACCATCATGTCCACGCCGCCGCGCCGTCCAAGGTAGCCCTTCTCGCACACGCGGGCTTCGTACCAGGTGGGCATGCCCTGGATGTTGCTGGGGAAGATGTTGCGCGGGCTCACCGGAACACCCATGCGCAGGACGGCCTTGGCAAACAGTTCGTTGGCGGAGGCCGAGCCCGAGCCGTTGACGTTGGCGAACTTGATGACAAAGTCGTTGATGGCTTCGATGCGCTTCATGCGGCCTCCAGCGTGTGTCGGGTTGCGTTGGCGTCGCGGCACAGCGGCCCGGCCTGCGTGGTGTCGAGCCGGAACTTCTGCATATCCCAGGCGCCGGTGGGGCAGCGTTCGGCACACAGACCGCAGTGCAGGCAGACGTCTTCGTCCTTGACCATCACGCGCCCGGTCTTGAGGGGGGCGGACACCAGCAGGTCCTGCGTGAGGTTGTGCGCTGGCGCCTTGAGGCGTCCGCGCAACTCGGCTTCCTCGCCGTTGGTTGTGAAGGTGATGCTGTCCATCGGGCAGATGTCCACACAGGCATCGCATTCGATGCAGGTGGAACGGTTGAACACCGTCTGCACGTCGCAGTTCAGGCAGCGGCCGGCCTCCTTGAATGCGGTCGCAGCATCGAAGCCGAGTTCGACCTCCACCCGGATGCTGGCCAGCGCCACCTCGGCCTGTGCCCAGGGCACCTTGAAGCGGATGTCGTTGGAGACGTCGTTGTCGTAACTCCATTCATGGATGCCCATCTTGGTGGACAGGAGGTTGGTGCGCGGAGCGGGGCGCTGGCACACATCCTCGCCATGCAGGAAACGGTCGATCGACACTGCGGCTTCGTGCCCCTGGGCCACGGCCGTGATAATGTTCTTGGGGCCGTAGGCCGCGTCGCCACCGAAGAACACCTGGGGCAGCGTGGACTGGAATGTGCCCTCGGTGAGTTGCGGCAGCCCCCAGCGGTCGAAGACGATGCCCAGGTCGGGCTCGATCCAGGGAAAAGCGTTTTCCTGGCCTACGGCAATCAGCACCACGTCGCAGGGCACGCGCACATCGGGCTCGCCCGTGGGTACCAGGCTGCGGCGGCCCTGTTCGTCGTAGCGGGCCTGGACGATCTCGAAGGTCATGGCCGTGAGCTGGCCGTTGTCGTGTTCGAAGGTCTTGGGGACGTGGAAGTTCAGGATCGGGATGCCTTCGTGCAGCGCATCTTCCTTTTCCCAGGGGGAGGCCTTCATTTCATCGAAGCCGCTGCGCACAATCACCTTGACGTCAGTACCGCCCAGGCGCCGCGCCGAGCGGCAGCAGTCCATGGCGGTGTTGCCGCCGCCGAGCACGATGACGCGCGGCGCAATCTGTGTGACATGCCCGAACGACACCGAGGCCAGCCAGTCGATGCCGATGTGGATGTTCTCGATGATGTCATGCCGACCGGGGATGTCGAGGTCGCGCCCGCGCGGCGCGCCGCAGCCTACGAACATCGCGTCATAGCCTTGCTGCAACAGTGCGCGCATGGAATCCACGCGTTGCTCGTTGCGAAACTGCACACCCATGTCAAGGATGTAGCCTGTTTCTTCGTCGATCACCGACTCCGGCAGGCGAAAGCGCGGAATCTGGCTGCGGATGAACCCCCCCGCTTTGGATTCGGCGTCGAACACCGTGACCTCGTAACCCAGTGGTGCCAGGTCGCGCGCCACGGTCAGGGAGGACGGCCCGGCGCCCACGCAGGCCACGCGCTTGCCGTTGCGCGGCGCGATGCTGGGCATGCGCTTCTTCACGCTGGTCTTGTGGTCGGCTGCCACGCGCTTGAGTCGGCAAATCGCCACCGGTTCAGGGAGCGCGCCATTGCTTTCCTCGACACGGCCACGCCGACAGGCGGGTTCGCAGGGGCGGTCGCAGGTGCGACCCAGAACGCCGGGGAACACGTTGGACACCCAGTTGACCATGTAGGCATCGTCGTAACGGCCCTGGCCAATCAGGCGGATGTATTCTGGCACCGGGGTGTGGGCGGGACAGGCCCACTGGCAATCGACAACTTTGTGGAAGTAGTCCGGGTGGTCCGTGTGGGTTGGCTGCAAGGCAAGCTCCTGTCCTCGGGCCTGCAGCCACTGCGGCGCAGGAAAGCACAGTCTATGACCGACAGGTGTGAGCCTGTCCTCAGGTGAATCCCTCGGGTCTGGCGCCTTGCACGACCGATATTGACCGTGATCATGGAATAACAGGGCCTTGCCCAAACGGGCGAGAGCCAATGGCCCGGATGGGCCGTTCTGCTGGCAGGGATTGACGTATTGCGGGCGTATTATGTGTCGCAGTGCAAGCGGCTGCGCGGCATGCTGCCGCATTCACCCGTGGAGGTCATGCCATGCCAGGTTGGTGTCAGGTTTTTTGGGGGGTCCAATCCGCATCGAGGCATGCTGGTGTCGCATTGTTGCTGTTCGCCGTGGGCATGGCGCCCGCCTGGGGGGCGCAAAAGGTACGCGTGGGGGTCTACCAGAACAGCCCCAAGGTGGCTTTGTCAGAGGCGGGGCGGCCCGAAGGGATTTTCATCGATTTGATCGAGGGCATCGCGGAAAGAGAAGGGTGGGAGTTGGAATACGTTCCGGGAACCTGGTCCGAAGGCCTGGAGCGGCTGGCCCGGGGCGACATTGACCTGATGCCCGATGTGGCGCGCAATCAGGAACGGGAGGCGCTTTTCGCTTTTCACCAGGAACCCGTTCTTGCGAGCTGGAACCAGGTTTACACCAGACAGGGCAGTGGCATGCGTTCCATGCTGGACCTCGAGGGCAAGCGGGTGGCTGTGCTGTCCGGATCGGTGCAGGAACGCCAGTTCGAACAAATGGCGGCCAGCTTCAGTCTGGTGGTGGAATGGGTGCCGCAGCCCGATTTCGATGCCGCCTTTGCTGCCGTGGCCCAAGGGCGCGCCGATGCGGTGGTCACCAACAGGTTCTTTGGTGTGCGCAATGCCACCCGCTACGGGCTGGAAGATACGGCCATCATCTTCAGCCCCTCCCAGCTTTACTTTGCGGCGCCGCAGGTTGGTCGCGAGGCACTGCTCCAGGAGATCGACCGGTACATGGTCGAATTCAAGAAGAATTCCGGCTCCCTGTATTACAAATCCTTGCGACATTGGTCGGTGGATGAAGTCCGTTCTGCCACACCTGCATGGCTGTTGCCGGTTTCCGTGGCTGCACTTGTGGTGTTATTGGCGGCGGTGGCCTGGGTGCTGATGCTGCGGCGTCAGGTGGCCCTGCGGACCCATGAACTGCGCCAGCGCAATCGGGAGGCCCTGATCAGCAATGAAACCTTGCGGGCCATCGGCTCGCGTCGGGATCTGGAGGGTGTGTTGCAGGAGGCCCTTCGGGGAGCTTTGGCGCTGACGGATCTGAATGGGGGCGTGCTCTGTCTCCGGGATGAATCGCTCGATACGCTGCGGGTGGGGGCTCGCCTGTGGTCCGACCGCTCTGCCGCCCTGCGGCAGCCTCCGGGCGCCGGGTTGTGTGAAGCCTATTGCCCGGCAGTGTTCCAGACTCTGCCCGAGGGTCAGCGCCATGCCGTTCTGCCTGCCGATGATCCCGCAGTGCCCCGGGACTGTGGTGGGGTCCATGACCCTCGTGTGCGTTGGAATGCCTATTTCACACTGCAGGTGCAGGACCGGGTGCTGGGTGTGCTGTGCCTGTTCTCGTATCGACAGGAGCCTCCACCGAGCATGGTGCTCAAATTGGCGGAAGATCTGTGTGGTCCGGTGGCGCTTGCGATCGAGAATGCCCATTTGTATCGGCAGGCGCAGCAGCACGCCCTTGAGCTGGAGCAGCGGGTGGATGACCGGACCCGTGCGCTGGCGCAGGCCAATGAACAAATTCTGCAGGCCATGCATCGTGCACAGGATGCGGATCGCATCAAATCGGCCTTTCTGGCCACCATGAGCCATGAACTGCGGACACCCCTCAATTCCATTATCGGCTTTACCGGCATCCTCTTGCAGGGGCTGGCGGGCCCGCTCAATCCCGAGCAGGCGAAACAGCTGGGCATGGTTCGCGACAGCGCGCGCCATCTGCTGGCGCTGATCAATGATGTGCTGGATATTTCCAAGATTGAGGCTGGTGAGTTGCGGGTGGCGTGCGATCCGTTCGATATGGCCCGGTCGATCCAGAAGGTTTCCGCCATCGTCCATCCACTGGCCGAAAAGAAGCACCTTGCCCTGCATGTACAGGTGGACCCGGGAGTGGGCGCCATGGTGAGCGATGAACGCCGTATTGAGCAGGTTTTGCTGAACCTGCTGAGCAATGCCGTGAAATTCACGGAAAAGGGTGTGGTCACGTTGCTGGCGCAGCGAATCGACGATTTCCGGTTCGAGGGGCAATCTGAAGGATCCCCTGCTGTGCGTGTGAGCGTGGTTGATACCGGGATGGGCATCAAGGAAGAAGACATGGCACTATTGTTCACACCGTTCCGGCAAATTGACTCGACCCTGGCACGCAAGCACGAAGGTACGGGCCTGGGTCTGGCCATCAGCCGACGCATGGTTGAATTGATGGGGGGTCGGATCGAGGCGCACAGTACCTGGGGCCAGGGCAGCACTTTCACGGTCACCTTGCCCCTGCACGCCAAGCCCGCACTGGAGGCCGCATGAACAAGCGCATTTTGCTGATCGAGGACAACGCACAGAACCGCTATCTGGCCAATTTTTTGCTGGAAGCACGGGGCTGGAAGATGGTGCATGCCGAAGATGGCCCCGCGGGGGTGGCTTTGGCGGGGCAGGTGGATCCGGTGCTGATTCTGCTGGACATTCAGTTGCCCGGCATGGATGGCTATGCCGTGGCGCAGGCCCTGCGGTCCGACCCGAAGCTGCAGGCCATCCCCATCGTGGCGGTCACCTCCTATGCCATGGCGGGAGATCGAGAGCGCTGCCTGGCGGCCGGCTGCAACGGTTATATCGAAAAACCCATTGACCCACAGACGTTTGCCGATGAGGTGGAGCGTTTCATCACGGGGGTGGCCTGATGCGTGTGCTGATCGTGGATGACCGGGAGGACAACCGCTACCTGTTGCGGATGCTGATGCAGGGCCATGGCTTCGAGGTAGAGGAGGCGGTGCATGGCCAGCAGGCGCTGGAACGCGCACACGCAAGTAGACCAGACCTGGTCATCAGTGATTTGCTGATGCCGGTGATGGATGGCTATTCCCTCTTGCGTGAATGGAAGGCCGATGCTGCGCTGCATGGCATTCCGTTCATGGTTTATACCGCCACCTACACCGAGGTCAAGGACGCAAAACTGGCAATGGATATGGGGGCGGATGCCTTTCTGGTGAAGCCGTCAGAACCTGAAGTGTTCATTGACCGGGTGCGCGAGGTGCTGGCCAAGGCAGCGCAGCAACCGGCTGCTGCACGTGTGCCAGTGCTGTCAGGGTCGTCCATGCTCAAGATGTACAACGAGGTGCTGGTGCACAAGCTGGAGCAGCGCAGTCTGGAGCTGGAGCAGCGCCTGCTGGAGCTTGATGCCGCCCACCAGCAGATACTGCGTCTGAATCGGCTCTATGCTGCCTTGAGCGAAACCAACCAGGCCATTGTGCATACCCGGACCCGGGAGGAGCTGTTTGAGCGCCTGTGCCGCATTGCGGTCGAGCGTGGTGGTCTGCGCATGGCCTGGGTGGGGTTGCTGGATGCGGAAACGGGTGAGGTGGTGCCTGCGGCGCGCTGCGGCGTGGCGCCTGACTGGTTCGTTCGCCTGGCTCCCATGCGAACCAAGGGGCCGGCACGGGTGCCTGTGGAACTGGCGCTGTTGCTGCGCAAACCCTACATCTGCAATGATCTGCTGGCCGATCCCCAGCTCCGGCTCATTCACGCCGATCTGCTGGAGCACGGATTCCTTTCCGGTGCCTGTTTCCCGCTGACGGTGGAAAATGAAGTGGCTGGCAGCTTCACGCTTTTCGCCGCAGAAAAAGAATTCTTCGATACGGAACGGTTGACCCTGGTTACCGAAATGGTGAGTGATGTCTGCTTTGCACTTTCCAATTTTGAGAAAGAAGCGCAGCGCCGACATGCCGAAGACCGGTTGCGTATCAGCGAAGAGGCGATCCGCCTCAACAGCAGCGCAGTCGAGGCTTCCGCCAATGGCATTGTGATCTTTGCGCGCCATGCCCAGGGATGGGGTCTTATTCATGCGAACCCGGCCTTTGAGCGCATTACGGGCTACAGCCTCCAGGAGGCCGTGGGTCAGGGCCCTGACTTGCTGGTGCAGGCGGACCGCGAGCAAATGGGGGTGCAGGAAATTACGGCGGCCCTGCGAGAGCAGCGCGAGGGCAATGCGATTTTGCGCAATTACCGCAAGGACGGCACCTTGTTCTGGAATGACCTGTCGATTGCCCCGGTGCGCAATGACCAAGGCAAAGTCACGCATTTCGTCGGGATCCTCAACGACATCACTGACCGTAAACAATACGAGGAGCAGCTGGAGCGGCAAAACAACCACGATGAGCTGACGGGGCTGGCCAGCCGCAACCGCCTCAAGGAGCGCACCGAACTGGCCATCGCCTTTGCGCAACGCCACCGGGGTGCAGTAGCCGTGCTGTACCTTGATGTGGACCATTTCAAGCGCATCAATGACAGTCTGGGTCATGCCTTTGGTGATGCCATCCTGTGCGCCGTGGCGGAGCGCATTGGACCGCAGTTGCGTGAACGTGATACAGCGGCGCGTATGGGTGGCGATGATTTCGTGATTGTCTTGTCGGACCTGGCCAGCCCGCAGGAGGTGATGATGGTGGCGGATAGGATTCGCCAGAACATTGCCCGGCCCATCACGCTGCAGAACCATGAACTGAGCCTGTCCGTCAGTATGGGTGTCAGCATGTATCCGCAGGACGGTAACGACTACGACACCTTGCTGCGCAATGCCGATGCCGCGATGTACCGTGCCAAGGAGGCGGGGCGCAACGCCTTTTATTTCTACACGGCCGACATGAATACGCAGGCCCTGCACAAGCTGGAACTGGAGGCGCGACTGCGTTATGCGTTGGAGCGCGACGAGCTGTTGCTGCACTACCAGCCGTTGCTTAACCTCAGTACCAATGCGTTAACGGATGTGGAAGCCCTGATCCGCTGGCGCGCAGAAGACGGAACGCTGATTTCCCCGCTGGACTTCATTCCCCTGGCGGAAGAAACCGGCCTGATTGTGCCGATTGGGCAATGGGTGTTGCGAACGGCTTGCCAGCAGGTGCGGCAGTGGCAGGAGGAGGGTGTGACGCTGCGGGTCGCTGTCAATCTGTCGGCGCGCCAGTTTCGTGATGATCAGCTTGTGCCGATCGTGCAGCAGGCGCTGGAGGCGTCGGACATGTCGCCGCGCTTGCTCAAACTGGAAATCACCGAAAGCACCGTCATGCAGAACGCCGAGCAGGCGGCCTGTACCCTGGCCGATCTCAAGGCGCTGGGCGTGAGTCTGTCGGTGGATGACTTTGGCACGGGGTATTCTTCGCTGGCCTATCTGCGCCGTTTTCCGATCGATCAGCTCAAGATCGATCGCTCTTTCGTGCAGGACATCATGCTGCACCCGGACAGCGCGGCCATTGTGCGCAGCATCATTGGCCTTGCGCGCAACCTGCGCATGCAGACGGTGGGTGAGGGGGTGGAAACTGCTGATCAGCGTGAATTCCTGCGTGCAGCAGGGTGCGATCTGATGCAGGGCTACCTGTTCAGTCGTCCGTTGCCGCCTGCCGACCTGCTTGCGTTGGTGCGCACGCATCAGGCCAGCCCGCCCGGCTGACGAATGGACTGCGTCAGGCCGCAGTGCGCTGCGTTGCAATCCAGTCCAGTAAAACGTCGAAGGCCTGTTCCAGGCGCTGCTGTGCCATGGGGCTGAGACTTTCATCCAGTGCAAAGCATTCGCCTTCCACCGCCAGTAGCCAGGCGGGCGGTGCGTGTCCCGCCAGTAGTGTGGCCACGTGCAGGACGTCCGGCGCTGACAGGGCGTGGCTGACCGGGCGCAGGCGAATACCGGCGTGGATGGCCCTCAGACCCACGCCGTCCACTGCGCCGGGGCGAGCAGCATCCACGAACAGTACGGCACGGCGTCCTTCGAGGTCGAGTGCATGCTCCACCTGTAACTGAAAGTCGGTCAGCAGCTCCACATCACCAGCCGCTTCCATGCCGATGGCCGCCAAGCGTTCGAGCAGCAGTGGGCCGAGTGCGTCGTCGCCCCGGCTCGGGTTGCCGACGGCCAGCACCAGCAGCTGGGGGCGCTTCATTTGGCGCCCATGGCAACGGTCTGGTGCTCCATGCGGCCATCGCTGTGGCGCAGCACGCTGTCGATCGGCAGGCCATCAGGGCCGACCACCTGCACCTGCAGCGGCATGCTGCCCAGCGCATGCGTGGCACAGCTCAGGCAGGGGTCGTAGGCGCGGATTGCCACCTCGATGTGGTTGAGCAGGCCCTCGCTGACCGCGCGACCATCAAAGTATTTGTGCGCCACGGCACGTACCGATTCGTTCATGGCCTGGTTGTTGTGCGTGGTGCTGACGATCAGGTTGCACCAGCTGATGAGGTCGTCTTCGCCGATCGCATAATGGTGGATCAGCGTACCGCGCGGTGCCTCGATCACACCCACCCCTTCTCGCCGCGCGGGGCGATGCGCGGGGAGGGGCGCCGTCAGATCGTCTCCCAGCAATGCGTCGTCCTGCAGCAGTTGTCCAATCACCTCCATGGCATGCAGCATCTCGATCATGCGTGCCCAGTGGTAGGCCAGTGTGGCGTGCACCGGCCCGTTGGCCAGAAAGCGCTGGCGCTGTGCCTCGGCGCGTGGGCTGGGGATGTGGTCGCAGTTCTGCACGCGCGCGAGGGGGCCGACGCGGTACCAGCCAGCCTCGCGCCCGAGGGCGCGCAGGTAGGGGAACTTCATGTAAGTCCAGGGCTCGGTGGTTTCCTCGATCAGGTCAAGGTAGCCCTGCACATCGACCCCATCGTGCAGGATGCGACCCTCTGCGTCGCGCACGCGCAACGCACCGTCGTAGAGTTCCATGGCGCCATCGGCCCGCACGAGAGACATCCAGCCCGAGCGGATGCTGCCGAATTCACCGTACAGCACCGGGTTCTGGCCGTGCAGGCGGGCCACCAGTTCCACGGCCTGGTTGCACCAGTTCAGCATCTGCGGCACCTGGGCGGCCAGTTCGTCGCGTTCGGTGGTCGTGAGGTGGCGGTTCACGCCGCCCGGCACCGAGCCGGTGCCGTGCACGCGTTTGCCTGCCGTGAGGCGGATCACCTCCTGCCCGAACTTGCGCAGCAGCACGCCCTGGCGTGCGATATCGGGGTGTGCGGCGGCCACGCCGAGAATGTTGCGCCGTGTGGCGTCGCTGTCGAAGCCGAACAGCAGATCGGGCGATGACAGGTGGAAAAAGTGCAGTGCATGCGACTGCATCACCTGCCCGTAGTGCATCAGGCGGCGCATGGTTTCGGCGGTGCGCGGAATGGCGGCCATGCCCAGCGCCACGTCGATGGCCTTGCTGGCGGCCAGGTGGTGCGAGACGGGGCAGATGCCGCACAGGCGCTGCACCATCACCGGTACTTCCCAGTACGGGCGCCCGACGATGAAGCTCTCGAAGCCACGGAATTCGACGATGTGCAGCCGCGCCTGCTGCACCCGGTTGTGCTCGTCCAGCAGCAACGTGACCTTGCCGTGGCCTTCCACGCGCGAAACGGGATCGATCACCACCCGGCGGGGGGTGGGGGCGGGTGGAGCGGAGGGGGTGTTTTCCATCAGTCGAACCGGATCTGTGTGGGGTCGGGCCGAGGTGAGCGGCCTTCGATCAGTGCCGACAGCAGGGCCAGAAAAGCATCGGCGCTGGGCGGACAGCCGGGCAGGAAGTGGTCCACGTGCACCACCTCGTGGAGGGGGTGTACATGTGCAAGCGGTAACGGCAACTCGGGATCATTGGGTACGGCGCTGCTGGCAGCCAGGCCGGGGCGGGCGTTGTAGACATCGACCAGAATCTGTCCGATATCCAGTGCATTGCGTTGTGCGGGCAGTCCGCCATTGATGGCACAGGCACCCACGGCCACCAGCACCTTGCAGCGGGCGCGGAACATGCGCAGCACTTCCACATTCTCGCTGTTGCACAGACCGCCTTCGATCAGTCCGATGTCGCAGGGACCGAGCTCCTTGATGTCGGTCAGCGGCGAACGGTCAAGCTCCACCTGTTGGGCCAGGGGGAACAGGCGCTCGTCGATGTCGAGCAAGGACATGTGACAGCCAAAGCAACCGGCCAGTGAGACCGTGGCTACGCGCAGCCTGGGGCGTGGGGTTTCAGTCGGTGGCATTGCTGCCCTCCGGCGCAGCGGGGGTGCGCAAGGGGTGATCGAAGCGCCGTTTGCCGATAGGTACGGCAAATCCGCGCCGCTTGGGCAGGATGGCGCCTACCGGACAGATGCGTGCGGCCAGGTCGTCGGCCGACAGAGTGCTGTCGATCAGCAGGCCTGAGGGCGAATTCACCAGCAGGCGCGTGCTGATGCCGTTGCCTCCGATGGCGAACACGTCCTTGCCGTCGGCCTCGTGGCTGGCGCGCACGCACAGTTTGCACAAGATGCAGCGGTTCAGGTCCAGCCATATGTCGGGGTGGCTCGCATCCACGGGGCGCACCGGGGCCATCATGTCGTAGTGCATGTCTGTCATGCCCAACTCATAGGCTGCCGCCTGGAGCAGGCAGTCGCCGCTTTTTTCGCAGCCAGGGCAGAAGTGGTTGCCTTCGACGAACAGCATTTGCGTGAGTCGCAGACGCCGGGCATCAAGTTCGGGTGTGCGGTTTTCCACCACCAGGCCGTCCTGGGCGCGGGTGGTGCAGGCGGCGGCCAGGCGTCCGTCGATTTTCACGGTGCACAGACGACAGGCTCCGCTCTGGCCCAGGCGGCTATCCCAGCACAGGTGGGCAATGGCGTGGCCCGCGCGCTGGGCGGCGTCCATCAGTGTGTCGCCTTCGGTGAAGGGCACCTCGGCGCCATCGAGCAGGAAATGGCTCATTCACTTTGCTCCAGGTGGGCGCCGGGGTCATTGCGCCCGGTTGCGCGACGTGCGGGCGCCAGTTCGCTGTCCAGATCGAAGCCGGGTGTGAAGCGGGGTTGTCGCAGGCGCCGTGCGTAGGCGTTGCCAAAGCGCTCCAGCGTGTCGCGCAGGGCATGTGTGCTGCTGGCGCCCAGGCCGCAATGCGTGGTGCCCTGCATCAGAGTGTCAAGGTCGTCCAGATCGGCGCGGTCCCAGCAGGAACCCAGACCCGCCGCGAGCTTGTCCATGCGTTGCAGTACGAGCGTGGTGCCGACGCGACAGGGCGTGCAGAAGCCGCAACTCTCGTGGGCAAAAAACTGCGCAAAGGCGTGCGCTACCTCGAACATGTCGCGCGAACGGTCGAAGACCATGAAGGCGCCCGCTGTGGGCAGATCTTCGAAACCGGGGCGCCGCTGCCATTCGTGCTCTGAGAGACATCGGCCCGAGGGGCCGCCAACTTGTACCGCCTGGGTGTGGTGGGCGCCGCAGTCGTGCAGGATTTCTGCCACCGTCACACCGAATGGATATTCATAGACGCCAGGGCGCTCGCAGTCGCCGCTGACGGAGTGCAATTTGGTGCCGCTGCTGTCCGGGGTGCCAATGGCAGACCACCAGGCGCCGCCGTGCAACGCAATCTGCGCTGCCGCACAGAGGGTTTCCACGTTGTTGACGATGGTGGGCTGGCCCATGTAGCCCTGCTCGACCGGGAAGGGCGGACGGATGCGCGGGGTTCCGCGCTTGCCTTCAAGCGATTCGATCAGCGCGCTTTCTTCGCCGCAGACGTAGGCGCCTGCGCCTACATGGATGGCGATGTCGAAATCAAAGCCCTCCACGCCCAGAATATGGGTGCCCAGCAAACCCAGGCTGCGCCTCTGGGCGAGTACGGCCTCCAGGGACTGGAGCAGATAGCGGTATTCCCCACGCAGGTACAAAAAGCCGGTGCGTGCGCCCAGCAGCCATGCTGCCACGGTCATGCCCTCGAAGACGGCATCGGCCTGGCGGGTCAGCAGCACGCGGTCTTTGAAAGTGCCAGGCTCGCCCTCATCGGCGTTGCAGACCACCACGCGGGTGCCGCCTCCGGGTAGGGGCGCGTCGCGGCACAGCGACCACTTGCGTGCGGTGGGAAAACCTGCACCACCCCGTCCGCGCAGCCGGGATGCGGCCAGCTCGGACAAGGTGGCCTGCGCACCCCGTGCAAGGGCAGCCTGCAGCGCCTGCCCTTGCAGGAGGGGAGCATCCAGCAAGACACCGCTGCGGCGCACCTGGTCG
>C687J35021_10001950_pt1 | contig 15035 bp, 22 predicted proteins | sample RifCSPhighO2_12_FD_35021 | JGI IMG/M metagenome (IMG submission 35021)
TCACTAGCTGCAACTTGCTCCGCCCCGATAAACTCTTTCGCCAGTTCCCCCTTTCCTTGCATTGCCACTACGAGTCCTTGCCGCTGCCCAGCAGTATCGGCNGGGGCAAAGCGAACTCCGCTAGATTGGCGTAGAACTTTTTTCATCAGACTCGCAGCGGTTGACTTCCTNGTTCCNGGNGTGCCGACCAGCAGAATATAATGATTCGGNTANATATCCATAGGCCCAAACGGAAGCCAGCACCGCCGCCCCAATGATGAGGCGATGGCGCTGATAGCACTCCAGATGTGAAAGAGCCTAGGTGACTCGGTGTCCTCAACCATCCGTAGATAGTCAGTTAGATACCGGCAATTAAACTCAGGTAGAGCTGATTCCGGCACAATCTCACGCCTTGCAATCGAGGTTCCATTGAATGTGGTGCATGAAATCTACGATTCCAGAGGCCGCGTCTAATGGAGTCCGATCGTTCAGCACGGTCAGATTATGCACTCGTGGGTTGTCCACGTATCGTCTTGAGTCATTAACCCAATCAGTCTCAGGTCTATGAGTCTTAACCAGAAGAATGTTTTTGGGGTCAGTTATTTTCTCAAACTCCTCTACCTCGGCAGGGAATCCTACGTCAGAGATAAGAATGAGTCCTGGGATTTTTCCAATCCAGCGTTGATTCATGATAAGGGTTTTTCCCCAGAATCCATGACCATATCTAGGTTTGATAAAATCCTCAGAGAACCCGATCATAAACTCGCGAATCGTTTGCCCGCCTAACCTCTCCTGCGGGCCGTCCTTCACTCGATTATATTCCCCATATGTCCTAACCCCACAAAAGCCCATAGCAATCTCCCGCATCGGAGTTGCCAGACTATGCAGATGATTCGGAATATCGCACTCCAAGCATAAGATTTCTCTCAGCGCCAGCGCGATTGTGTCTTTGCCGCTCTTTGGAGGGCCATTGAATCCCACAATATACAATGGGTTTGTCTCGATTTCAGTCATCTTATCCCCCGTCTGGTAGGGCCTCTGGAGAGAATCAAATCCCTCCAGAGGTTTAGATTCTTAGCCCTTTCACGACCTCTCGGTCGAGCGGAACTTATTCAGCGTAATAGCGAATCACATCGTCAGCAGTCAGAACGTAGTTCACGCCAGCCTTGACCCTGATGGTGCCGGCCACTGGCTCGCTGATTACTGAATCCCGAGTCACATTGACCCCAGCCCGCTCAATAGCAATGACGCAGTTGGCCAGCGTGATATTGGCGAGGCCCGTGACGATATCGGCCTGAGTCGCAGTGACTTCGGCAGCCGTTACGATATGCGAGCCAACCCGGAACGCCGCACCATCAACTACCATCGCATCGAGTTCGACTCGAAGTTGAGCAGCCGCGCCCGGAGACATTTCGTCCAGCATACCGCCGCCTGCCTGCGAGGGAGCAACATCCGGATTGGGAATCAGAGCCTTAAGAACGGCAACGTCAGTGCCATCGTGTGGGTAGGTGCCGATGACGGCAAGACCAGTGGTAGCGCCCATGAGTCATTCCTTTCAAAGTTTAATGAGAGTTGAACTTATACGGTCGAGTTCATGAGGGTCTTTTATGTTACGCCAAGGAGTCATTCCTTTACCCCAGCGCAATCCAAACTCGCCCTCAGTCTTGATCCTGACCATATGCCCATTGATTATTATCGGTCTATTCATAACATGCAATAAGTTATGAGCAGCCTCCTTCCATCGAGGATGGCTCGTATCAAGTTGACTCACAAAGCTATCGTGCACCTGAAGAAGTAGTCGGAATCCATGTGATTCATAGTCCATCTTTAGTGGTTCAGCCTTGAGGTCTGGGTTTGGTCCATCACGAAACCGCTCTGGGATATGCCCGAAATCGAGTTCATACATAGAACGATTCATATTGCCAGCAGTCCCGCTCTGCCCAATGTAGGCTGTAGCCTCCCGCTGAGTTCCATTGTCCTCTGGATTGCCTAGGAATCTACGGGTCACACCAAATGCATTGGTGATTGTGCCAGTTTCCTTAAGCATCCTTGCGATGTCGCCATACCATTCTTTACGAGTCAGACGTGGATACCTCTTGCGGTAAGCCAGCATCAGCTGACCACATACCTGCACGAGTTGGTTCTGCTCCATCGACTCAGGATTCTTCATGCCCAATAGTCTGGCGGCCGCAATCACCGCTTCACGTCCCATCTGGATATAAAGAGTCATAGCTGCCATCTGGAAGTTTGTGCCATGCACGATCTTCTTAGCAAGCTGTCGAATCCCTGTGATAGGATGAACCACCTCTGGGTCCTCGGATTTCTTACCCGCTACGATCCAGTCGTAAGGTCGTTTGAAAAACAGCTCGCCATGAATTGCGTGAGCGTCAAATCCTGATTCTGCAACCTCAATTTTCTTTGGATCATTAGATTCATAAGCAACGAATACATCATCGGATTGGCTGTAATCAACATCGAGCAGGATATTCCCGTCATCTGCCACCAGCCAGTCGCGATATGTCTTTCTGATATTTTGCGCATTTCCGCCATCCCAAAAATTGGATTTCTTCGAGCTGAATCGAGTCGTCTCAGTTCCGGCTGCCTGATATGCTGTGCGAAACCTATCAGTCTCAAGCCACATATTGCAGACGTTACTGATTTGTTTATCCGGCTCCATCGTTTGCTCTAGGGCTTCGATAATGTAGGCAAATAACGGATGCTCAGTCTTTGCCATCTTTAGTGGAATCGCCCCGGCGCTGGGACTATTTCCACCGGCTTTTGATTTACTACTATCAACGTACCGTCCTCTAACATTGCGCTCTCTGAGTCCAAGCAGGTCATACAAAAGAGAACATTTTTGGGCAGGTGAGTTGACGTTAAAATCGGCATCGCAAATAAGGTATCTGAATCTTGCTTCGGCAATTTCCTTCTCCTTAGTTAGCTTTACCTTATGTTCATTCCTGCGCTTGAAGTCAGCCTTGACTCCTCGCATAGACATACGCTGCCCGGATAGCATACGCATGAACACATCATTATAGTTGTGCCGCATTGACTCATTCTTCATAAGCAATGCTAGAAGATACTTGCAGTTAAAGATAGTATTATAGCAATCCATAGCATTATAGCGCCAATAACGCTCCATGGATTTCTCACCTCGCCCGCCTGATTTCTCATCTTCCTGTCCTTTAATATCATCCTTCCAGTATTGGAAGTTATCCAAAAGAATCGAAGAAATAAAATCTAGGCTCTTGGGAGTCTCCATATATAGCGCGAACCAGAGTAGCATGGTGTCCAGCAGCCAGTTGTTAGGCGGGCACCGATACTTGATTCCGTAGGCGGTATCATACATTCCGTTCTGCATTACTTTAAGTACGGGCGACTCATTGATATCTCGCATGATACTCCAAGCAATCTCATGGTCACTTGGGTCCTGCCAAAATACGCCATTATCGGAAAACTCGTCATAAAAAGGTATGACAAAACTTCTAACGGTGCCATCTTCTTTGAGTCCTGTGTATCCAGCACAAGTAATTTGCGCCGGATAACAACCTGTTTCGATGTCGTGAGATATAAGCACGCATGAGGTGAGGAACTCCCTCGCAGCAATACAATCGTCAATCGTCCTACACACAGAATAGACAAACTTAGGTAGATTCCGCTGCTTTCCGTGGAAAAACCTACCAACCTTTTCCCAATCTCGTTGAAGAATCCATGCGCCGAGAGGAACTTTATATGGCTCATACTTATTCTCCTCGTCCATTCCCTCGATGAGCTTTTCATCTATTCGTTGATGAATCGCGGTGATTGGGTAGGTGATGATACAAGTTGTGCCTTCGTAGGTGTAGACTCCGCCACGCATCTTATCAAGAGTAGCAAGCTTAGAATCACCACCAGCCAATACGCCAATGACAGCGGGGCAAGACACAACGATAAGACGAGGACGAATCGTGGCGATGCGCTGTCTAAACGCCGCCTCAATGTCTTTAAGTTTTTCACGGTCGAATCTCCATATCTTTTCGTTGCCTTTGCGAATCAAAGGATTCTGCACCAGATTATAGATATCCGTGCACACTACATCATTACGTCTGATTCCACAGCGGCCAAGCATTTTGGTAAACGCAGGTTCATATCCCTGCGACACCTTGAACTTGTCTGTGATGTAGAGAATCTTGCCGGATACTTTGGTCATGGGATTCCTCATTGACTTAAATGTATCCACGAAGTCTCCCTCATGGATACAGATGAATCAACTTTAAGCCCCCGCAAGGCTAGGAATCAACTCGGTATCATAAGTCCTAGCCGCCTCGATCTTATCTCGAATTGCGCTAGTCCCCTTTTGCTCCACGAAAATCTGCTGCCCTGTATAAAGAATAAGCACCGTTCCTGTTTCGTCGTCCTCCCCTACTTTGGCCATTCCAGGAATCACAGCCGCGATCATGTTTGGGTCCACATATAAGCGTTCATCAGACCCAGCGGCATTGAATCCAATCAGTCGCTGTGATGGTTTAAGGTATGACATAGCAGTTCTCCTGACTCATAGGTGGAACCCTGCTGACCTTCCCGCGTGGGTTCGGTTAGGGAGAGTAAACCTGCGGTTGCTTCTGACCTGTCTTTGATTCTGGATATTGGGGGTGTGTAATCAAAGCCAATCGCCGGCAGGGTTCCATGTAAGAGTCGGCAGACTTTACCCGGTCTGCCAGCGGGTTAGATCACTTCTTCGCAGATTCGAGTTTGAGTCGAGCATACGAAATGCTCGGATCATTCTTGTCCTTCTGCTTCACGATCTTGGCGCGGAACTGGTGTCCCTTGGAGTTTAGAACAACATCGCCAAGCTTACCCGCGTTCTCGCAACCCATATCTGCGAGCCACGCACGGATTCGGCCAATGCCATCCTGTGCCTTCTCCGGAACGATCCACAACTTTTCAGTGTGAGTCTTTCCGACGACCGACTCCTTGTCCACACCCTTCTCGGTGACTGCGACTGCTTCCAAGACCTTGAATTTGAATTCGGCCCAATAACGCTTTTCATTGTCTTTGTTAGTGCCTTCACCGAGTTCGGCTTCGACCGTCTCAAAGTCAAAGATTCCGGCAGGAAGGGACTCAAATCGAATCTCTTGAATGTCGGAAACGTCAATGTCAGCTAGGTCAGCCAGCGAGAAATCTTGAAGTTCTTCGCTCATGGATAGAATCCTTGTGTTGCTTTGGGTTATGTTGTGTTGTGTTGTGTTGCTTTGGGTTTGGTTACGTCTGCTTCATCATGCGCTCCTCTTCATTGCGGCAAGCCCAGCGATTCCTTTTGGTTTCGCTGTATCTGAATTTGGCGATCCCTCCCCGAGAATCTTTGACTCAGCAGGTTTCTCCCCGGCTGGGACAAACTCACCTTTGCCGTGAGTCTTTAGCCACGAGTCAATAGGCGGATACCCAGGATTAGCAACACCACCAATGTTACCCACAAGATTCGAGAAAGAGTATTCATCGATGGTTTTCCTTTCATTGAAGTGCCCTCCACAGATGCGTTCGTCACTCATCCTAAAGTTGAGAAGTCTCTGACTCCCTGTAGCATTGGTCTCCATCCACGCTATGTCGGTGAAGAACTTTGACATAGTGAGTGCGTGAGGTCGGCTGCTACTCTTTGGAATCATCTTGGTCCACAGAACCTTAAGGTCTGTCTCCTTGATGTTGCCGAGTTTAGCGCCTTCGGGTTTCTCGGTTTTGGTAAACTCATCCGGGTGCGCAATCACGATAACGTGACACGGTAGTCGCTGGATTACCACTAGAGTTTGAGTCAGCTTATTAGCTGCCGCCTGATAAAGCGGGCGCATCTTAGGAGTATCGATTTCGGCCAAATCAAATCCCGCATCTTGTGCGGCCCACATCATAACCGACTGAACATATGAAGTCCAGGAGTCTATTACCAGCACCGTAGATGAATCCATCCGAGCTGGGAACAATTCCCATACCTCTGAGTTCGGCCAATCATCCTTGCGCGAGAAGGTTGCCTGAGTCGTATCGTTCCAGATGAACCGTGGCGAGGAAATAAACTCTTTCATGAAGTCAGCGAATCGATGATCCACCGATCCATCTTTCATGGTGTCACCCACGTTCATATGATATAGGTGCGACTTGGCTTCCGGCGGCAACATGGACAAGGTTTGCAAGGCCACATCGCCATCGAGATATAGGACATTGAATCCTTGCTGAGCCGGTAGTCCGGCATAGTAGGACTTCCCTATCTTTCCATCCCCAATGAGTAGCAACTTCACTAGCTGCTTCTCTGGTGGCGCTTGATCCATGCGAGGCATAGTTGATTCTCCTAATTAAAGAAGCGGCGAGGATTCATATACTCAGCCGCTGGTTCCGGCAGCCCAAGATCTGCTGCTTGTTTCTTCACCAAATCCCACCATTCAGATTTGAATAGAGGTTCTGGTGATTCAAATCCAAAGAGCAAGGCAACTGATCGAGCGATCTGGACATAGCGTTTGTCCTGCCACAAGTCACCCTCATAGATGATTTGGTCATCGATTGAGTCGCCAACCTTCTCTTTGTTCTTCTGAGCAAGAGTGTAGTAATACCAACACGCTTGGCAGGCTAGATTCCTGTGGAGGAATCCGCTCGGCTGAGTCAGTTCCGGATAGACCGGATGCTGGAGATGAAGCTTTGGCTGGGTCATGATTCCTGTCCCACCCACTCCAGCGCAGCCGCTGGATACAATTGGACGTTGCCCGGCTCGCGCTCGGACTCGACGCAATAGCCAGTGCTCGTGAGTGACGTGGTGTAATACCCCACGACCCGGCCCTGCCAGCTTGCGCCCTCGATATTCTTGACTCGTGTGCCCATACGCCAGCAGCCGAGCGGACCTTCGATCCTCATGACTCACCTCCAAACACATCAATCTCGCCAACGATCCAGGGTTGATCGAGTCGTGGTGCCTTGGGTTCCTCGCCCATGAGCAGCCACATTTCGATAGTCTCCCGCTCACGACTGGTGCAGGGTTCAAGGAATCGGCAAGGCTTATTATAAAACAAGCAGCCGCCATCAGTCCTAGGAAAGAATCCCATTTCCATGTATCGTTGAATCGACTGAAACTCCAGCACCTTGTTCGTGAGCCATTCCTGCACATCCTCAGACGTGCGAGAGAATGGATACAAGGTGACTCGTGGTTCGAGAATATCTACGTAACAATCAAGATACAAGACCTCGAAGTCATCCACTGGATTGCCTTGTATATGTTCGATGGCGATTCCATATGGAGTCTGCTGACTGTCGAACTTATACTTAGCCGTCGCATCATTGAGCGAGCGTCGATGAGTTTTAATATCGGTGGTGCGGAAGCTGCCTGTGATAAGGTTTCTCATCACGGCATCCATGAATCCGGTGAAGGCAATGCCCCTACCATCAGGGAGGGTTATGCCTTTGAATCGAATCTCAAATGGAACCTCAATGGCGGGCACGATGAGTCCCTCTGGATTCTTAATCATCGCGAGTTCATAGTCTGCCATCTGCACCGACTCAAGCATCTCGATCAGAGTGCTAAGCCCGGCCTCGCAAGAACGATAATCGTTTGNNTCNCGTTGCTCAAGTTCATATGGATAGGCTTCGAGNTAAGCCCAGATCGCCTGATTCTCATCCTGAGTTATCAGATAATTCTGGTAGCCTTTATGCAGGGCTGTCCCCACATCGGCTGCGAACATATCCTCGCCTCGATCCCGCTGAGGGTAGAGTTTCTGCAACTCAAACTTGCGGTTGCAAGATGAGAATACATTCATGGATGAGTAGCTGACTCGGAGATAATCCATCAGTCAAACGCTCCCTCACCAAAGAGATTTTCCAAGGAGTCCATAACTTCGGACTGCACTTTGGGTCCACTCTTGCTTCCACCCCTGCGACTCGTTGACTTCTCCGCTTTCTTGATGCGGGCAAGTCCCATTGATTCCCTCATTCCTCGAATCATGGTATGCACATCCGCATCAGCGATCAGCATCTTATACTCCGGGTTCTCCTGAAGTTCTTGCATGATCGAGCGAATCATCTGGCCGAACAACTCAGCGTCGAACATTACATCGTAGATGCCATCGAGTAGCGTTACGAATTGCTGTTGCTCGGTGCTGAGGTCAGCAGGCAGTTCACGAGTCGGAGCTGTGGCAGGAATCTCATCATCGAACTGAGGCATCAACCCATGATTGGGGCTCCTCAGTTCTTCGGTTGATTCATCTGCTGCAAGATCAGCCAAGCCTCCGCTACTGCTGTCAAACCCCTTTGGTTGAGGGCTATTTGTGATTCCCCCAGGTTTAGAATCACTGGGAAGTTTGAGTTTTCCCAATGAACCTTGAGGCTTTGGATCACTTGACTCACCGCCTCCTGCTGGCTGTGGCTGTGACTTGGGTTTACCGAAGCCGAGTCGCAATTTGCCTGCGATTGCAGTTGTTGCGGCATCTTGTGCAGGTGCCTCAAGTAGTGGAACCTGTTCAGATTCAGCTTGGACATCATTGCCAGCCGAACTTGAATCGGGGGAAGTTGCATCCCCGCTATCCGCTGCATCGCTTCGTTCATTCACTGATTCCTTTTGCTCTCTCTGCTTCTTAAGCAGCTGACCGAGACTCGTCATGGCTCATTAAGTCCTCTAGGTTTTCCTGAAGTTCATGGCGGATATTCCGGCTGCGCCATACTACTACAGCGTCATGCCTTGATCCGTCTGCCTCAGTGTGCGAATGAATCGAATGATGAAACCGGAAGTGCTTATAGGGTCGCCCCTTTCGCTCCAGCGATTTTCTCGTTCGGGATAGCATGACCCTGACTCGTTGAATTACGGCCTCGCCCTCTCCGGGCTTTGTAAGGAACATAACTCGCTGATCGTCGTTAATCCTTCGTAGGATTTCCCCGAGCAGGTTCCGAGTCTGGTCAACGTCAACCCCATTAAGTCGGATTGTCATTGATATTCTCCGATGAAATCTCGATGCAATATAACATATAAATTACCTAATGTCAAGACCGATCCAGAAATTATCTTTCGATTCGTATTCTCATCTGACCCCAAGAGCCTTTTCCGTAGTCACTGTGAGTTGTTACTAGGAAGAAGTTCTGACTCTTGAATCGATCATACTCACACATACCGAAAGCAAATTCCTGGAAGAACGTATTGCCATCTGCGAATCCAGTTTTAGCCAATGACTCGGTGAAGTTTCGATTGCATTGGTAGCATAGACGCACAGATGGCCACAGCTCTGACTCAAATACTGGAGGTTGAGTTCCGCATGAGGTACAGAGAATACGTTTCATAATGAGTCCTATTGGTGCCACTCAAAGTGAGGGCCGTCGATGAAGTCTGGTCCTGGATGACGGGCCGAATATGCCTGAGTTGCCGCAGCATATGCCACTAACTTATCACCGCCATACTCACTGAGTCGTCTATCCCAGCACCCACCCCAGATGATGTGATCTGCGTAGCCTAATCGAGTTGCCGCAGTATCCACCGCAAGCGCAATCTTAAAGCAGCCATCCCAATCCCATTTAGGGACTCCATTGATGAGGGGCACAAGGTCCATGGCCCACCCGAAGCCATCAGGTTGAATCAGGTGTCTTGAGTTCATAGTTTTGGAGGTTGCACGCTCCACATTTAGACGCTGATCTTCCTTGGTTCTGACTCCATCAAAGAAAATAAAATCGATGGTGGATATTTTCAGCGCCTCTATGGCTATTTGTTTTAGCTCTGGTTTGACTCCTTCCATTTCTTTCAGGGATTTCTGACTCCATATGAACTGTGGATGAATAGGGGCGGCATTAACCAGAGTCTGCGCTCCTTCTGCCTCTACTCCACCACGGGTTTCTTTACGTAAGTCATCCATTGAAGAATCAAAGTGTTCTTTGAAATCGTCAACGTAGTCTTTAAGGTCGGCTAGCATACCGGCTAACTTGCTGTTGGGTATCATGACTCATTCCTCCTTGTGTTGAGAAGCAGCACCTTATGCAGTTGCGGCTTCATGTAGTTGGGGCCTTTGAGAACCTTACCATCCTCACGTAGAATCGGATTCCCATTCTCATCTGCCTTAGTTAGATTCGAGGCATGGATTTCTTTCAGCACAGCGCCTATAGGAATACCCATTTCAATTGCGAGTCCAACACAGACATAGATTATGTCACCGATTGCGTCGGCCATTTCGAGAACATTGCGAGTTCCGCTGGCCTCGATCAGCTCTTCCACCTCCTCTTTGATTAGTTCGAGTCGCATCTTCAAACGTTCATCATCCATATGACTCAATTCAGTGTCCGGGAGATTCCGTTTGAGCGGCTGTTTATAAAATAGATGAAACGACTCTACCATGGGCTGCCAATGACAATGCACACTGAGGCTTTGCTCAAGAGTCTTTGCCATGTGCCGGTTGTCCATACGTTGAATCATATCTAGCGCAAGGGCTAGCGCAGTTGGGTATGTACGTATATTCATTGATTCATATCTCCTTTGTTCGCGATCCACGCGGCTGGGATTGCCGGGGGTGAGGAGAACTCAACCTCGACTCCTAAGAACTTGGCATACTGAATATACTCAGCGTGGCTACCTCCGTTGATATTCATCTTGCCTTTGTCAGTTTCAATACTGAGAATCTTTCGATCATTGTTAAGTCGAATCTTAATCATGTCGTTTTCCTTTCGGATATAGTGTGTCTTTTACTACCGCTACAATACTATTCTTGCGCCAGTATTGCTCACATTGAGTCGGCAATACTTGCTCAACGAAATCAACTACAGCAAACTTCCATATCTCTGAGTCACCTCTCTGGGATTTTTCTATAGCATCTCGCTTGCTGATAGCAAGAATATATTTGACTAAGACTTGCTGAGCCATTGGGTCTGTGATTTCGAGTCGATAGATGCCGGGTCCAATAATCTTTGGCTGATTAGCTATCTCCGATTTGGTGTATAGGTTTCCGTAGTTCTTTGCCATTGTCTGCTCCTATGAATCATCATAGGACAGGCTCTCCGCTTACCCCGTCCTTCCCAAGGTCAGTTATGCAGTTACCAACTGACTTTCCGACGATATGCTCCCGACTATCCGACTTGCCGATCTCGGCGAGGATGGCGTCTGCGAGTTTGTGAATAGAGCGACCAGCGTTTTCCGTAGGAATGTTATAATTTTTCGCAATGATCTCGACCAACCGCTCCCGGTCAATCGCGGGCTCAGCGTGGCGAAAGCATGATGGCGGTTGATCGGGTGTCGCGCCGAAGTGCAGTTGGGCGCCCTCGACCGACACGAAACGTTTGCCGCAGTGGAAGCATACCCAGCCACGCCCCTTGGTCGGAAAATCATATGTCGAATCGATTGGTGGCTCGCGAAGGCCGTCAAGATGCGCCTGAACATCGGCGAGCTGGTCCGGCGTAAGATGCGCCACGTCAAGCTCACTCGCTGGGTGAGCAATGTGGCGCTCGATGAAACCGGCGGCCTTATCGCACATGCAAGCATCGGTTAAATCTGGTCGTGCTAAAGGTTCCCGGATATGCGCAGCAAGGCCGCGCATCGCCTTGGCCAGCGCCACAAGTTCTGATGCTTCGGTCATGGCTGTTGCTCCCTGTGTTCGGGCAGTGCCGCATTGGCTTGCTGTTTCACAGCGTTGGCGATTGCATCGTCCGGCCCAACAAATAGCGAGTAGTGATCCAGCGTGACCCGCAGAGCAGCCCGCGCTTCTTCCAGTTGGCGGGTGAGGTTGGCGTTCAGCTTATTAATATCAATTGGCGAATCGCCAAATTCGTTGGTCTTGTCAGTCGGTCGCTCGATCTCATTCTTCATGGTCGCCTCCTTTGGCGCGAGCGCGGATATACTCGGCTCGTCTATGCAGCGACCGGGCACGCTCAAAGGCCATATGGTTTGTCGCCAGTGTGACATATGGGTCGGCCGCGACCGCATCCTCAATTTCCGCCGCCACCTCCAGACGCTCCGCCAGATTCAAAAGTTCATCCTGAGTCATTTCTTCCTCCGCTTGTGGTTGGCCTTGCGCATGGCTTTGACAATAGAGCGAACGAGATCGGGTAGATCAAGGTCTCCGATAATGGATGTGCTTGGCGGATTCTTGGCATCAATATATAGCTGCAATGGATGAATTACCAGTTGCCGCTCTAGTTCGGCAATCGCCGCTGCGGTGAGTTGTTCTAGTTCATCTTGGGTCATTGGTCTAGCTCCTTTCTAGAGATTTAGGCTCCATAAGAGTCACATTGATTGCGGCTCCTAGGAGTCCTGTTCTATCCTGCAATGCTTGGAACGCGGCAACCTTCTCTTTTAAGGATGTACCTTTGATTCGCTGCTTACCAAGGGCGGCACGCAAAGCCATATCCGTGTAGAGTAGGATGCACCGCTGACTCGCACGAGTTACCGCCGTGTATAGCCACTCGCGGAACATACTTGCCTTATGTGAGTCGTGGCAGATAATAACCACCGTAGGGGCTTCGCCACCTTGCATCTTATGGCAAGTCACTACATAAGCAGTCATCAGACTCCCGACCTCAGCAAGAGTGCTGAACGGAATCTCGAAGCCATGCTGATCGTCACCGAATCGCACAGTCACAACATGGCTGGCCGGTCCCCTGTCTCGCTGCTCTTTGGCGCGGTGGGCCGCTTCGGACATAGCCTCCATTGACTCATGCAAGTCATCAAGTGATATATCGCCTTCGGCTTCTTCCACGTCGGCTAAGTATGCGTTGACCTCTGAAACCAATCCGAATCGTTGGTATTCTCCAGCATAACCAGCGTTCCGCGTTATGCTCACAATTATGCCAGTCATTCCGTTGGTGATTCCGACTACGTGGTCATTCCGGGTTGCCATGACTTTATCGCCAACTGCAAATTGCTTGCGCTCTCGGCCGCCGTCGATGATGTAGCGTGGTGAGTCGCCGTTGAAAATGATGGCGAGTTCTCGGTTGAGTGGGATTTGCCCGAGGACATAGCCTCTTGAGTTATCATGGCCATTGATAGGGGTGATTACAGTATCTCGAATCGGGTCATAGATATTCCGCTCCATGAGTTTGGGAAGCATGGCTCTGACTTGGCGAGAGGCCGTTCCGGCTTCACCTTTGAGTGGGATCATCTGGAAGGTGCCGACGGACTTTGGCATCTGGCCCTTAATGATTCTCCATGCGTTGTCCACGATCGGATTATCTTTGCCCTCTTGACGATGAATGTGAGTCAATTCCCATGAAGGCCATTTGGACATAGCGAATCCGAAGATTGATCGTCCATGCACAGGTGGAAGCTGATTTATATCACCGATCATGATTACGCGGCAAGTTGGTTTGAGTGCGACTCGGATTTGTTCCCATAAATCGAGTGAGGTCATTCCGGCCTCATCGATAATTATCACGTCCCAAGGAAGTTTGAAGGCTGAATTGTAGGTAGGTATGAATCGCATCTTGTTTACAATCTCATCGCGTTCGGTGTCGAAGTCCTCGAAAAATTCAGGGACAAAGCCTAGCATCCGATGAATCGTCATGATGTTACCATGCCATTCACGCGGGAAGTTCTTCTTAATCATCTGAGTCGATCGACCAGTAAAACCTACGAGGCATACAGATGGGACAAAGCGAGTCGGAGCTTCATACTCCTCATCGTCATCTGCCGCCGGTGGTGCCTTCCAGTAGGTTTCAAGATCGACTGAGGTTGTGCTATCTTTGATTCGCTCGACGATAGCTTTGGTGCAGGTAGTTTTGCCAGTGCCAGCCGCGCCAGTCATGCAAGCGAATTTCTCCTGCGATACTCCCTCTATTGCGGCAAGCTGAGTCTCGTCGAAGGGGAAGTCATCATCGATTAGCTTGGCCAATTTGGAGCCAATGACAATTGAGTCATCAGTCTGCACATCTGGCTGGGCTAAGGATTTGTTGATGATTGAGTCGCTTATGTGATCGCGGGCTTCGTTCAGCCGAACCTGATCCTCTACCAGCTTTTCTGACTCCTTAGATGGAGGCAATATCCTTGGCGAGGGAATTGGCAAAGGCTTAAGCGCGTTAGGGTTTAGTTTCTTGAATGATAAGGCCATGATTAGATTCCTTCGACCGGGCGCTTCTTAAAGAGTCCACCTTTGAATACAGTGGCTGTCCCGGTGCGCTTTACTTGAGTTGATTTGATGACTCGTGGAGGCTCAACCTTTGCGGGAGCGTCTGACATGAGATCATCAAGGAGTGAGTCGAAGAAGTTGGCCTTCTCTTTTTTGGCTGTGTCTTTCTTCTTTGACTCGGATGGGGGAGTAACCCTAAGCCATGTTTTTAGGTAGGCTTCTCCAGTTATCCGATTGCCTTTGGACCAATTTGCCTCGACTCGTGATGCCTGATCTTGCTTGATTTTGGCCTCGACGAGTTTGTCTCTCCATGCTTCGAGTGATTCGCAGAAGTCAATAAGGGTTTCTGGGCTTGTGACTTCGTATATCTCGCAGATGGATTTGTCGATTGGTAAGGCATTGAAGTTGAACTTTGAATCAAGTTCGAGCAGCACAAGCAGGAGGCGATCAACAGAAGCCTCATTCAGAAGTTCATCTGAGGTTATGAGTTGCAGGTGCTGCCAGAGCTTGATTCTCTGTATGAGGATACCTGACTTTGAGTCGAAAGGTTGCTTTAGCCGATCATACTTTACAGGATCGTAAAGACGATTCAAGAGATAGGCGAGAACCTGATAAGGATCAACTTGCCTCATTCTCTCAAGCGTATCGAGTCGCATGAAGTTCCATGCAGGCGATGGACGCATTGAGGCTAAAGTGCGAGTCAGGAGTTCTGACTTTATGTCATCAGGATCGAGGGTTCCGCATGAATGAATCACCATGTCTATCTCAGCCCAATCTAGTTGACCGATCACGCGACCAGTGATTTGGCAATAGAGATTGAATGGATTTACTGCGGATTCAGCGGCTAGTTCTGAGCANATTGAGTTGAGGAAACCAGAGTTCATGATGAATCTCCCTTCAATGGGTTCAATTGGATTCGGGAATTGGATATATAGTTACCTTGCGATTGTTTCGCATGGCCCAGAAACAATGAGTCCCAAACCACTTGCGATCAGCTGAATTGGCGTGATCTATGATCTTTGA
>C687J35021_10001951_pt1 | contig 15023 bp, 8 predicted proteins | sample RifCSPhighO2_12_FD_35021 | JGI IMG/M metagenome (IMG submission 35021)
GATGACCCTCATATTGTTGAGGCTTATATTCCTGAAGAATACAATCTGAAAACTTCTGGAAAAGGTCTTCAGTTAACGAAAAGAAATGAGTTAAGACACCCGGTTGGGATTGTTGCCGCCCGGTCGTTGAGATATTTTAGTACCAATGGTGAGGGTTTCAATATATTTCGCACAAGAGGAATGGCGGTTTGGTGGTTAAGACATATTTTTAATAGCTTTAATTGGTGGAAGGCATATGTAGTAAACGCTGAAGGCGAACGAAAAGGCATGCCAATGCTTTACATCGGGGAAAAATTCGGTTCAGCAACAGGGCATCAGGATAATGAAGCTGATATTGTAATTAGTGCATTTGAAAATGATCAGTGTATTGTTAATCCCGAATCTAAGGGTGGCGCAATCTTTGCGGTTGGTTATAGTGAGAGGGGTGGTCTATTTAATTCTCCCGATATGTATGGTGTCAAGACAATTGTGGGAAATAAATATAAAGGTGCCGGTGTTAAAGTAACTAACGGTATTACTAGAAATCTAAGACTCATGTCCGTACATGCACTGAAGAACAATGGTAAAGAAATTACCGAACAAAACCTATGTGATGAAATAAAAAAGATGAAAGTCGTTGTTCTTGACAGGCCAAGACACAAGAAACTTATTAATACGCTTATCAGTTTAAGTGTTCAGATAATACTAGTTAAGGATGACGATTTAACCCCCACATTTGCAATTATAAGAGGTGAGGTTGATCTGATTATAGGGGTTGGAGGTATTCCCGAAGCAATATTGAGTGCAATTATTATAGAAAAATTGGGCGGAGAAATGAGTCTCAGGATATTGCCAATGGAGGTAGCGCTAGATGAAAGATTATCGGGAAGTCTAAGTAATTGGGAACTTTTTAAAAAAAACGAAATAGATATTTTAAGGTGTTTCAAAATAGTTAAACCAGGTGCTGAAAACAAGGGTGAAGTACCATGGAATACGGTTTGGACTTCAAGGGATTTAGCTAAGGATTGCGATATGGTTTTCACTGCCAGTGTTATAAAGAAAAATCCATGGATAAAATTTCAAGATGGTGAAGCAGTTCCAGGGATAGAAGTTGACCACCAAACGGGAGATATAACAGTGCATGTTATACGTATCGCAGATAACAACNTGGAAATCATTCCTGTTATTTATACAACAGTTATTAAAGAGTACTTAAAGTTATATAATAAGAAAAATGGCGAGAATGGCAGGAAAAGAGGTGAGTTACTTCTTCAGTTAAGTAGAGCATATGCTGAATTTGGTATGTTTCGAGATGCCAAAGAATGCTTACAAAAAATAAAGATATGCGGGAAACAGGGTAATGACTTATCAAAGAGGTGTGACTCAATATATGAATACTATGAAGGCCTAGATGCACTCACAAACAAGCCTATTCTGATACCTGAGGTAGTAATAAAACATTTTGAAAAGGTTTGCTACCTCGATAAGGAAGACAATGCAGGACTCAGATCTAAAAATATGATTAAAAGATTTTATGAGTATCTAGGTGATAAATATTATCATAACCGAGAACATGAAAAAGCCATTACNTATTATAAAGAGGCATTAAAATACAGTCCGCATGAATTGAAGTTATATCGNAAGGTAAATTCAATTCAAATGAGAAATATATTGGGAGAATATTTTAATCGAATTGATAGAAGATTCAANGAATTTGGTGATAAAGAATCAATAGATTGGAAAAGATACAAGCTTGGAATTGCCCTGGAGGTTTTCTATAACAACGAAAAACGTTTTGATCTTTCGAGTAAGGAGCCTTGGCTCATCTTTTTCAGAAGAACTGTGCTACATGGCGAAAAACCCTCTTACAAATTAGCCATATTGATTAAGTTGTTATGGTTATATAAAAAGCTGAATCAGGCAAACNACCNGGAGTTATCTAAATTTTTAAACAAAGAATTTAAAATTAGTGAAGAGGATATAAATAGTATAATTAAATATAGAAAAATACATGAGAGATTTCAATCTATAGGAGAACTATACTATGTTAATGAATTAAGCTTGGAAGGCATATCAAATTTACTTCTTCCACAGGTAAGGGTGGAAAGTCAAAATGAATTGGAAGATGCTGACCTTCCGCTGAGTATTAGTTTTGTCGAGGCTATGGAGCGAAGATACAAAAATATATTGGAGGAGTTAAAAGAAGGATATAAAGAAGAGGCGCAGGAACATACTTATGCAGTTGCAGAGGCTTACCATTACGTAGGACTTGCATTACATGATATAGGTGATGATGAAGGAACAAAAATATATTATGACATGGCAATAATGAAATTCCGAGAAATAATAGAAAAATTTGAAGGAATAACGCCTGTTAACGCCCAATTTCGTATTGGCAATCTTTATGAAGAACTAGCATTGTTATTTGAAGATGAACAGATAGATTACTGTAATAAAGCTGTTGATGCATACATGTGTATTATAGACGAACAACGGTCAACTCAGTTGTTTGGTAATATACGCGAATTGATTCCAATTAGAATACAGCATGCTAACGAAAGAGTTGTATTCATTAAAAGTGAATTCTTTTTGGGGTAAATTATAATTATTCTAAAAGAAGGTTTTTTGATTGCTTTAAATATATTCCACTCATAACTATTACTTGCATAAATTCAAAAAAATTCTTTGTATTAAATCTTTCTTATAGACTATTATTAAACATGCCAAGGAAATATATATCCAGCTTGAAAAATGGTGAAATTGTAGATGATGTATTTCTTGTACTGAAAAAAGAAGTGAAGGAAACAAAGGAAAAGAAACCGTATCTCAATCTTCAGCTTGCTGATAAATCGGGCTTTATTGAGGCAAGAAAATGGGATGCAACTTCTCAAATCTGTGACAGCTTCCAAAAGGATACCTTNATAAAAATAAAGGGTATCGTTGAAACCTTCAATAATANCCTTCAAATCCGGCTAAATGAAATCTANCCTGTTCNGGATGCGCAGGTACCATTAAATGAGTTCATTCCACATACAGAAAAAGATATTACGGAAATGATGAATGAACTCAGACAGATAATTAAAACAATCAAAGACCCNAATCTCACTTTATTATTGAACGCCTTTTTTTCTGATGAATCTTTTTGTAAAACCTTTTCTACAGCACCCGCTGCCACGCAATATCATCATGCTTTTCTTGGAGGTTTACTGGAACACGCCCTTTCAGTTGCTAAATTGGCGGATAGTTTTTCAAAACTTTACCCTGCAATAAGAAGAGATTTATTAATTACAGGCGTCATCCTTCATGACATTGGTAAAACACGAGAGCTATCATATGAACGTAGTTTTCAATATACAGATGAGGGGTATTTAACCGGACATCTTATTTCTGGCGTTCTTATGGTTAATGAAAAAGCACAAAGAATAACAGGTTTCCCGCACGAACTACTTAATGTGCTTTTTCATATGATACTTAGTCATCACGGTGAACACGAATGGGGTTCACCTGTAAAACCAGGCACGTTAGAAGCAATTGCACTTCACTATTTGGATAATCTGGATGCAAAGATACAGGCTGCGACTAAGGCGATATCAGAAAATAAAGATATAAATAGTTCCTGTACTGAATACATAAAGATATTTGACCGTAAGTTATATAAAAAGTAGTGCATTAAAAATGTTTCAGATTAATTATATTTTGGGTTTGTTATTCATAATACAGCAAATCTCAGATTTAGACACAAATCGTAACTGGCTTAAAATACATCTAAATTAAATGTTATCCACTGATATTATCATTCAATTTATTCAAAGTAAAAAATACAGTCCTATGACTGCCGCAGAACTGGCAGAGCATTTTCATATTAGTGATGCAGAATACAAACAGTTTTGTGATCTTCTATATAATATGGAATTTGCCGGTGAGATTGTAAAAATTAAACAAAAGCAATATGCCTATCCAAAAAACGTCAACTTAATGATAGGTACGCTTGAATGTAACCCCAGAGGATTTGGGTTTGTTGTCCCTGTTAAAGAAGATGGTGGTGAAGATGTTTACATTAATGAAGAAGATATGGGTTCTGCCATGCATGNAGACCTTGTAGTTGTACGCCNTCCGGCAAAAGTTCAGATACCAAAAAGACGTTTTGAAAATAAAAGAGGGACTTCAGGTCAGATTGTTAATGTACTGAGACATATTAATGAGTTTGTAGTTGGTACATTTGAAAAAACAAAGCGACTACAGTTTGTCGCTCCAGATAACCCCAGATTATTTAAAGACATTTATATTGCAAAAGAGGATTCTAAGGATGCAAAACCCGGCGACAAGGTGGTTGCCCGGATTACAACATGGCCATCAAGACACCTTAATCCAGAAGGCGAAATTACTGAGGTTTTAGGGAAGGATGGTGACCATAAAGTTGACATTAATTCTATTATTTATCAATTCAGATTGCCGCATATATTTAACCACAAGGTAATGAATGAAACAAAACATATTCCTCATGTTGTTTCTCAGGAAGAGATACAGAATAGACTGGATTTGCGTAATAAGCTTATTATTACTATTGACCCTGAAGACGCAAAGGATTTTGATGATGCTGTGTCACTGGAGAAGGACAAACATGGTCATTGGCAGTTAGGCATACATGTAGCTGATGTTTCATACTATGTGAAACCGAATACCACTATTGATAACGAGGCACGGTATCGTAGCACAAGTGTTTATTTACCAGGTAAAGTTATTCCTATGTTACCTGAAGTATTATCAAACAATATTTGTAGCTTGAAAGAGGGTGAAAACAGACTTACCAAAAGTGTTCTTGCGACATTGAATGGTCATGGACATATTATTAGCTCCGAGATCAAACACTCTATAATTAATGTTGATAAGCGATTAACATACAATCAAGCGACTAACATTCTCAATGATGAAAAAACCAGCATACATATATCAGACGAAGCCCGGGGAATGCTAAAGAATATGGCACACCTCGCTCATTTGCTTTTTAAAAATCGCTTGGAACGAGGCGCTATAGAATTAGACATTCCGGAGGTTTCATTAAAATTGGATGAAAATGGTTTTGTTAAAAAAGTTGAGAAGGTTGAAAGGGATATTTCACATAAATTAATAGAGGAGTTTATGTTGCTTGCAAATGAGATAGTAGCAACATTTATGTACGAAAAGAAAATGCCATTGTTATATAGGATTCATCCTGAGCCTGATGAAGAGGATATGTTGGATTTTGCAGACTTTGTGCGAACTTTGGAAAATAAAAGAATAGACCCCTTTAAAAACAGACAATTACAAAACCTGTTAGATAGTTTACGTGGAAAGCCAGAGGCATACACTGTAAATTTAGTATTATTAAAATCAATGAAACAGGCAGTATATTGGGCAGGAGAGGGCAGACACTTTGCGCTTGCAATGGACCATTACACACACTTTACTTCACCCATCCGCCGGTATCCAGACCTGATTGTACACAGGATTTTAGACCAATATTTTTCAGGTGAATTATCGTCTCCTATGTTGCAAGAATCGTGGGTAAATTGTTTACCAGATTGGGCAAAACACTCATCTATAACAGAACGCAGGTCAGAAGATGCAGAGCGTGAAATTATGAAATTGAAAATGCTCCGATTCTTTAAAAATAGAGTCGGAGATATCTTTGATGGCGTGATTACCGGAATACAGGAATACGGTTTTTTTGTTCAGCTGAATAAATATTTTCTTGAGGGCCTAGTTCATATCCGCACATTAGTGGATGATATATACAGAATTGACAAAAAAAATATGGCGCTTGTTGGCACTCGGCATAAGAAGATGTACAGGATTGGCGCAGTTGTAAAAGTAGAAGTTTTTAAGATTGATTTCTTAAAAAGGGAGATAGATTTCATTATCCACAATGATAAAAAAAAGAAACGGAATTTTTAATTATTTCTATTTTGATAATTTTCAGATATTGGAAGAAATAAAAATTTGTTTTTGATTAAATTTTGTAAATAGGCGTTTATATATGTATGGTTACTTGATTCATCCATTACAAACAAATATTATAAGAATGTGAACTGCTAACACATAAAATTATGTGCTATTGGCATTCGTCTGCCAGAACCAAAAGCCTTTGATGTTACCTTGATTCCCGGTGCCGCCTGACGCCTCTTATATTCATTCCTATTTACCTTTGTAACAATTTCACGTACAGTCTTTTCTTCGAAACCCATATTTATAATTTCTTCAATACTTCTGGCTTCTTCAATATAAGCCTTTAGTATGCCATCGAGGATGTCATACGGCGGAAGTGAATCTTGATCAAATTGATTGGGTTTTAGCTCTGCGGAAGGAGGTTTATTAATTGAATTCTGCGGAATAATTTCTTTTCCACGATTTATATATCTTGCGAGTTCGTATACAGTTGTCTTTGGGACATCTGAAATTAAAGCAAGCCCCCCGCTCATATCTCCATAAAGGGTGCAGTAACCTACGGCTAATTCTGATTTGTTTCCGGTCGTCAAGACGAGATATTTGTATTTATTAGAAATTGCCATGAGGATGTTGCCTCTTATACGCGCCTGAAGATTTTCCTCAGTAATATCAAACGGTAGCCCATTAAATTCTGTTTTTAAAGTATGCTGGTAAGTTTCAAAAATATCATTAATTGGTATAGTTTTATATACAATCCCAAGATTTTGTGAGAGTTTTACTGCATCATCAATACTACCCTTTGAGGAGAACTTAGACGGCATAAGTACACCTATGACATTATCACTACCAAGCGCATCTACGGCTAATGCGGGTGTAACTGCAGAATCTATCCCACCGCTGAGTCCCATAACCACTTTTTTAAAACCACACTTTCTTACGTAATCTTTAAGTCCCAAGACAAGAGCCTTATGAATTGTTTCAATGGGGGTATAAATTTTATGTTCGGTTTGTACTAACGGATTTTCAATGTCAACCACTACAAGGTCTTCTTCGAAAGTAGCTGCCTGCGCAATAAGTTTTCCTTCTGCGCTTATTACACTACTATTCCCATCAAACACTAATTCATCGTTTCCTCCTACCTGGTTAACATAAATAAATGGAATGTTGTACTTTTTAGCACCATGGATGAGCATACGTAATCGGATTTTTTCATGCTTTTCTACAGTAAACGGAGAAGAAGATATATTTATGATTAAATTTGCCCCATTAGATACCAGCTTCTCTATTGGGTTCATCTCATATAAAGGGCGTGTCCAGAATTCTTCATCATTCCATATATCTTCACATATGGAAATGCCCAGTGTATGGTTTTTAAATTTTACAGGTGAAATTGTATATGCTGGCTCAAAGTGGCGACATTCGTCAAAGACGTCGTAAGTAGGCAGAAGAGATTTATGATGAATAGAAACTATTTTTTGGTCCTGGATGAATGCAGCGGCGTTGTGAACAAGTTTTCCGTACGATCGTCTGTTTTTATCTACAAAACCTATTATAGCTGCAATACCTAATATCTTACGTGATATTTCATCTAAAAACTTAATATTTTCATCTATGAACGCAGGTATGTCCAGAAAATCCTTTGGTGGATAACCAGCAATGGCTAGCTCTGGAAAAATTACAAGTTCGGCACCTTGTTTTCTGGCATTGTCAGAAAATAAAAGGACTTTTTCGGTATTTTTTTGAAAATCACCTACCGTTGGATTTATCTGTGCAAGTGCAATTTTCACACGAAAATACCAGAATTAATTGTGTTTTATTATCGAACTATTCTTGTCTTTTAAATTAAACAACGTTACGTAAATCAAATAAATTTGCACTATATTAAGTTCGAATTCAATTAAATAGTAATAAAGAGGCAACATTGCTATAGCTTATTGCTTTTCACAAATTCCATGTTTTTATTAATTCTTAGAATCTGATGTATGAGATTTTAATTTGTAGTTTCGTGATTAGCAAATAAATTTTATGTTATATTGGTTTTCGTTAGCGCTGTTTTAATTTTATTCATCTTTGACTCAAGTTTATTACTTTTAGTTACAGGGTATGTCTTTGCTTTTTTAAGGCGTTTGAATGGTTCTGGTAGCCGAGAAAGATTGTTTATAGCATTCTCTTGAATTTCATGTATAGACGGTAGCTTATAGTATAACTTGCCTTTCTTTATTGCTTGTATAAGAAGTGGTGCCCCTTTATTGTTTTCATCCTCAAGTCCAATTACATCTGCAGTAAAGTTACCGTCTTTATCAAAACTGCGGTATACCTGTTTCTTGCCCGGGTATGTTATTTTGTCTTTACTAAACTTCATTTTTGGAATTGATTTATTATTGTGTTCCAGTTCAACCAGTTTATAAACCCCGCCCAGTGCAGGTGCATCTTTAGAAGTTACCATTTCAGTACCTACACCAAATGAATCAACCGAAGCATCATTTCTAAGTAGATAATCAATGCGCTCCTCATTTAAATCACCGCTGGCAATTATTTTAACATGCCGTAGTCCTTTATTATCCAGAATCTTTCTTACTCTTTTGCTGAGTTTCACAAGATCGCCACTATCAATACGAACACCTATCAGCTTTCTACCAATAGTAGCTGCATGCTTTGCTCCTGTTAAGGTGTCGTAGGTATCAATGAGTAAATTAGTATTATCTGGAAATGTCTTATAAAATTTATGGAAGGCGTTCCGTTCGTTTTCAAAAGCCATTACCCAGGAATGCGCAATAGTGCCCATAGCTGGTATGCCCAGTTTGTATGCTGCAAATATATTGGAGGTTCCTTTACATCCTCCTATAAAACAAGCCCGTGCTGCAAGTATCCCAGCCTGTGGACCGTGAGCCCGCCTAGTGCCAAAATCAATTACATCACGCCCACGCGCTGCGTGTACGATTCTGGATGCTTTAGTTGCAATTAATGTTTGAAAGTTAATGGTTGAAAGCAAATATGTTTCGATAATTTGCGCTTCGATTATTGGTGCTGTAATCCTCATTATTGGTTCTTCTGCAAAGGCTATTGTTCCTTCAGGCATAGTATATATATCGCCACCAAACTTAAAATTTTTTAAGTACTCAAAGAAATTTCGGCTTACATGGCTAAAAATTGGTAAATCCTTTAAGAATTTAATAGTATCATCTGAAAATTTCATTTGTGCAAGATAATGTAATGATTGCTCAATCCCTGCAACAACAAGGTAAGAGCGGTTTTCCGGTAGCTGTCTGACAGACAATTCAAAAGTTGCAATATCTCGAATTTTATTATCAAAATATCCAGCCGCCATTGTAAGCTGGTATAAGTCAGTAACAATACCGAGTGAACTTTCTGATAGAAAGAGTGATTCTGGTATGTTCATCTACGATTTATGGTTTTTAAGGTTCAGGTCGTACTGCTTTCCAACAAGGAATATGATATAAATTTATATAAATTAATGATAAGGAATAATTAAATAACTAGATATTTTTAAATCAAGTTTTTTATTTTGATTTTAATTATAGCAGAAATTACCAATAAATTTTACTATATATAATACATAAATGCTTTTATGTTCAAAAATCATAAAAAATATTGCTGAAAACATACCTTATAGTTTTTATAATAATTTTAATGTCCAATGTGCACCTTAAAATAAGGTAATTATATCTGCAATTATTAACTTTAAGAGTATTTCAATTTATTATGTATTTGTATGACTTGGCAGGTAAACGTTTTTTAATAACCTCGGGGCCCACGAGGTGTTATATAGATGCTGTGAGGTTTATCAGTAATAAGTCCACAGGCAATTTGGGGGCTATTGTTGCAACAGAGGCATTAAAAAGAGGGGCTTCTATTACCTTTATATATGGAGTTGGGAGCACTATACCCGATGTCACTTTATTGGATAAAGTGGATATGCGTCGTATTAATCTTATTGAAATTGAAACAATTGATGATTTACTAACAANCATTCAAATAAAATTAAGAGAACGTTTATTTGATGTTATAATTCATGCAATGGCTGTGGTTGATTATAGTCCCGAAGNATATATTGATGGGAAAATTGCTTCTGATAAAGAGAAACTACAAGTANCCTTTTCAAGAACACCGAAAGTTATAAAATTAATAAGGAATCAATGGNCAAATGCCTTCTTGNCTGGGTTTAAACTTGAAGTTAATTTAACAAAGGATGAACTTATTGAAAGGGCACATATATCTATGTTAGAGTGTGGCTCAGATATTATAGTTGCAAATAATATTAATGAGATATTGGAAGAAAAACATAAAGCATACATAATTAATTTGCATAAAGAAATTGAATCCGTATGTGAAACCAAACAGGAAGTATCTAAGAATTTGATAGATATAATATCAAAACGGCTAGAACATACTAAGAAGTGAAACAGCGATATAACAGTTATTACCTAGAATTGGTAACTCAGTCCTACAAAAAAGGTTCTTTCTGGTCTGGGCAAATCATCCTGTATAGCAATTGGGCCAGGGTCGCTGTAGTCTTTGTCTAGTAAATTGAATACAGTACCTTGTACTTCCATTGTTTTAAAAAACTCTTTTCCGATAAATGAAAGATTTAATAGTGCATATGAGGGGAGATCTTCTCTCGGGTCGCCTTCTTCCCTCGAGCGTCTTCCACTAACAAAGGTACTCATGTTCGTATTAATATATTTCCAGCAGTTTATATTTACGCCAAAATTGCCTGTATGCTGCGCTACGAATGGTAAATCGTTTCCATCCTCATCTTCTGGATTTTGGAATGTGTAATTCATAAAGATATAATTACCTTTAGTCATATCAACCTTTGTTTCAAACTCTATTCCCTGAACTTGTGCATCTCCAAAATTTTCATAACGTGAGGTGTTTTGAGTAACGTCCACGGTACGTAATGCGATTAAGTCTTCTATGCGGTTAATGAAATAATTAATACTGCTTGCAACATATTTGTTAAATTTGTAACTGAGACCAGCTTCATATGTCCTGATAGTTTCAGGATCCAGATCTGGGTTCCCTTGGATTGCGGGCTGGTTGGCGCTAAACATTTCTGTAAAGCTAGGAGCGCGAAATGCTTCGCCAAATAGTAATTTCAGCGAAGCATCTTTCATAAATGCCCATGTTAAGCCTACTCGAGGACTAGTTGCATTTCCAAAATCATTATAATGGTCATGTCTTAGTCCAAGCGTTAGATTCAAGGTACTGGTGACATCCCATGTATCCTGCATGTATACAGATAATATTCTTCTTGTAGCCTCTTCTAAATTAGGATATGTATCCGAAAAGTCCTCAACAGAATCGAGAGGCTCCAATGTTAGTGGGTTGAAGTTACTTAGAAAATGAACATTCGTTTGATTAATCAAACGATATTCCAAGCCAAGTGTAATTGTATTTCCATCAAACAATTTAAAATCAAATGGTATTTCTGTACCTGCAATCTTTTGTGTTACTTTACCATTACCAATAAGGCCGTCACCATAAGTGTTAAAGATTTCCGGTATGCCATCCCCATTCAAATCTAAAGGTATAGTTGTATCTTCTGGTAATGACTCTACGTAACTATTATTGTCAAACTGGTCATAGTATATCTTTGGTTTTAGAGTAAATCTTTCATTAAAGGTTTTTTTGTATCCTATTTCAGTAAATACATAGTTGCTTTCTATGTCTGATTCATCAGTTAAAGCATATTGAGGGCCTACAAATGGACCTCTGTTTTTATTGCTGTACCATCCCTGAAAATAAATGTCTTTATAATCAACTTTTAAATGCATATCGTATTCCTGTCTCCAATCTTCAACTGTTCCCGGTGATTGAGATGTTGGTGGAAATCCAAACGGTGAGAGATTATTGTCAATGATTGTTTGAATATCGCTTTCGATAATACCGTTAAAACCATTGGTTTGTCTGTAGCGAAGTAACCCAGAGATATTAATATTTCCATATTTCTTGCCAAATGTGATATTTTCATCGTAAGTGTCAAAACTTCCATAACCACTGCTTATCCTTATACCATCAATGTCCTGAGCTTCTTTTGTGATAATATTAATAACGGCTGTGAATGCATTTTCACCGTACATAGCGGAACCAGGCCCGCGTATAATTTCTATTCTTTTTATATTCTCAACTGGAAAATCGTCGAAGTTGCCAAATGCACCACCTCTCAGTGGATTGTTAACAAAATGCCCATCTATCATAACTCTTATTCTGTTTGCGCTTTCAAGTCCTCGTACGGCAGGAACAATATCACCGAAATCTGCTTTCTTTAAAATTTCGAACCCTGGAACAGTACGTAAAATCTCTGCAAACGTTCTGTACCCCAGATTTTTAATTTCCTCTGCCGTTATCACAGTAACAATGCTTGGCGCTTTTCTAATTGGCGTTTCGTGCCTTGTTGCAATGGTCACTTCTTTTTCAAATCCAAGCCATATTGCCTCTGTAGAAAATTCCTCTTTTATAGTAGTTTCAAGGCTTGATGCTTCTTCATTACTGTCTTTATAAGATAAAGATTCGTCTGATTTTAGTGTTTTTTCTGATGAAGCTGAGGATGTTCCTGTGTCACCGGCAAAAATTATAGAAGTGTCTGATGAAATAAAAAAGGAGGTAAAAAGTAAAATTTGAATTAATAGAAACTGCCCTTTCCTGCTTATTTTACATATTTTCATATAGTGTAAAATTCTGAGAAAAAATTTATAAATGTTAATTTATTATAAATAGCATTTTTATAGAGCTATTTTTGCCTTATTCTGGTGGGTTCTCTTTTTATAAAAGATTTCTCTCAAAAGCAAAAACATTATATCGCAATTTCATTTTTAAGCAAACCGGTTTTAAAAATATTATTCTTAAAAGTATTACTATGTGAAAATTTCAAAGCTGGTTTTCATATATTATTTGTTGTAAACATCTTTATATCCTATAACGTTATATACATCCATTGGCTTATTAATCCCTTTTAATCTTACATTTTTAATTTCTTCTGCAGCTATTATATGTTGCAATCCGGTTAAAGCTTGTTTGGTGGTAAGAATTTGACCTGCCTTTGCTTCCAGTTGTAATCTGTGGGCGATATTAACCTGATGTCCAATGACTGTGTAATTCATTTGGGCGACTGACCCGAAATTTCCAACCGTAACATATCCTGTATTTATACCCATGCATATATCAATATTACATCCCTTTCCCAACCAATGGTTCCGTAAACTTTGTACTCTTTCGCGCATATCTATTGCCATCCTCACAGACCTTTCATTATGGTCGGTATAATGAATCGGATCACCAAAAAACACTAGGATACCATCTCCGATAAATTTATCCAGTGTACCTCCATATTTAAAAATAATTGATGTCATTTCTGTAAAGAATTCATTCAATAAATTCACAGTATCTTCAGGTTCCATATTCTCAGAAGCGGAGGTAAAACCTTTTAAATCGGCGAAACATACTGTGAGTAATTTTCTGGCAGTAGTCAGATATTTATCGCTTCCATTCGATATAATACTTTCTGCAATTCGTGGAGAAACATATCTTTTTAAACGGCTCGTTTTCTGAATTTCTTCAACCTGTTTTTTCACTTTTTCTTCCAATGTACGGTTAAATTCTTCTATCAATTTATTTCGTTCTCTGAGGGTTTCATTTAATTTTACATTTTCTAAAATATTTTTGTAGGATTCTACAGCACCAGCTACGGTATCAAGTAATTGNTCTGGATCGCTGCCCTTTACCACATAGGCATGTGNCCTAAAGTGTNTACGGATATCGGTTCTTTTCTCCTTCTGGTCTAATCCTGTATGGAAGATAATAGGAATATATTGNTTTTTNGACTTAATAATTTCAAAAACCTCCAGTCCGGACATTTCCGGCATGGTGATATCCAGTATTACTACAAAGACAGTGTCGTTAAATTTATCAATAGCTTCTTTCCCACTGTTATACGCAANGACCTTGTACCCCTCTTCCTCCAGTAATATGGTAGTCGTTTGTAACATTGAANTATCATCGTCAACCAGCATGACNTATACATTGTTGTAAGGGATATTTTCCATTTTTATTCCTTATGTTTTTGTGATTGGCAACTTGACTATAAAACTGGCGCCTTCGCCTTCTTTGCTTTTTAAGTCAATGTAACCTTCGTGTCTTTGTATTATATTTGCGCTTATTGCTAAACCCAACCCCATTCCTTTGGGTTTTGTAGTAAACAAGGGATCGAATATTTTATTTTTGGCATTTTCAGGAATACCGCATCCGGTATCGGTAAATGTTACAGCTAGAAATTCATTTTCTTTCCTGGCATGAATAGTTAATAAACCNCCTTTTTGCATAGCGTCGCAGGCGTTTTGTATTAAGTTGACGAATACCTGGTCAATCTGAGTTGCATCCACAGATATTAACGGTAAGGGTTCTTCCAACAGCACTTTCTCTTCTATATTTGCAGGTATCTTGACCCTTGATAGAGAGGATTCAATGATTAATTTAATATCTGCAGGAGAAACAGCAGGTTTTGCTGTACGAGAAAACCCCAGCAGGTCGTTAACAATTTTCACACTTCTTTCTGTCTCTTTTTCAATTATTTCAAATAATTGATTTGATTTCTGGCTGTTATTTATTACGTTGTTATTTAAGTTTGTTTTCCTTATTATATAAAGTGCAGTTTTTATAGCGCCAAGTGGATTTCGCAATTCATGCCCAACACCTGAAGCTAATTTACCAACGACCGCTAACTTTTCTGAACGTACTAACCGGTCCTGCGTTTCACTCAGTTGTTCATTTATATTGACCAATTCTTTGTTTGCTTTTTCAAGATTATTAACATTTTCACGCAATTGTGCCATGATATTTTCTTTCTCGTCATATGATACCTTTAGCGCTCTGGTCATATTATTGAAATTCAAAGAAAGCTGTCCAATCTCATCGTCGGAGCGGATATCTACTGTTCGTGTAAGGTCACCTCTGGCTATATCAAGGGTAATGCTTGCCATGTGTTTTAGCGGAGCAACAAAATATTTGCTTAATAGAAAAGTAATACCTATTCCACCTGAAATAATAATTAATCCCATAGGAACAATTCTTTGCCAGATTATTTTATTGATTCTTTCATT
>C687J35021_10001954_pt1 | contig 14997 bp, 16 predicted proteins | sample RifCSPhighO2_12_FD_35021 | JGI IMG/M metagenome (IMG submission 35021)
TAACGCATTAAACTGTCACACACCGTATAATGAACGTGTGGATGAGCATGACGCTTTGGACGATCCATATGTTTCTCGGCAGCCTTTACCATGAGAGAACTCCTGATTATTATTTAGCTTCGTTCGCCTTTTGCTCGTTTTTTTAGACGCTGAATAGCGCGAATTTGGGCAGTGATTTCTGCCAATTCCGCTGTTGCCTTAGCAAGATCAATAGCAGACACTTTACCTGCCATTGCTTTTTCAGCATGTTCTTTTGCTGTTAGTGCAGCGGCCTCATCCAAATCATCAGCGCGAACGGCCTCATCTGCCAATACAGAAACAATATAAGGTTGAACTTCTAGCATTCCTCCGGAAATATAAAATACTTCTTCTTCTTTATTGGATAAGATAGTGCGTACCAATCCCGGTTTTAAAGTAGTTAATAATTGTGAATGGCCGGGTGCAATTCCAAGTTCCCCTAATTCTCCTGTGACAAACACCATTTCAACATCACCAGAAAAAATTTGCTTTTCAGCGCTGACTATATCTAATCTAAGCTTACTAGTCGCAGTCATAATGTTTTAGCCTTTTCTACTGCTTCATCAATCGTACCCACCATATAAAAAGCTTGTTCAGGTAAATGATCGTATTCACCACTTAGAATGCCTTTAAAACCGCGAATCGTTTCTTTGGTAGAGACATAACGACCTGGTGTTCCAGTGAATATTTCTGCTACAAAGAAAGGTTGAGACAAAAAGCGTTGAATACGACGAGCTCGACCAACAATTTGTTTATCTTCTTCAGAAAGCTCATCCATCCCTAAGATGGCAATAATATCTTTGAGTTCTTTATAGCGTTGCAATGTTTTTTGCACAGCAAGCGCAANGTCATAATGTTCTTGACCGACCACTAAAGGGTCTAATTGACGGCTGGTGGAATCAAGCGGATCAATTGCGGGATAAATACCTAACTCAGCAATCTGACGTGAGAGTACTACTGTTGCATCTAAGTGAGCAAAAGTAGTGGCAGGAGAAGGATCGGTTAAGTCATCTGCAGGAACATAAACAGCTTGCACCGATGTGATGGAACCTGTTTTGGTAGAGGTGATACGCTCTTGCAATGTTCCCATTTCNTCAGCCAAGGTTGGTTGATAACCGACAGCAGAAGGAATACGTCCTAGTAATGCAGATACTTCCACTCCCGATAACGTGTAGCGGAAAATATTATCAATAAATAACAATACATCTTTACCTTCATCACGAAAACTTTCAGCAATGGTTAACCCAGTTAAGCCTACACGTAATCGGTTGCCTGGTGGTTCATTCATTTGGCCATAGACAAGTGCTACTTTATCGAGCACATGTGATTCTTTCATTTCCAAATAAAAATCGTTTCCTTCACGAGTACGCTCGCCCACACCTGTGAACACTGAATAACCGCTGTGTTCAATAGCAATATTTCGAATAAGTTCTAACATGTTGACGGTTTTGCCCACACCAGCACCACCAAATAAACCTACTTTTCCACCTTTAGCAAAAGGACAAATAAGATCGATTACTTTAATGCCCGTTTCTAATAATTCTTGCGAAGGCGCTTGTTCTGCAAACGTAGGTGCAGGCCGATGGATAGGGAGATGTTGATCAGTTTGAATAGGACCTTGTTCATCAATGGGTTCACCGAGCACATTCATGATGCGTCCGAGAGTGGGTTTACCAACAGGAATAGTAATTGGTTTGCCAGTATTGGTGACAGCAAGGCCTCGACGTACGCCGTCAGTTGTTCCCATCGCAATGGTGCGAACGACGCCATCACCGATTTGTTGTTGAACTTCAAGGATCAGGTTTTTCTCATCCACTTTTAATGCATCGTAAATTTGTGGTACATCATGATGTGCAAATTCAACATCAACGACAGCACCGATGATTTCAACAATTTTACCTTGATTATTTACTTGACCCCTATTTGCACTCATGTTGTTACCTCATACAAAATTTCAATACGGACATTAAATAACAGATGCACCAGCTACAATTTCTGATAATTCACGAGTAATGGCGGCTTGACGTGCTTTATTATAAGCCAATTGCAAACTTGCAATTAATTCAGCTGCATTATCCGTTGCGTTTCGCATGGCAAGCATGCGCGCAGCTTGTTCACAAGCGATATTTTCAATGACAGCTCGATAAACTTGCGACTCGATATAACGTCTCAATAATTTACCTAATAGTTCAGGCGCGCTATCTGGTTCATATATATAATCCCAATGGTGTTGCAATTGGGTACTTAGAGATGGCATTAAGGGTAATACTTGTTGTATGCGCGGTTCTTGGCGCATTGTACTCATAAATTCATTTGAACAAAGATAAAGGGCATCAATGGATTTTTGCAGATAAGCATCCAGCATGACTTTTACAATACCAATTAAATCGCCAAGACTTGGAGAATCACCCAAGTCACGTTTATGTGCAACTACATTTCCACCAATACGCCTAAAAAAAGACATTGCTTTGTTACCAATTAAGCAAAGATCAACCCCGATGTTTTTATCAATATCTTGTTTGATCGTTTTNAGGATGGTTTTTAAAAGATTACTATTTAATCCGCCACATAAGCCGCGATCAGTCGTAATAATAATGTATCCAGTACGTTTCACCTCACGTGTTTCCATGTAAGGATGATGATATTCAGAGTTAGCGATTGCGACATGACTAATCACATCATGAATTTTTTTGGCGTAAGGGATGGCTTTATGCATGCGCTCTTGGGTTTTGCGCATTTTGCTGGCTGCTACCATTTCCATTGCTTTAGTAATTTTTTGTGTATTTTTAATACTATGGATTTTTAGGCGAATCTCTTTAGCAATGGCCATACTAACCTCCCCTTATTCCCACGATTGATTCGATTTAAACGATTCAAGGATGGTTCGTAATGTTTGTACGACTTCATCGTTATATTCACCAGATTGATTAATGCGATCGATAAAATCCCGATAATTTGCGTGAAGATAATTTATCAATTCATGTTCAAAGAGGGCGATACGATTAAGAGGTATATCATCCAAATATCCTTGATCAGCGGCAAATAAAATAGTAGCCATTTCAGCAACGGACAAAGGAACATATTGTTTTTGTTTCATCACCTCGGTAATGCGCTGCCCGCGTTCTAATTGTTTGCGTGTTGTTTCATCTAAGTCGGATAAAAATTGTGAAAATGCAGCCAATTCACGATATTGCGCTAAGGCTAGTCGCACGCCACCTGCAAATTTTTTAATAATTTTAGTTTGTGCAGCACCACCGACACGGGATACGGATAATCCAGCATTGATAGCAGGGCGAATACCTGAATTAAATAAATCTGTTTCTAAGAAAATTTGTCCATCGGTAATGGAGATAACATTGGTTGAAACGAACGCCGATACGTCACCTGCCTGTGTTTCAATAATGGGTAACGCAGTGAGTGAGCCCGTTTTATTTTTAATTGCGCCTTTCGTGAATTTTTCAACATAAACAGTATTTACTCGGGAAGCGCGCTCGAGCAAACGAGAATGTAAATAAAAAATATCCCCAGGATAAGCTTCGCGCCCAGGTGGACGACGTAATAAAAGCGAAATTTGTCGATAAGCCCAAGCATGTTTGGTGAGATCATCATAAATAATGAGCGCATCTTCACCTCGGTCACGGAAATATTCACCCATTGCACAACCCGCATAAGGCGCAATATATTGCATAGCAGCAGGATCAGCTGCTGTGGCAGCAACGATAATCGTATGACTAAGAGCATTGTGTTCTTCTAATTTACGAACAACAGCCGCAACGGAGGATGCTTTTTGTCCGATAGCAACATAAATACATTTTATGCCCATGTTTCGTTGATTGATGATAGCATCGATAGCAATGGCTGTTTTACCAGTTTGTCGATCCCCAATGATTAGTTCACGTTGACCGCGACCAATAGGCACCATGGAATCAATAGCTTTTAATCCAGTTTGCACGGGTTGGGATACAGGTTGACGATAAATCACACCTGGTGCTACTTTTTCAATAGGGGATGTTAGTTGTGCTTTGATTGGACCTTTATCGTCAATGGGGGCACCTAGTGCATTAACAACGCGGCCAAGCAAAGCTTCTCCTACTGGGACCTCTAAAATGCGACCAGTACATTTAGCAGTTTGTCCTTCTGAAAGATGTTTGGTGGAACCTAAGATTACTGCACCAACTGAATCTCGCTCTAAGTTGAGCGCAAGACCAAATGTATGGTTGGCAAACTCAAGCATTTCTCCTTGCATGACATCCGCTAAACCATACAGACGGACAATGCCGTCTTTTATGCTGACGATCGTACCTTCGGTGCGCACCTCTGGTTTGATATCAAAATATTGAATGCGCTGTTTAATGAGATCACTAATTTCTGTTGGACTTAATTGCTTTACTTGCATAATTGTCTACCTTTCAAAGTCTATTCATTTCTACCCAATCAAATTTTGCAATAACCGAGTTAACTTACCACGAACAGAGCCATCAATGACCCGATCACCCATATGAATGACTGCACCCCCTAAAATAGTCGGATCCACTTCACAATGTAATGTAACCTTATGTTGAATGCGTTTGCCGAGTGTTGTTGCGAGTTGTTGTTGGAATGTTTCTTGAGGCGCAACTGCTGTGATGAGGCGTACATTACTCATTTTCTCTAGTGCAGCGATATGAGCATTAAATAAGGTTGAAATATCGGATAATATCATCAGGCGTTTATTTTGAGCGAGTAAAATCAAAAAATTTTTCTGCTCGTTATTGAGTAAAGAAGCTAATACCTCATTAAATAAAACAAGTAATTTCTCAGATGAAACTTGCGGGTCTACTAACCATTTTTCAATGGGCGCTTGTTTAGCAGCGTAGGAAGCAGCTTCTAAGAAAGCTTTCCAAGCAGAGAGTTGTTGCTTATCACGAGCATATTCAAATGCAGCTAATGCATAAGGGCGCGCAATATAAGCGAGGTTAGCCATGGTTAGATCTCGGCAATTAATTGGGTTAATAAATCATGTTGAGCAGAAGGATCGAGATGGCGTTGAATAATTTTCTCAGCACCGGCAATTGCAAGTGTAGCCAGTTGTGATTTCAACCCTTCTTTTGCTCGTATCACTTCGCGATCAATCTCGCCTTGCGCCATGTCAATAATACGTTGATTCTCTTGTTTAGCTTGAATTTTAGCTTCTTCAATTAATTGAGCAGAATGCAAATTAGCTTGCTCAATAATGTGCGTTGCTTGTTGTTTGGCTTCACGAATGATTACATTTGCTTTATGTTCTGCCATTTCTAATTCATGTTTGCTACGCTCTGCTGCTTCTAATCCATCCGCTATTTTCTTTTCTCGATCATGCATGGTTTTGATGATGAGTGGCCATACAAATTTCATGGTAAACCAAACTAAAATAGAAAAAGTAATAAATTGACCAATAATCGTAGCGTTAATGTCCATCGTTTTTCCTCGGTATGAATTAACTAGCCGCAGGTTTGGCTGCACTTAGCACAGCAGCCAAGAATGGATTGGTTGCAAAAAACAACAACAAGCCCATGACTATGGAGATAGCTGCAAATGCATCTACTAAACCTGCCATAATGAACATACGCATCATGAGCATCGGACCTAATTCAGGTTGTCTTGCAACCCCTTCTAAAAATTTACCGCCAAGCAAACCAAACCCGATACCTGTACCAAGAGCCGCTAAACTGATGAGTAATCCAGCAGCTAATACACTAAACCCTTGTACCTGACCAATAATACTCACAATATCCATAACACCTCCTCTTAAAAATGAACAATGACTAAAAACTAATGCCCTTCATGTGCCATGCTTAAATAAATAATGGTGAGCATCATGAATAAAAACGCTTGTAATGAAATGACTAAAATATGAAAAATAGCCCAAATGGCCCCAGGCCCCCATTGAATCCACCAAGGCATAATAGCAATCAAAATAAAAATGAGTTCGCCTGCAAACATATTGCCAAATAACCGCAACGCGAGTGACAATGGTTTCACACATTCTTCTACTAAACGAAAAGCAAGATTAATAGGAAATAAGTAAGGGCCAAAAGGAAAGGTGAGCATTTCTTTTAATAGCCTATGTTTTTTTGCTTTCAAATTAAAAATGATAATGAGTAAAAAGACAGAAATTGACATGGCAAAGGTTGCATTAGGGTCAGCAGTTGGAACTGCTTTGAAATAAGGCACGCCAAATAATCCTAATAAACGAGGTAGAAAGTCAACGGGAAGCAAATCCATGGCATTCATAAAGAACACCCAAAGAAAAATTGTTAATGCTAATGAAGGAATAAAGGTGCTTTTATGATGAAAAACTTCATGCACAGCGCCATTAACAAAATGAAATATGATTTCGACAAGATTTTGTAATTTTCTCGGTACCTCTGTTGCTCGAACAGCAACATATCGTAAACCACCAAAAATGATTATTCCTAATACGATCGAAACAATCAGCGTATCTAAATTAAGCGACCAGAAACCACCGTTTTTATCTATAGTAAATGTTTTTAAGTTGAGCGTTAAATGCTCAAGATGATGTTGTATATATTGTGCAGCTGTTATGCTGCTCGCTTCACTCATTGATTGACCTTAAGTTGCTATGTTGTTTCGAGAAATATCCAATACAAGCTAGCCAAAATAAAATAATTGCCCCAATAAAACCGATGAGTACGGATAGTAAACTAACAGGCAAAGTTTTCACAATAATTAAAAATAAAACAGCGCTTAACATCAGCTTTAATAACTCGCCAACAAAGAAGTTGGCTATAAATTGCGTCATTTGATGAGCGCCAGCGAAACGAAATACCCGCCAAACAAAAAATAAATTAGGTAAACCATAAGCCATACTACCAGCAAATACGGATAAACTATTTCCTAGACCACTTACCGGAATAGCTAAAACAGCTAAAATAACAATACCCAGAAGCTGGTAAAGTACAATTTGGTAAGCTTGATGCTGTATGATTTTATTGAGTGGCTTTGTGGCCATATGCCTTAACTTCATCTACAGCGTTATAATGGCGATGAGTATAATGAAGAACACTCACAAAGTCTATTCTAGTTGTTTTTAAGCAATTAAATATTCCATTTCGTAAATTTTTCCGCCATTATTTTGAACATTAAAATTAATAACGAATAATTTAAACCCGAAATGAAGTCAACAGCTCGTTATTGCGTAAGATGAGCTCCTAAGACATACAATTGTATTGTTACACTCAATTATCAGCCATAATAGTTGATTAATACTCAATTTTCAGTGATAATTGAGTGTATGATGTATTTAAAGCGAAAAATACAATTGAATGTTCAGCAAGCTCTTTCAAGAGGGAAGAGCGTACTTTTGTTAGGAGCACGACAAACAGGCAAAACGACTTTTATTCAAAAGCAAATTAAACCTAATATTTACTATTCTTTCGTGCAACCCGCTGTGCGCCAGCAATATGAAAAAAACCCGAGCTTGTTAGGAGGTGAAATTGAAGCAGAAATCCGCCAAAAGCAAATGAAGGACCCTATTGTCGTTATTGATGAGATACAGCGTGTTCCAATCATTTTAGATGTTATTCAAGATCTTATTGATCGGCAACTTGCTCGTTTCATCTTAACCGGATCATCTGCTAGAAAACTAAAACATGGTGCCAACGTCAATTTATTGCCTGGTCGCGTGGTGCTGATTCATTTAGACCCGCTATTGCTTACGGAAATGTTACTACCGCCACCTTCACTTTCTTCTCTATTACTCTATGGAAGTTTACCTGGCATCTTTATGGAGATCTCGGAACAAGATAAAAATATTGATTTGAACTCCTATGTAAAAACGTATCTTGAAGAGGAAATTCGAGCAGAAGCCTTGGTGAGAAATGTGGGTTCATTTGCGAAATTTTTATTTTTAGCCGCAAATGAATCTGGCAAATTAATTAATTTAAGTAAACTTTCACAAGAAATTGGTGTTGCCCATACAACNATTGCTACTTATTATCAAATTTTAGAAGATTGCTTGCTTGCGGAGCGCATNGAACCGCTCACTCATTCTTCTACACGTTCTCGGCTCAGTAAAGCACCAAAAATTCTATTATTCGATCTAGGAGTTCGTCGTTTATGTGCTGAAGAAGGTGTTCATCTTCCAATCCACGTGATGGCTAATTTATTTGAACAATTTATTGGTCTTGAACTTATTCGCTATGCTCGATTACAACAGTCATTAACTAAAATTTTATACTGGCGGGATCATGCTGGGCCCGAAGTAGATTATGTGATTCAACAAGACTCTTATTATGTCCCTATTGAAGTGAAATGGAATGAACGCCCAACTGTAAAAGATTGCCGTCACTTAGAAATATTTCTGCAGGAATATAAAAATACTAAAGAAGCATATATTGTTTGTCAAACACCAAAAAGATTTTTGTTGAGGAATAATATTACAGCCATTCCATGGCAGGAAATTCATTTTTTATTTGACCATTCATGAGGGTCATTTGCCAACCTATGTTTCTAGCTGGTGCTAAGTTAGTTTATGTTATCATTGTTAGATAGGGCTATTTTCGTCAATCTGATTTTATAGAATTAAACGATGAAATCAACCACAAACATTTTTAAGCTAAAAATCATAGACATTACTTGTGCAAGCTGTGTGACGACAATAGAAAAGATTTTGCGCCAAGTGCCAGGTGTAATTCGCGCCGAAGTTAATTTTGCTAGTAAAATCGCTACTGTCGAAACAAGCAATAGCGCAGTTTCTGTTTTGATTGAAGCGGTCAAACAAGCTGGTTATACCGCTAATGAGGTCACAACCTCTCAAGATGAAGTAGCGCAAAATGATGAATATCAGCATTACAAATATTTATTGAAACAATCGTATTTAGCAGCAGGTGTTGGCATTTTATTGATGATGATTACTTATCTTCCAAATATCCCTACCCTTGATACCAAAGAGGGCCAAGTAATTTGGATTGTTTTGGGTATAGCATCGCTTGCTGTTTTAATTTATTCAGCGCATGACCTATTCTTTGGGGCATGGCAAGCTTTAAAAGCGCACGTTGCAAATATGGATACACTCATTGCGATGGGTACGGGTGTGGCGTGGCTATTTTCGATGTTGGTTGTGCTTTATCCAACCATATTACCAGAAAATGCACGTGAAGTTTATTTTGAAGCAGCATTAATTATCATTGGCTTTATAAAATTTGGCACTGCGCTTGAAATGCGCACACGCGGCAAAACCAAAGAAACGATCCAGAAATTAATTGGGTTACGCCCTCAAACAGCGCGAGTGGTGCGAGATGGTAAAGAAGTAGATGTTGATTTACAAGAATTGATTGTAGGCGATGTCATCCGCGTACGGCCTGGTGAGAAAATCCCGGTGGATGGCGTGATTATTGAAGGTGCTTCCAGTATTGATCAATCGATGTTAACAGGTGAGCCGATACCTGTAGAAAAAACAATACATGATAAGGTGGTGGGTGGCACAGTTAATAAGACAGGTACTTTTTTATTTCGCTCCACAAGCATTGGTAATGATACAGTACTTGCTCGTATTATTGAGATGGTAACCCGAGCGCAAAACTCTAAACCTGCTTTAGCCCGCTTAGCGGATGTCATTTCTTCTTTTTTTGTTCCGGCAGTTATTGTTATTGCGATTATAACCGCACTCATTTGGTTTAACATTGGGCCGCAACCTAAGCTTGCTTATATGTGTGTGACATTTGCAACCATATTACTGATTGCTTGTCCTTGTGCTTTAGGGTTAGCTGCGCCTTTGAGTATCATGGCAGGTGTTGGAAAAGCCGCTGAATTTGGCGTGTTAATTCGTAATGGCGATGCTTTACAAAAAACTCGCCAATTAACCACTATCATTTTTGATAAAACTGGAACCATTACAGAAGGTAAGCCACGTGTTACTCACATTATTGCTTTGTCCTCGTGGAATGAAAATGACATAGTACAATTTGCAGCAAGTGTCGAGCAGGGGTCNGAACATTCGCTTGCTGAATCCATTTTAAATAGNGCGAAAAGCAAAGAATTGGTGTTATATCCTTCAAAAGAATTTAAAGCTTTCCCAGGATTTGGATTAAGTGCACTAATCAACGGAAAAAATGTGTTGCTTGGTAATATGAAATTAATGACACAACAACATATTTCGTTAACTGATTTTACCGTGCATGTTGAGAAACTATATGAAGAAGGCCAAACGATTGTTTATCTTGCAATAGATAATCAACTAGCTGGTTTCATCGGCATTTCTGATACGATTAAACCGGAGGCAAAATATGCNATTCAACGCTTGCATCAATTAGGATTGAAAACATTAATGTTAAGNGGNGATCATCAAAAAGCCGCACTCACGATTGCGCATCAAGCGGGTATTCAAGAGGTGATAGCAGAAGTATTGCCGGTAGAAAAATCAGAAAAAGTAATAGAATTACAAGCACAAGGAGAGATNGTTGGTATGGTTGGAGATGGCATNAATGATGCGCCAGCACTTGCTCAGGCGGATGTTGGGTTTGCTATTGGGGCAGGCACGGATGTAGCGATTGAAAGCGCCGATTTGATTTTGATGGGCCATTCATTGCATGGCGTGGTAGATGCAATTCTCGTTTCGCGCGCGACTATTCGTAATGTAAAACAGAATTTATTTGGTGCGTTTATCTATAATGTGATAGGCATTCCTATTGCTGGTGGCATTCTTTATCCGTTTTTTAGCATATTATTAAACCCTATTATGGCTGGAGCTGCTATGGCGCTTTCTTCATTGACGGTTGTCTTAAACGCTAATCGTTTGCGATTATTTCGTGTTCATCGAGGAAGCTCATCATGACGATTATTAATTTTGTTGTGAATGTAGCAGGTATTGTTTTTATTATCGTTGTTTTATGGTGGTTTTTCTTTAGCAAACGACGCGCGAAAGTCATGATGGCTGATCAGCCCATTAACATTTTAGTAAAAGATGGTATTTATCAACCGGATGTGATTCAAATCCCAAAAGATAGAGAAATTAAATTACATTTTGTTCGATATGATGGTACGCCTTGTGCTGAAACAGTATTATTTTCAAAACTAGATCAATCTTATTCATTACCTTTAAATCAAATGGTTGAAGTGATTATTCCACCCCAACCACCAGGTGAAATTGAATTTACTTGTCAGATGAATATGTATAAAGGGAAGCTGGTGGTAGTTTGATTGTGACGGGTCTATCCTGATTGATTCTTTCACTCAGTAGTAATACTATTACTAGTAATAGTATTACTACTGAGGTCTTTCTTATGCGTATTACTCAAAAAGGTCAAGTCACCATCCCAGAAGGTATTCGACAAAAATATGGATTTTTGCCTTATACCCATATTGATTTTGTGGAAGAACAGGGCAAGGTTTACCTCAAAATTGTTAGCAAAAAGCAACGAGGAAGATCCATTGTGGCGCATTTACGAGGCACGGCTAGCGTACGCATGAGCACAGATGACATTCTTGCTTTAACAAGAGGCAAGAAATGAAAGGTGTTTTAGTGGATTCATGCGTTATTCTGGATATTGTGACAGAAGATCCAAAATGGCTGGAATGGTCAGCAAAAGCACTTGAGAAATATGCTAATCAAGTAACATTATTCATTAATCCGATTATTTATTCTGAAGTGTCAATTGGATTTCAGAAAATTGAAGAACTGGAAACAGTATTACCCCACGCTATTTTTAAAAGAATACCGCTACCATGGGAAGCGGCATTTTTAGCGGGCAAAGCATTTTATCAATATCGCCAATCAGGTGGCGAGAGAGCTTTGCCTTTACCTGATTTTTTTATAGGAGCGCACGCTGTTATTGAAAATTTGCATCTGTTAACTCGAGACATCAAACGATTTCGGTATTATTATCCTACGCTTCACATTCTTGCACCTGAAAAATAACCAAACTCGAGCTAAATTGATTCATTTTTTAGAAGATTGAGGCGGTGTTTCCGTTTTTTGTTGCCACGCATCAAATGTTGTCAGTTGCTCTTCTTCTATTCGTTTTATTTCTGCTACAACAGGGTAGCCCTTCTTTAATAGTATATTCCAATATTTTATACTTTCTTTAAAATCTGAATAAAGAGATAGTTTTATATAATGGCTAGGATTTCTAAATTTAGAATAGCAAACGCCCTCACCTAACTGTTTTGCTAATGCATAAACAGCCACGCCATCTCCTTTTTCCGCAAGTGGAATCAAGCGAGCAATTTGTTCTTTAATAAAATTAATATCTACAACATTTTCATCGGAAGCATTCCAGTCTAATTTATATTTTTCTTGATTAGCATGATATTCCTTCTTTAAAGAAGAAAGATCTGGTATTGGTATTCCAAAAAATAAATGGGACCGTTCTCGTTGAGAAAAGCTTATCCCTTCATCAACAATTTGCTTTTTAACACGTTTAATATCTTCTTCGACAGGATATCCCATTGCTAATAAAAGATTCCAACAGAATAAACTCTCCTTTAAATTTTTATAAGTAGCGATTATAAAATAGTTATTTTCTAATTTTTTATAAGACACGCCATTTTCCAATTGTATTGCTAACGCATATGCCGCAAAAGCATTGTTTTGTTGTGCTTTTATCCAAAGTAATTTAATTTGCTTCATAAGCTTTTGATAATCGTTTTCTAAGGCATCATCTTCTTTAAGCATTCTTGAATGCAAATCATATTCTTTTCTAATTGCTACATGATCCTTAATAAATTTTAAGTTTTTATAATGATGCTTAAACAAGTTGCGATTAGGATGAGTATCCAAATTTTGATGAAATTCATCTTGAATAAATTTTTCCAAATATCTTTCATAAGCATGATATATTTCGATCAATTTAAGATAGTGAGATTCATCTTGCATCAAACCATTTGCACATTGAATNGCTAGGTTAAGTGCTATTGTTGATGAACGTCCTGTATGATGGTAAGACGCCATTGCGCAATCACCAATTAAAGCAATTTCACTTCCGCTTGGAAGTATTCTGATAGGAGAATCAACAGATTGAATAGTTAAGGTAAACAAAGTGACATGAAGATTTTTATTACCTTTGGTGTCCAGTTCAAAACAATCCATGGGAACACGATATTTTAAAGCGGCTTGTGCTTTTACCCATTCTAATATAGCTTCTTTTCTTTCCAATTCATCTTTTATATTTTTAATATTTGGTGTAATCATACCCACAAAATGCACCCTCAAATACCACTCTGGATCTTCGGATTTCCAACTATTATCATCCATATGAAAATCCGGACCATATTTTGTATGCAACCAACCCCATTTTCTTAACACAGCGATAGCCTGCTTTTTGTCTGCTTGATTAAATTGATGAAGATCATTATCTTTTCGTATTAATCTCACAGCACAATGATTTGGATAATATAGTGTATTTTCAGTTTCTACATATCGATCCTTTCCTATGTCAGAAAAAGTAAAAGGGTTGATTGGAAGCTCTTCTTTTTTTATTGCTTCATTTATTTGGGTAATCGTTTCTCGTTTTACCCCCTCACATATGATTAACGTATCAAATTTAAAATAATCTTCCTTTTCCTCTATTTTTTTATTTTTTACACCCACTCTATTTTCTTTTAAATGAATGGAGCTCACATAGGATTCTAAGTGCCAACTGACTGTAACATTTATTTTTTTTTCAGATTCAATATGTTCTTTAAGCGCTAACTCAAGCGAACGTAAAGAAAAATTAATTATTTCTCCTTTTTTTTCTTGACGTAATATTTTTCTCAATAATTTTTCTCTAGCATGAAGCGGCGGATGAACAAGGGTTCCATTGCGGAAAAGTATTCCTTTTTCATTAACTTCTATAGAATCATGAGGATAAAATATTTTTTTACAAAAATCTCCCCACTTGATTTCTTCTTTTAGAATAGAATCAGGAAAAGATACAATTTTTTGACGCCTTTCATAAGAACTACGTTTTTCAATAAAATGAATTTCAAATTTTTTAGAACGATTATCCAAAGCTTGTGCTAATAATGACGCAACCATCGCAAGCCCTGCGGGACCCGCCCCTATAACAACAATTTTCTCTGTATTTTCAATCAATTCGTTTTGTGGCACGGGAGTGTTCTTTGTCTATTTTTCTTTTTTTATTATAGTTCAAAAATAAGGTGATTTTCTAGATTGTGGCTCAGTACACGACAAAATTTCCGTTTGCCCTGAGGAGATCGATTTTGTTTTCCGTTCGTGCTTCGAGACGCGGCACTTCGTGCCGCTCCTCAGCACGAACGGATTTATCTCATTTTAACCCGTTCGCCCCGAGGAGGCTGCGAAGCAGCCGTCTCGAGGGGTAAAGTGTATAATTTTTTATAAATGCAGTGATTAAACCGCGCAATTATTGATTGAAATAAAGCGAGTGTTAGCTAGACAAGGGTAACAATGAATTCACCGAGAATCGTTGCATTGAATCCACTTGTGTTTTTTTAATAATGCACTACTATAGGAATATAGTAAAATATAAAATTCCTATAGTAGGAGTAACCATATGGCCAGTCAACAAGTCAAAATCATTGGAGTAAATGGGCAAGTCTCTCTTGGCAAAGAGTTTGCGGGGAAAATGGTTTTAATTGACCAAGTAGATCATGGTACTTGGATTATAAAATCAGGGGAATTTATTCCTGATTCTGAGAAATGGTTATATCAAGATAATCATTTATCTAAATTAGATAAAGCATTAAGTTGGTCTAAAAAAAATAAACCTAAAGATAATTTTGATCCATTTATCAAGGATGTTAAAAAATAATGATTGGAATTAAAATTGATTTAAATAATCCAGAATTCCAGAAAGATTTTTTTGATTTAGAAAAAAATGAGCAAATGGCGTTCATCAAAACACTAAAAAAAATACGCGAGCTCACTTGGCAACAATTATATACGGATAATGGAATAAAATGGGAGGCGATCTTATCAAAAAAAACACGCTCTGGAGAACGTTTGTATACATTCAGATTTTCGCAAAAGTATCGAGCGGT